>Ga0315284_10000539_pt1 | contig 51543 bp, 50 predicted proteins | sample YL17G09_16_MG_FD_203696 | JGI IMG/M metagenome (GOLD analysis project Ga0315284, IMG submission 203696) | Sediment microbial communities from Yellowstone Lake, YNP, Wyoming, USA - YL17G09_16 | ecosystem: Environmental > Aquatic > Freshwater > Lake > Sediment | place: USA: Wyoming | collected...
TCCCTTTTAACGGGCTGAGGTCAGTAACTTTTGTATAAGCAAGAAGTATTGATTTAATAGGCATCCCTTTTAACGGGCTGAGGTCAGTAATTTGTGTACCGCTTAAATATATAATTCTAATCGGCATCCCTTTTAACGGGCTGAGGTCAGTAACTTTTGTATAAGCAAGAAGTATTGATTTAATAGGCATCCCTTTTAACGGGCTGAGGTCAGTAATTTGTGTACCGCTTAAATATATAATTCTAATCGGCATTCCTTTTAATGGGCGCAAGTCAGTGACTTGCGTTTCATTTAGACCTATTTCTTCAATAGGCATCCCCTTTAATGGGCTCAGGTCAGCAACTTGAGTGTTCGATAGATTTATTTCTTCAATAGGCATTCCTTTTAATGGGCTGAGGTCAGTAATTTGTGTACCGCTTAAATATATAATTCTAATCGGCATCCCTTTTAACGGGCTGAGATCAGAAACTGTAGAATGACCTAGTACTATGTTATTAATCGGCATCCCCTTTAATGGGCTGAGGTCAGTAATTTGTGTACCATTTAAATATATAATTCTAATCGGCATTCCTTTTAATGGGCTCAAGTCAGTGACTTGCGTTTCATTTAGACCTATACGTTCAATAGGCATCCCTTTTAACGGTGATAAATCGGAGATATTCTTAAATTCTAATGATATTTGTCCTGAAATTTTTGCATTCGCAATCATTTCGGGAGTTATTTTAAATTCCCTCTGCTCATCCTTTTTTTCGTCTATTTTTTTCTGTGAAAGTATTTTCTCCATTTCTTCAGGGCTTATGAAATGTACCTGAAGATCATCAGGAAGGTCTGAAGTCGCTGAAGGGGCTGAAGCAATCTTTATACCAACCGCTTCTTTATAACTGACGCGCTTATCTTTTTTTTCTTCTATCAAAGGGCCACCTCCATAGGGAGTTAATTTCTGTTTCAAATCATTACCTAAACTAAAATAAGTATCTGTAATACCTCTTTGCGGCTTTTTAACAATTTCCCCGCCAGAAATGAAATTTTCCTCGGTCTTTTTACCTAGGTAATTCGAAATTAGAGCATGGGGTTTATATAATGCGGTATTTCCCAAGCCTTTATTCTGGATCTTCGACGGAGTTTCCTTTTCCAGCGCGTACCACACATTACCAATTTGAGCTATTGCTCGCCAATGGTCGGCATATTTCTGTAATTTTACAGGGGTATCCGGATAAACCCTTTGCATTAAAGAAACCATCAGTTTTGCCCTAGCTTCGCAGTTACCGGCATTTTTATTTAGAATTCCGCTTAAATAACTTGATTCCGGTTTGTAGCGGCCCTGTTCCTGAACGATACTGTGGAATACCCTTATTTTACTGTACTTATCTTCTTCAGCCTGTTTTTTAAATTTTTCCGTTAGTTCATTTAATTTTTGCTTAGCCTTATTAAGCCCTTCTTTATCCAACCCACCTTCTAAGTATTCTGTTTGTAAGAAAAAATCGCCAAGGTCGACATCTTCAAGTGTTTCCACGCTTGAAAGGCTATTTTTGAAGGATTGGCGTAATTGGGTTAAATAATTACTTGTTCCGCTTTTTACTTTATTCAAGAGCCCAGCGACAGCACCTCTGGCTTTAGCAAGTGATTCTGAGATTTCAGTCTGATACCTTAAACCAAAAAGTGAACCAAAATGCAAAACACCAGATACAATCAGTGCGTACATTAACGCCCTAGACCCCTTTCTTCGTGCTCTTGATATGACTTTCGCCTTTTCATCAAATCCCTCTGGGGATACAGATATTTTAGGATTTTCATCTTCATTATTTATTGAGCCTTCAGTGTTTTCAATGGGTTCAGACAATATTGAGAATTTTAAGAATATAAATTTACTACAATATTACATATTTGTCAATATATTGTAAGCAGAAAAATAATCTCAATTCCCAGCGCCCCTAGGGATCACTTTATAGCAACAAAGTAACACTCCGATTGCACTCAGTGCTGACGAAACGACGACACGACGCCGCAATAACTAGGTCCTAAAATCGAAGTTATGTCGTTTCGTCGTTTCGTTATGTCGTCGTTTCGTTTTAGACATTATTGGTTATAATATTAATTTTAATTTTTAACCAAACAAACCTTTGTACTAATGAAATAATAAAACCCTCTCTCGAGGTTTACTTCGGAGAGGGCGGGTCTCGTCACTCGTGAACGACGAGACGGGAGGGCAACCTTATATATTTGAAAGAAAATTATATATGCTTTTCAGCCTCATTTGTTTTAACGCCTTCATTTGAACCAATTTGTTGCTTTATGGTTTCACGCCATTTATCAACTTTTTCTTGGTAAAAAGATCTTAATTTTTGAGGTATATTTTTCCAAAATGTGTCTAGTTGTTCAAGAATAAGCGACAATTCACTTTTTTCAAGTTCAATTCTATCTCTAGTCATTAGCATTTCATCATCATCTAAATGTTCAGGCATACTGATTCGATTCTTTTTTTCCCGGACACGGCGTAGTTTAGATCGAAAAATTTCTTTGACAGCTTTTTTAGTAGAAGCAATTAATTTCCTCAAAACACGTGTACATTCAGCTTTAGTCAATTCAAGCTGCTGATCAGGCTTATCATTGCCCTGAGATATTTCTAATACTAAATCAGCGCATTTAGGCTCTCTTCTTAGTATTTTCATAATAGTAAAATAATTAAATAGGTAATCATTATTATAGGAATATACAGATCCGTCAATTATTATTTTATAATTGTTGTGAACGAAGAAGCACAATTTTCAATCTAATAGGGATAATCGATTTGTTACCACATTTGAACATATTTTTTAATAATTCCGATTGGTGCTCCTATTGGGGCTCCTCGCTACCCCTGAACCATGCGCTTCGCTTCGATTCAGGGTTCGCTTTGGAGCTCCGATTGGAAGTAACCGATTGCTTTTAACTGTATTACCTCAGACCTTTTATTTATAATGGATAGCGTTTAATGCTAATTATTTTGTTATATGCCCAGCACGATTTATGACGTTATAATTATTGGAAGTGGGCCGGCAGGGTATACTGCCGCTATTTATACGGGGCGCGCGAATTTAAAAACTCTTCTTTTTGAAGGATGGCAACCTGGGGGCCAGCTTACCACTACTACAGTGATTGAAAATTTTCCAGGTTTTAAAGACGGCATTCAAGCCACAGAATTGATGAAGCAGATGCGCGCTCAGGCTGAACGTTTTGGAGTTAAAATCATTACAAAAAATGTTACAAAAACAGTTTTAACTGAAAGGCCCTTTAGGATTTATTCTGAAAATGAAGAATTTAAATCAAAGTCCGTTATTATTGCCACTGGTGCCAAGCCAAGAACCTTGGGTCTTGCGTCAGAAAAACGCCTATGGGCAAAAGGCGTCTCAACATGCGCGACTTGCGACGGTTTCTTTTTTAAGAATAAAGTTGTCGCAGTACTCGGAGGAGGCGATTCAGCTATGGAAGAAGGTAATTTTTTGACTAAGTTTGCCTCAAAAGTCTATATAATCAATCGGACTGATAAATTCCGCGCATCTGAGATTATGCTTGAACGCGCTAAAAATAATGAAAAAATTGAAATATTGGTGAATAAAGCAGTTGATGACGTTTTGGGTGACAGAAATGTCACAGGCCTCAGAATAAAAGATGCCGTATCCGGTGAAATTATTGAGTTAAAAGTTGACGGAATGTTTTACGCAATTGGTCATATACCCACAACAGATTTATTTAAGGGACAGGTTGAATTAGATGATCTTGGATTTATTGTCCTAAAAAATAACACCATGACAAGCATCCCTGGCGTATTTGCATCCGGGGATGTTGCTGACCATCGTTATCGCCAGGCTATTACTTCTGCTGGTAGCGGCTGCATGGCGTCTATTGATGTGAAGAAGTGGCTAGAAAATAATTAAACGAAACGACGACACGACGAAGCAACGAAGTGACATGTCGTGTCGTTATGTTGTCGTATCGTTGTTTCGTAAACAAAAAACCCACTGCTTTTGGCGTATATTCTTATCTCGTTATGACGAGCCTATAAGAACAAATCCTGGAGGGCAATGGGTTATCAGAGAAAGTTAAACTGTTTTTTTGGAATAATTCTGACGTAATTTTTCTAAGTCCGGGGCTTGTCCTACGGGTGGCAAGGCTTCTTTAGCCTTTTCAACGATAATTTTAAACACGTCAGGATGTTTAACACATAATTCAGCAAGCATTTTTCTATTGATCTCTACACCCGCAAGCTCTAAGCCGTAAATAAAACGGCTGTATTTGATGCCGAGGTCTCTGCAGGCGGCATTGATTCTCAATGTCCATAACTGATGGAAAAAGCGTCTTTTCAGGTGGCGGTCGCGATAAGCGTTTGTACCTGCTTTCATGGCTGCGTTTGTACCCAACTTAACCGTGTTTCTGCGTTTACCGCGAAAGCCTTTAGTTATTTTAAAGATTTTTTTATGTTTGTAACGAGCCGTTACTCCGCGTTTAATTCTGGTCATCTTTTTTCAGATTATTGATTAAATTTAAGCTATTATTTACCTGGAAGCATACGTTTAAGCTGTTTATTATACACACTGCTGGTTATAAACATATGCCGAGCTAAACGTTTTTGGTTTTTCGACTTCTGTTGCAGTAAATGATTATGGCTTGCCTTTTGGTGGGCAAGCTTGCCTTTGCCGGTTTTCTTAAACCGTTTTTTAGCTCCGCTTGAGAGTCTTTGCTTTCCTGGTCGTGCTTTTCCTGGCATATCTTTTTTATTAATTAATAAATATTTTTTTATAACATTTGACTTTAATCAGTCAATAGTCAAATGTCAATTGTCAAAGGTTATTTCGAGGGATTTAACATCATTACCATTTGCATTCCCTGTTTTTTTGGTTCCTGCTCCACAATACTTACATCTTCAACCAATTTACGGAACTCATTCATTTTTTGCATAGCAAGGTCTACATGTGTGATTTCGCGCCCCTTAAAAATCAATACAACTTTCAGAAGGTTTCGGTCTGCGAGGAATTTGCGGGCCTGGGTAGCTTTTATTTCAAGATCATGCTTATCCGTGCGTATGCTCAGACGAATGGTCTTTGTCTCAGTTTTTTTTACTTTTTTCGCCTTTTTAGTTTTTTTCTTAAGGCTATATAAGTAGTTACCATAATCCATGATTTTGCACACTGGCGGATTAGCCAGCGGTGCCACCTCGATAAGATCCAGGCCTTTTTCCTGAGCGCGCTTGATAGCCTCCTCAGTCGGAACAACACCTATTTTTTCCTCACCCTCTATTAGCAGAACTTCTCGGGCGCGGATTTCCTGATTATGACGTAATTTTTTAGTTATATAGAAATTTTAGAAAATAAAAGGAGGACCTCTAATAAAAGCGTTGAAATTTTAGATAAATCAACATTAAAAGTCAACGTTTTTCTTTAAATGAAGTCAAAATCGAGGTGCATAAAGTACATTTGACCTTTGACTTTTAACATTTGACTTTAGAAACTATTCAATAAACTGACAATTCCAATTTGGGCAAAATCAAGAGCCAAAAAAGCTAATATCGGTGAAAAGTCGATCATTCCTGTCCTTGGTAAAATAGCGCGAAAGACTTTCAAGATTGGTTCAGTGATCTCATAGATAATTTGCGTAAATCGCCCAGGGGAACCAGTTTGGATCCATGAAAGAAGAATCCTCACCAGAATGGCGTATTTCACGATTCTTATAACGTTTACCAAAAAAAATGCGATGAATTCCATATTTATAACTTAAAACGACACGACGACACAACGATACAACAAAAATTCGAAACTCGCTAGCTTGACACGGAATCGATGGGAAACTCGAAACCTCATATCGTTCGCGAAAGACATTGAAAATCAAAAATTTGACAAAAAAAATCTTTTTAGTATAATAAACTACTTTCTAGCTTAATCCAAATGAGCGATATCATACAAAATCCAGGTTTTGCGCCAGCAAATTTATTTACTGGTGATAATGAGGATCCTGCCGACGATCCTGAATACGGTCGGACTAAGATGGTAGACACAAGCAACCCTGAAGATTTGGCTGATTATGCCGAACAATTCTTTGCACGTCCGGAGGTAAAAGCCTGTATTACCAGAATTAGACAAGCTACATCAAAAGAAGAATTAACCATAGCTACTAGAGAAGCAATCATGGAAATAAGTAAATTTGTCACTAGCCATAAAGCATTTATTTCTGATCGTTTAAATATAATTATCTACGAGGTACTACGGCGTATTGAAAAATAGTCATCTAAGTGATATAAACACCGCCATCCTACCCAAGTCTTTATTTCTATGTGAAAAATATTTATCCGGATTGCATTTTGTGCATTCTTTGGATAACTTAATTTGTTTTTTTGGTACACCGGCGGATTTCAGTTGGTCGATTGCCGCTGACCATAAATCCACATGACGATTTTTTATGTAAGGTTTCATAAACGCAGGCAATTCATTATCCGGATCACTGAATTCGGCGCAACAGGAGCCCAAGGAAGGGCTTATACCTACTCGCAGATCGGTCGGATGACTACCAAAAGCCTCACCCATCTTTGTGATAGTTTTACCTATTATATTAAGAGCGGAACTGCGCCATCCGGAATGCACAGCGGCAATGACATTCTTTTTTGGATCAAATATCAATATCCCCTGACAGTCCGCTATTTTTATCGCGAGCGGAATATTTTTTTTGTTTGTTATAAAAGCGTCACCTGAAAGACGTTTTTTGGGTCTTTTTTTTACAACAGTCACAGATTCGCCGTGAAGCTGTTCACTGAAAATGGGATCATATTTGGTAAATCGTTTGAGCAAATCTGCCTGACTCTTGAAATCAGGCACCATATCATTAAAAGACCCCATTTTCTTAGTCGTAATGCCATGATTGATTTTTTCCGAATAATGCTCTAAAACAGAAAATTTTAATATCATTCTGGATTGTTATGAAGCATTTTAGGGATCATTTCCAAAAGTTCCTGCGCGCGTAAACTGCTTTGATTTTTTGCAAGTTCGTCAGCTGCTAAACCTAATATGTTAGAAGCTATCTGACAGGCCTCGAACGGTTTATATTTTTGAGCCATAAGTCCGGCAATAAGGCCTCCAAGCACATCACCTGTGCCACCGACTGTCATCAACGCGTTTCCGGTCTTGTTAATCGCTATTTCATCTTTGTCCGCAATGATATCCTGAGGACCCTTGCATATTATTGTGGCATTAAGGTTTCTGGCCCATTTTTGAACATTTTTCGGGGTCGGATTGTCACCGGTTAATTCCTTGAATTCTCCCCTGTGCGGAGTCAGAACTGTTATATCTGGCAAATTATTTGTATAAACTAAAGCGCTTGCATCAACTACTGTCGGCTTTTGCATATCAGCCAATAACTCCTTAACTGCTTTTAATGTGTCAGTTTCTTTGCCGAGACCCGGTCCGATTGCGACAACATCGACTTTATTACTGAAATTCAGAATCTGTTTAACATCCTTAGAAGTCAAATGATCCTCAGCGAAAGTCTGGATTATAAAATTTAGTGAATAAGTCCTAGCAACCTGCGCGTGGCACGGCGGAATAAACGGAAAAACTAAATCGACGCCTGAATATTCCGCGCCAAGGGCGCATAAAATCGGAGCCCCGTGATACATGGCGTTGCCGCCGATGACCATGACTTTCCCGTTTTCGCCTTTATGTGAATCTGGTTTTCTTTGCATATTTTTTGATGTTATTTTGAACCTTGCTTACAAATTTACAAATTACAATTTGTATTTTGGATTTGTGATTTGTAATTTGTATTTTTAAAAAATAGTGGCAATTCAAGCTATTGGGCTTTAAAAGGGGAATTTGGAACTATCCGCACTTCAGGTTCAAGTTCCACGTTGAATTTTTTCTTCACGATTTGGTAGATTTTAACCGTCAGGCTAATGATATCACTGCTTTTGGCGTTACCATTATTAATAATAAAATTAGCATGTTTCGGAGATACGATTGCATCTCCGACCTTCATACCTTTGCAGCCCGCCTGTTCGATCAGCCAACCCGCTGTAGGAAACTGTCCTGGATTTTTAAAGAAACTGCCGCATGAATTGCCGTAAGGCTGTTTTGCCGCGCGTTCTTTCATATATTGGTTGATTTCCGCGCGGATTTTTACAGTTGGCTCATACGTCAGTTTAAACGTCGCGGAAAGCAATATATCCTTATTTTTTTTGATTTTGCTTTCCCTGTATCCGAATTCGAAATATTCAGGGCTGACAAGAATTGGTTTATCGCCGTTCTCAGGAAGGATTATCGCGTGAGTCATTACATCGCCGATATGAATGTCGGGAACACCAGCATTGCCATAAACCGCTCCGCCAACGGTTCCCGGGATATTCGCCAAACCCGAAATCCCGCCCAGATTATTCTGCGCCGCAACCAATACCATTTTTGATAGGTTTACACCACTTTCGGCTGTTATCAGTTCGCCCTGAACATGCATTTTGGTCATTTTGTTGAGGATGATCAGTCCCGGGTAACCTTCGTCGGCAAATAACACGTTACTGCCATTGCCTAAAATCATATATGGAATGTCCTGGATTTTCGCGAATTCACGAAGATGGAACATTTCCTGAAAACTGCCAGCTTCAGCTAAATATTTGGCAGGACCTCCTGTCTTATAAGTACAGAATTCCTTTAATGAAACGTTCCTTTTTACTTTAATTTCCATATTGATAACGAAGTAATGAGATAACGATGTAACTGTGGGCTGGCTCCAGGCTCTGTCTGGAGTCAGTGAAATCTGACTTTGTGGCTCCGGACAGAGCCGCGGAGCCAACTTTAGGTATGATTATATAATAAAAATTATACCTACGCAAGTTATTTCGTTCTTTCGTTATTTCGTTACTTCGTTGCTATTTTACTATTTAATCTTATTCAAGGCAAAATCGAGGCGTTTTAGCACTTCTTCTTTTCCCAGATAAACCATTAAGGTCGAGAAATTCGGTGATTTTTCTAAACCCGAAAGGGCTACGCGTATAGGCCAAAGTACTTGTCCGTTTTTTAAACCCAATTCACTTACAATGCCGACCATTTTTTCCGATAATTCAGCGGTTTTTGAACTGTCTCCTTTCTCCCAGTCCGTATTACCGATAACTGATTTTACTCTCTCGAGGACTTTTTTTAGAATGTCCTTTGTTATATTGAATTTCGCGAACATTATCAAATCCAATGGATAATCAGGAACGTCGCTGAAAAAAGATGAAAGCGCGTCAGGTATTTCGCTTAATTTTTTAAACCTTCCTTCAAAATCCGGGTCCTGAAGCATTTGTTTGATAAGTTTATCCTGTTTGGCCGGCAATTTGCCTTTTAAAAATGGTTTAAGTTTTTTAAAAAATCCATTTAAATCTTCTTTGATCTCTTTTTTGATATATTCACAATTTATCCATTCCAATTTCTTAATATCAAAAACCGCTCCGCCTTTATGAACTCGGTCTAGGGAAAATTTTTCAATCAGTTCTTCCATGCTGAATATTTCCTGTTCATCGGGCGTGTTCCAGCCAATCAGCGCCAGAAAGTTTATGAGCGCTTCGGGTAAATATCCTTCATTCATAAAATCATCGACAGAAACTTTGTTTTTGCGTTTGCTGAGTTTGCTTTTATCCTCATTCAGTATCAAAGGCAGGTGCGCGAATTCAGGGATTTCCCATCCGAACGCCCTATAAATAAGTATCTGTTTTGGCGTATTGCTAATATGGTCCTCACCACGGATAACGTGTGTGATTTCCATCGTGTGGTCATCCACGACAACAGTAAAATTATATAAAGAGTCGTCGATTTTTCTGGCTATGACAAAATCATCCAGTTCTTTACTCATGATCACAGTTTCTCCGCGTACCAGATCATTGAACCCAAGGTCCTCATTGGCTGGAACACGTAAGCGGATTATCGCTGGTTCGCCGTTTTGAACCCTTTTTTTACTTTCATCAGGATCCAGACCACTGCATCTACCGTCATATCTTGGCGGGGCGTGTTTGGCGTTTTGTTCCGCGCGCATTTCCTCAAGCCTTTTTTTACTGCAAAAACAGTAATAAGCCTTGTTTTCATCCAATAATTGCTGAAGATATTTTTTGTAAATATCAGTCCGTTCGCTCTGTCTGTAGGGTCCGAATTTTCCGCCCAATCCAACGCCTTCATCGCCGATAATGCCGAGTTTGGCAAGGCCACTTGCGATATTTTCTTCATATTCCTTTTTACTCCTTTCCTTGTCGGTATCTTCGATACGGAAAACCATAACTCCATGGTTATGTCTCGCGAACAGAAAATTGTACAATGCTGTCCTTGCTGTGCCGATGTGCAGTAGGCCTGTTGGGGAGGGGGGAATGCGTGCTCGGATCATATATTCAGTTTATTAATAATCACATCATATCAAAAAAAACTGAATTCGGTAAAACGATAGATATGAAATTACAAGCTACAAATCCCAATGAACAAAAAATATACAAATGACAACTCCAATATTCAAATTGTAATTTGGTACTTGTAATTTGGAATTTTATAAAGTCGAAGTTCAATACGTACCCAACGTAACCTTTTTCATAACCACCTCCTCCAATGGCTTATCCGAACTATCGCGTTCGACATTTACGATTTTATCTACAACATCCAATCCTTCAAATACCTGCCCGAATACGGAATGCCGGCCATCCAGCCAAGGAGTTGCGGCGGCCTGGACAATGAAAAATTGGCTTCCGTTTGTGTTTGGTCCGGAATTTGCCATCGAAAGCGCTCCGCGGATATTTTTTAAATCTGAATTAAATTCATCTTCAAACTTTCCGCCCCATAAACTTTCGCCATCAGTTCCCGTACCTGTGGGGTCGCCGCCCTGAATCATGAAATCCGGGATCACGCGGTGAAAAATAATGCCGTCGTAATAACCCTTATCGACCAAGCCGATAAAGTTTTCAACAGTTTTAGGGGCTTTGGTCGGGAATAATTTGATTTTTATTGTTCCCAAACTTGTATCCATAACTACTATCTGTTCGCCTTTTTCCGGCATTGCTGTTTGGTCGAAATTGCTCATGGTATTTGCGTTATCGGTTACATTTACAGGCGGCCCGCCCTGATAGACTTTGCTCAATTCCTCCTGTTCGGATTTACTGCAGGAAGCTAGCAATATAAAAGAAAGGGCTATTAAAATAGGATATAGTTTTTTCATATAATTAGATTATGGAAGAAAATAGGGTATGCATGTAGGACTTTGATCGGTGGCAGTGCAAGTAGCGGAATGATCATATTTTACACTATTAGTTAATAAACTATCGCCATTCCCTATTACATATGCCTTTACAAAAGATGGTGTATCTTCCGTTTCCTGCGTTGCTCCAAGTTGATATTTTTTAAAACTGCTATCATGCGCATAACTATATTCTTGAGTAGCAGATGATGGGTCAGTTGGGATTTTTGGCATATATTTAGGCACCAGATCACTTAAATTATCTGGATATTTGTTTGCATTTTCTATGAAATAAATCTCCAAAGTGCTTTGGACTGTCCCGAGATCCTGAGCACGTTTTGAATTTCTGGCCTTTGCGGTCTGTCCGCCTAAAGCCGTATATGCGACAACGGAAAGAATGGCGATGATTGTGATGACCACAAGCAGCTCGACCAATGAGAATCCTTTTTTATTATTTTTTCTAATCATATTTTATTATAAATTTTATCACATTTAATTTTACAGATTGTCTCTTGTTAAGGCAAACGAATTTAAATTACCAGATCAGCATTACTCCTTCAGGCACAGAAGAAGGAATCAAATGACTATTTTTTTTTCGTGCATGCGCATGCACCCCCTTCATTCCGGGGTTTGCGTGGAAAAGAAAGCATGCCCTGCCTGCCCTGAGCTTGCCGAACGGGAGCGTAGCCGAACGGGAAGGGCAAAGAAATAATATAAAGAAAGGAAGAAAGAAAAAATTTCGCATTTCTGATTTCCGATTTCGCATTTATAATAGATTTATGAAACTAATTGTCGGCTTAGGAAATCCGGGAAAAAAATATCAAAAAACGCGCCATAACGCGGGTTTCATGGCCGTCGATTCAATTTCTGATGCTTATAATTTCTCGGAATATAAAAAATCAGATAAACATAAGGCTGAAATCGCTGAAGGTAAAATTTGGGACGAGAAAGTTTTGCTAACAAAGCCACAGACATTCATGAATCTTACCGGAAAATCTGTGCAAAGTATTTTAAATTTTTATAAAATACCTATAAACGATTTAATCGTCATTTATGACGATATCGCACTGCCCCAGGGCTCTTTGCGTATTCGTATGTCAGGGTCGGCAGGCGGTCATAATGGTATGAAGTCTATTATACAAGAGCTCGGAACCGAAGATTTTGTAAGAATCAGGATTGGCATCGAACCACTTACTGAATTTAAAGGCGCGCTTGAAAATTACGTTTTGGGTAAATTAACAGCCGAGGAGTCAGCCTTGATGGATGACAATTTAAAAAAAATCCCTGATTTGGTCAGAACGCTTTTGAAAGACGGGATAGACGAGGCTATGCAGAGGTTTAATTAATTTAACATTTATAATTTTTCATTTTACATTTATTGTATTGATTGACCGTAAGGTCTTTTTTTGTTAGAAATGGATAGCTTTAAGTCGAAGACTCTGTTCGGGAGTAGCCAAGTGGTAAGGCAGCGGCCTTTGGAGCCGCCATTCGTAGGTTCGATCCCTACCTCCCGAGCTGAGTTTTTGACAATGTTTATTCGTTACATGACTACACTACGTTACTTAAAGCTATTTGCAATTTATATCATTATATGTTATAATATTTTTAAAGTTTAACCAATAACCAAATAAATTATGTCTTCAAACAAAACTCCAGAACGTGATAGTTCTTTTCGAAAAAATGTTGATGACTTTAAACGAAGTCTAGCCAAAATTCCAGATCAATTGGATACAAGGCTTGAACAATTAAATAGGAGAGGTGTAACCGAGGGTCCTGAAATTACAGCCATTAATGAACTATTGGCTGAAAAGGGAGCTGAAAATACTACTGAAAAAGTAGCTAAAGCCACCAGAAGGAAAGTAAGAAAATGGGATACTGATTGGGCAAGAAAGTTACAATAAAATAATCTGAGCCGCCATTCGTAGGTTCGACCCCTATCTCACGAGCTGAGTTTTTGACATGCCTAAGCAAGACTTAATGCTTTTCTTCCATTTATTGTCGCGATATTCACCAATTGCTCTATTTCATAATATCTGCACGCTTCGATTAAAAACAGAAGTTCTGTTAGCATATTTCCGTCAATGAACGGGCAGAAATAGTCGTAAACATTGTCCACCCCCAGGCAAACGTTAATACCTGCTTCGATCAATTGAGGGACTGGCGCGATGGAATTATGCACAGGAGAAGTTTTGTGGCGGGGCTGTTGATTATCTATCATAGCGCGTGGGCATACGATTACGCTCATGTCCGCTTCTTTTATCAATTTTGCGATTTCTCTGATGTAGTCATCAGGCTGTGCGGCTAATGAACAGCAGTGAACCGCATTCACCCTGCCCTGCATGCCGTGTTCTATGACTTTTTTTGCCAGCATTTCTGTATCCCTTTCATCAGGATCGTTATTTTGGTCTATATGCACATCTACTTTTTTTCCAAGGCTTTTGGCAATGCCAAAAATGTAATCCAGATGCTCTTTTTCGTGTGGCCTGTCCCGAGAAGGCAAGCCCCCCAGAACATCAACAAGTGGTGCTGCTTTTTCTATCCATTTCTGCGCCGATGGATTCAGGGCACCTTCTAAAACCTGTGAACATAATTGTATTTCAATTTGGTCTTTAAATTTGTCTTTTACTTCTAAGGCGGCTTCGACACACATCATTCCGACTGTATTATCGACATCTATGTTCGTACGGGCGACTTTTACGCCCTGCTTGATCATGTTTTTCGCGCTTATCGTTATGCGTTTTACGAGATTTTTGTGGGTGTATTTAGCTTTTATGTCTTTCCAAAGCTCCCACTTCACCTCCATATGCTTATTGGTCATTTCAAGTTTTTCAGGCGTTATAACATAAGCCTTATCAAAATGCGCGTGACAGCAGACAGATCCACCTTTTTCTTTGATTTTATGCTTTAAAAGCGATATGAGATCCCATTTATGCATAATTTAATATAATTAAGAATTATGAATTTCCGTATATCTGAAGGCGCGATTTGCCAATCACGCTTTCAGATCAGTAATTAAGTTTTCATTTCATAATATTTTTAATCTCCTTCTCAATTTTATCCAGTTGCAGATTGCCGGTTCCGCCCTGATGTGTGGACATCTTTAACCAGCGGGCGATATCTTTTTCAGTTACCTTGATCTTATTTATATTCTCGCCGATTTCCCTATAGGCGTCGCGGAACGTCATACCTTCCTTAACTTTTTCAAAAGCCTTATGCGCCGCAAATAATCCTGGCGATTCAAGCATAGATCTCATCAGCACTTCTTTATTGGGTTTGATATTATCAATAGTCGCGCCCATGGCATCTAAAGACATCTCAGTATATTTCAGGCCCAAAAATAATGGCCTCTTGATCTCCTGTCCGTCGCGATGGTAACCGGAAATTTTGTTCAGGATGTTCATGGTCATTTCATTCCTGCATGAAATAACGGTGGGCGTACGCCCTCGTATCAGTTCAGCGACATCGAGATTTTTCTTTTGCGGCATAATAGATGAACCTGTCGCTATGCTATCGTCAATATGAAAAAACTGAAATTCCTGAGTAGTAAAGAAAAGGAGGTCGGATGCAAGCCTGTTTAGCGTAAGCATTATCTGACAGCAGGCTTCCACTACAAGGCCTTCGATTTTGCCGCGAGAATTGTGGCAGTAAATTACGTTATTTTGAGTTTTTTTAAATCCTATTTCTTTACTTAGCCAGTCGCGGTCAAAGTCAAACGGGGAACCGTAACCCGCTCCTGAACCAAGAGGATTCTGATCCACAATTTCATCAGTTATCATGTTCAGAAGCTTCACGTCATCCATAAGGCTTTCGGCAAACGCGCCCATCCATGAACCAACAGTAGTCGGCATCGCTTTCTGCATATGTGTGTAGCCTGGCATAGCTATCATTTCATATTTTTTAGCGAACTGAATAAATTTTAGGGCAAGTTGCAGGGTTTTTTTGTTTATCGCGGCAGCCTTCCTCTTCAAAAACCATCTCATCATAACCAACACCTGGTCATTTCTGGATCTGCCTGTGTGTATTTTTTTACCCGTATTACCAAGCCTTTCAATCAAATAATTCTCGATTTTTGTATGGCAATCCTCATCTTCAAGTTTAAGTATGAATTTACCTTTTTTATATAGATCCAATATTTCGTCTAAGCCTTTTTCCAGATCCTTAAGCTCCCTTTTATTTATTAGACCATGCCTTTTAAGCAGCCTTGCGTAACACCTGGAGCACCAAACATCATCAGGTATCATCTCCTGATCATACAATATGTCTTCACCGGCATTAAATTCCTCAACGATTTTATTGAGTTTTACCTCCTTTTTCTTGAACCAGATTTTCTTTTTTATTGTTTCCTTTTTTTTAATTTGCGGCGCTGTTATATCTATTGTGGCTTTAGACATAATTGTATAAGGTTAATTTGGTTGTTTTTTATACTATAATTAGTAATAGGATTCTATTCAAGATTCATTTTGAATTTTGCTGATAAATTTGCTATAATTATACTGTTCAAATAAAAAAATTATGAAGAAATTATTTTTGCTGTTAATGACCATTGTAATCCTTAGCGCTTGTTCTTCCGATAATAATAGCCAAATAAGCCAGGAAAATTCTAATAAGCCTAAAATCCCTCACAGACCAAAAATTGCTCAGGCAAATCTTGAAGCCAATTTACTTGGTTCAACAGATACGCAGAAGGAAATGCAGGAAGAAAGCAGTTCACCTGAAACAGATATGAGTGGGCTTATAGAGAGAATCAATGAAAATTTAGAACAAAGTAATATCACAGTGCAGGACGTTGAACGAGGATGGTATTACGGATCCGAAAATGAAAGAAAAATAGGCACCCCAAATACATGGATCTGGGTGGATGAAGGTGAAAGGTCCCATTGGATAAGCCCTACCGCGCTTGACCAGCTAAAAGATATCCGAGATGATAAATTATGCCGTGAAACAGGAGGCTACTATGTTATATCATGTATGGACCGTGATCTTCCGCTTTGTGAAAATATTTCAAAAAGCGAATGTAAATGCCAGGAAAACACAAAATGGCAAGATTTACAGGGGTGCGTACTTATTGATAAAGATGGAAAATTTGTTGAAATTAGTTCTTCTGATGTCAAACAGGGCTGGTACGCAGGGCCTATAAATGGCAAAAAATTCAACACGCCATCGAACTGGATATGGTCAGAAAACGGAAATGATTCAAAATGGAAAAATCCGGGAGCATTTTAATTAAACTTCAAAAATCCTAAACCCCACTATCTAAATTCTAAACTCCCAAACTGCCAAACTCCCAAAAGACCAAATTTTTTGGTTTTCAGGTTTTGGATTTTTGGAAAGGTTTTGGTTGGCAACATTTATTTGACAAAATAACAAATTATATATAAAATAAACAACCTTGAATGGTTTAACTATATTTATATGGCCGAAATAACAGATGAACAAGCCCGCCAAAAAGCGGCTGAATTAATTTTAACAGACAAAACCCTGAAACAGGCTGAGCTTCCGGCTGATTTGGCTGAAGCTATACGCAAGCTTGTTTCTGACACTTTTGGAATTGATGTTTTCACAGAGCATGCTGAGGCGGAAAAAGCTGAGGAGTCAAAACATGATGATTCCGTTGAACTTGACCGCCAGCTGTATCTTGAAGCACAGTACTTCGAACGTCTTGATACCCTTAAACATTACGGCTTTTTGACCGAAAGCGGTGAATCAAAAGAAGGTGATGTGCCTGTTCCTTCCTTTGAGAAAGCAATAAGTACTTTTGAGCCCGAAGAGCTTGAAATCGCCAGCCATTTCCAAAAACCACTTATGCTTCTTGTTCCTGTAACCTCCTTTACTTGCAAGGTCAAAGCTCTGGACACGCATAAGCAGGGAATGCAGGATAACAATACTGATGTATCGCAAATTTTTACTGATTCCGATTCAGGTTCAGATAAAATTACGGGCTGGCGCGTTTTTATAGTTGAAGGCGCCCAGGAGATGCCGGCTCGAGTTCGCGATTACGGAAGATTTAACCGACGTATTGATTACCGCAAAAAACGTGGGGAACCTAGCGAAAAAGGCATGGACAGGCATCGGTATATACTTCTTATGATGGAAGCCCTTAAAAAAGGTTGCCCCATTGATAAAAAATCATACACATTATTAAACGATGATCCTGTGTTGTCAGACTCCCACGTGCCAGCCGCAAACTTCGATACGGGCCTCCGCGGAGTTGTCTTCAGCCGGTTCATCTCTGATGGCTTTAACGATAGTGCGTGGTTCCGCTCCTCTGTGGGAGGAGATGAGCTGATTTCTTAAGCTTTGTTTTTTAGTTCGTACTAGAATGTAAGTTTTATTTTTGCTTGACTAATATTAAAAGATATGATTAAGTAATAACCATTAATTTTAACCATCCTATTATCATGCCTGATAATGAAGAACCTATTCCTAATCAGCCTCAAGACACTGAAATCCCTGAAGACCGCAGCAGAACAGCCGATGAAGTGCCGCCTGTTGTGCACAGTCGTAGTTTTATTAGATCTGTTTTAGCCGCCACTGCCCTTTCTCTTGCGGTCATGGGTGTTATCCCATCAGCAACAGAGGCTCAACCCCCTGTTCCAGGTGAGCAGCGTGCAGGTGACATTGCTAAGCCTCAGAGGGTTGGAACAAAACCAGCAAAGCCCACTAACGTCGGACCCACCAAAAAGGTGGACATGGACTCGGTGAAAGCTTACTTGGCGAAGGAGGCGAATGCCCTCGGCCTTTCTTCTGTGCCAAATAGGCTTCCTGATGTTCCAGTCTCTGCCTCAGCGAGGGATCATGAAATCAAGACCAAAATCGGTCTTCCTCTTGTCTTGACCTCACTTATTTCCAGATTCAGGGAAAAAGGCATTTGGGGTATAGATTACGGATGCCAAGTATTCCATGATAAGAATGTCTGCGTGGGACTCGAGCGCAGGATGGAGAAGGCGTACTTTGGAATCACCCGTAATCCGGCACTGTTTAAAATCGCGTACGATTGGACTCTTCCAGGGATTAAATCCGCGTTTTCGGCCATAGACAAGGAAAAAAAAGAAGAAACCCTCGCAGTTCTAGATGCCCTCATCCACCTGGCCAAGCGCTCAGGGCAGAGAGGGTGGCGAGTGGACCCCTACTCGATGGAGGGGTTTTGGCATCGCCGAAATCTCAAAGGCATGAATCTGCCGTTGATGGGCAGGTATGCCCAAATGCTCAGAAATGAGCTGCTGCAGAATGAAAGTATCACGGCTGAACAATACCGGATGGAAAGAGCAATCGAAGCTGGGAATGTTGAATTGGTCAGGGATCTGCTGGCAGGGGGTGCAAGCCCTTCCGGAAGAGATAAAGAGAAAACGCATCTCTCGCGTGCGATCTACTATTGCCAGTTTAACGCAGCCAGCAGAGCTGAAATCGTCAGACTACTACTCAAGCATGGAGCGGATTCGAATGAAAAATACTCGGGCGATGAGAGAGTCTTGCATGCTGCGGCTGGATACTATTGCGGAAACCCAGCAATCGTCAGACTGCTCCTCGAGCACGGAGCGAATCCGAACGCGCGAATCAAGAACTTCAGGGGAGAAGATGAAACACCCTTAAGCAAAGCGTTTCGGAGCGGTCACACCGCCGTCATCCGCCTACTCAGAAAGTATGGCGCACGAGAGTAGCCATAACCCGACAATTTTGGAAGTTAAGCCCACTGTGTCACACCAATGGATATTGCTTCCTCATGAGCAGCGTGCCGACCCTACGATCGGCCCAACCCAAACAGCCCAAAAGACTGAGACCCTGTAAAAAAATTTCATTCGGCCTTAGTTCTTAGCTATTATTGCGAAGAGATTGAAAGAGGCTTTCAGTCGGGAATAGCCTCCAATTAAACATGCTCCGCAATTTCGAGAACTCTTTTAAAAGGTGGGATTGCTTTTCATAATTGCTTACCAACAAAATTTATGTTATAATAATATGATTATTATTTCAAATTTTGTAAGTGATTCATAATTTACCCAAAAGATTAGTTAAAATATTTATAACTGCAATACTTTCTTTGGGCTTTATTTTTGCATTTTCACAAAATTCTTACGCTAAATCAAATAATGATTTTTCGAAAAGTTTCGGTCTTATTGTGCATAATGGCAATCGGGATCGTTTAGTCACAAGAGCTAAAGTCCTTGAGGTCCTATTAAAATATTTTTCGAACATCCAGACTGATACTAAAAAAAAGCCAATTATTGGGCTCGATGATGTCATTCCGTCATCCGACGCATTTAATTATGTCGAAAAGGGATGCCGGCTTAACCTTTTTGACTGCTCGGTTGAAAAATTTAATCCTTACCTTAATATTACCCAGCAAGATTTACTTAATTGGTTTTTTAAACTTAAATATTTTAAAAATCCGGATTTATTAAATAAAAAATATCCATATTTATCAGATGATTATCTGCGAAACTGGCTTGAGGCGCGTAACCTCAACCTTCTTACAAGCAGCCAAATAACATATTCCGCCTTACAGGATTTTCTTTACAGAAATAAAGTCGTTGAATCAAATTTAAACCTGCCATTCCGTGTAGGGCTTACTATTGGTTATGATGAAATAAATGCGGAGAATTTTCATAATCTAAAGGAAATAGATTTAATTCGGAAAAATCTTAATGACTTAGTAAACAATTTGCACAAAAAGGATAAGTTATCCATTGAAGAAGAAAATTATTTGGCCAAAATCCAGAAGAATCTTCTGGCATTTGAGAATTTAAAGGAATCCCTGATCAAATATCCGTATTTATTAAGTCAAAATACAAATTTAGACACAGAAGTCATCAATGCTGTAAGACAGTATGGTTTGCAGGATATATTGTCTAGTTATTCATATGATTACAGCCATAATGCCGCCTATAGAAAGCATAATCTGGTTACGGGAGCCATGAAAATGAACGGCAGGGTGTTTATGCCTGGTGAAGTAATTGATTACCTGAAAATAATTTCCGATAAACAATTGAGGGAATTCATTTATGGGTGGGTAATTTCCCAAGGCGAGGAGCAATGGCAATTCGGAGGCGGAATTTGCGGATCTTCAAGCGTTATTTTCCTTCCTTCATGGAAAGCGGGCCTTGAAATTATTGAGAGGCGCAACCATAGCAAATATTACAGAAATCTTTATCCAATAGAATATATTGGTCTTGATGCTACTGTATACAGGCCTAAACCGAATCTCAGAATACGAAACAACATGAATTCACCAATAATATTTAGTGTAAAGGATAACAAAGAAAAACAAATAGTAACCGTTGATATAATAGGAAATAAATCATACAAAGATATACGCATCGAAGGGCCGATTTATATTAATAAATATCATGTTAAATGGGTTCGACAAATTGAAGATTTTGATGGTAAAATAACGAGCGACGCGCTGGAAAGCCGTTATAACGCTATTTATTAACTTCTTATGCTTAAAAGGTTTCTCGTTATTTTATTATCGATATTTTTTCTTGTGGCCTGCGGACAGAAGGAAGAGACCGTAAAGGTTGATTTTAAGGGGCCGACATATCCTCCTAATCCTGCAAAAATGATGCCGACATATGGACCAAATGACCCCATACCTGATGGAAGGTCTGATTAAATTAGAAAATACAAATTGCACAAAATTCACAAAACACAAACAAACTTTCCAAACTATACAAATACACAAAACCCAAATTTGTTTGTAATGTTTGAGCAGTTTGTGCATTTTGTGCATTGTTTGTGAGCATTTGTGCAATTTGTACATTGTGAAATTTAATTAAAATAATGGTTTTAATCCGATTAAACAAATATTTGGCTGAGCAGGGAGTGGCATCCCGCAGAGAATCTGACCGCTTAATAGCTGATGGTCTTATTTCTGTAAATGGAAAAGTGATTACGGAAATGGGCGTAAAAATCGATTCTGAAAAAGATAGGATATCTGTTAATAAGAAGGTGACAGAGAGACGGCAAAAATTGATTTATATAATGTTAAATAAGCCAGCTGGTTACGTCACTTCCGCGCAGAAAACAAGATTTGAAAAAAATATTGTAATGGATTTGGTCGATATAAAAGAGCGCGTGTATCCCGTTGGACGATTAGATAAGGATACTACTGGTTTGCTGATACTGACCAATGACGGCACGCTAACTTATAAACTCACACATCCTTCTTCTGAATGCCCAAAGGAATATGAGGTCACAGTTGCTGGTTTTATAACTAATGGAGTTATTACAAAATTAGAAAATGGAGTTAAGTTATGGGGAGAAAAGACCAAATCTGCGATAGTCAGAAAAATAGGAGCCCGAAAAATGCGAATAATTATAACAGAAGGAAAGAACAGGCAGATTCGCAGGATATGTCAGAAAGTCGGCTTACCAGTGGTAAAACTCAAACGCGTATGCATCAAAGATTTACACCTTGGTGATTTAGAGGTAGGCAAATGGAGATTTTTGACTCGGGAAGAAATAGATTTACTCCAACAATGAACAATTACCAATGACCAATTCCCAATTAAAATCGGAGTGCGGTAAATTAGATTTAAAAATAACTGATTCTCAGGCAGGGTTGATGCAAAAATTTATTACTTTATTTATTGAAAGAAATAAATCGATTAATTTGGCTAAGATAAACAGCGAAAAAGAATTTGTCATTAAACATATTTTAGATTCTTTGACTATTAGTAAATTTATAGATTTTAAACCGAATTCAAAAGTGGCCGATTTGGGCACAGGTGGTGGCCTGCCCGGGATACCTTTAGCCATTCTTTTCCCTGATACCAGCTTTACCTTAGTTGATTCTGTTCAAAAGAAAATCAGATGTGTTGAAGAATTTACCAGCCGACTTAAGTTAAATAATATCAATTGCTTATCGGATCGTTTGGAGGCTATAGGCCAGGATAAAAAATATCGTGAGCAATTCGATTTGGTCATTGCGCGCGCAATCGCACCTTTACCTGTTTTGTTAGAACTGGCTCTGCCTTTGGTAAAAAAAGGAGGACTATTTATAGCTATGAAAGGGCCTGGTTATAAAGAAGAAATCAATGAAGCGGCTAATGCTTTGAAGCAATTAAGAATTGGATTACCAAAAGTTGAAAAATATGAATTACCCGAAGGTATAGGAACGCATTATCTGCTGATGTTCAGAAAGAATAAACCGACACCCTCTATTTACCCTCGCCGAACTGGGATCCCGAATAAAAATCCGTTATAGCAGTTCTATAATTACTTGTATTACAAGAAATATGCCAAAGCATTATCAGCCACAGGATAAATATTTTAAAAAAGCGAAAGAAGAAGGATATAGGGCGCGTAGTGCTTACAAACTTGAAGAGGTACAGAGACGTTTTCATATTCTTAAACATGGCGATCATGTACTGGATTTAGGCGCGGCTCCAGGTAGTTTTATGCAGTTTATAAGTAAACTTGTCGGTCAAAAAGGCGTAGTTATCGGAATTGACCTAAAACCAATCACGCCTTTTAAGCAAATAAACACTAAAAGTTATCAAGGTGACATTTTCGACGATTTGATATATAAAAAAATAGAAAATGAGACAGGAATATCAGAATTTGATGTGATCACATCTGATCTTGCACCATCGACAACAGGGATAAAATCTTTAGATGCAGGGCGCTCATTCCAGCTAAATGAACAAGTTTTAAAAGTTGCAAAAAAATATCTCAAGAAAGGAGGAAATGTCATCCTGAAAGCATTTCCTGGAGCAGACCATAGTGAATTAATTCGTTTAGCAAAGGAACACTTTAGGCAGTTTAAAATCTTTAAACCTGAAGCTGTAAGAAAATCAAGCCGTGAGGTTTACATAATCTGCATCGGCAAAAGATGATTTAAGCCAGTTTACAATCTTTTGTCTCATGAGCGGATATAAAGCTAAAAGCCTTTTTATTTTTTTCCGCACTTCTATTTTTGTTAGTGACGTTTCAGCATCAGCAGATTTCAGATTTATATCGCCAGTTTCCTGAGGTTTTATAGCAATCGTTCCTTCTGAATTGCTTTCAACATCAGCCAGTTCCCCAGCTGTATCGTCTACAAATATGGCTCTTTTCGGATCGATGCTGTTATTAGCTAAAAAGCTCTTTATAGGTTCGCTTTTTTGGCCAGTTTCACATGGTATCGTTTCATCAAAAAGACAACTGAGCTCAGGCTTAGCTGCAAAAAAACGCTCGATTAATTCCATACTATTTCTGGTCACCATTACCACGGGAATACCAAGGTCATTAGCTCGTCTTACAAGTGTCAGTGTATTAGCTATAAGGCCTGCATTTTCCAATTCCTCATCAGTCATATTTATTACAGTTCCGTCCAAAAAAGTTTTATCCAGATCAACAAAAAGCACACCAACCTGAATCTCCGTAGGAGAAGACGAATGCTCTATATTTGGGTGAAAAAGTTCGCCCATCTTAATTATTTATATAAATAAATTAAGATTATTTTTAAGATTTTATAGCAGCTTTTATAAATTCCCTGAAAAGAGGATGGGGCCTGTTAGGCCTAGATTTAAATTCAGGATGGAACTGTGAACCTATCATAAACGGATGATTTTTTACTTCGACTATCTCCATAAGTTCATGATCTGGCGATATGCCTGAAAAAATCAAACCGTTTTTTTCAAGGTCTTTTTTATATGCGTTGTTGAATTCATATCTATGCCTATGTCGCTCGTAAATCAGAGTTTCACCATAGGCTTTGTATGCGTGAGTTCCTTTTAGTACCTTACACGGCCATGAGCCAAGCCTTAGTGTACCACCTTTTGCTCTTTTTTCGCTTTGTCCCGGTAGGAAATGGACTACTTTATTTTTCGCTTTTGGCAAAAATTCTTCAGATGTGGCGTTTTTTATGCCTACAACATTTCTCGCGAACTCAATGGTCATCAGCTGGGCGCCAAGGCATAACCCTAGATACGGGATTTTTTCCTCTCGGCAATACTGTGCTACAAGTATTTTTCCTTCAGTGCCGCGCACGCCAAATCCTCCGGGTACCACAACACCGTCGACTTTACGAAGTTTTTTCCATTCTACCTTGTCGTTTTTCTCGATTTTTTCAGCATCGATCCACACTACCTTGGGTTTGCGCTTATGAAAGAAACTAGCGGCTTTTATGGCTTCTATCACTGAGATGTAAGCGTCATCCAGTTCATTGTATTTTCCTGCTAACCCGATCAATACCTCTTTATTGCTGGTTATTATGTTGTGCACCATTTTTTCCCATTCGCTCGTGTTTGGCTTCCTGTATTTCAGATTTAATTTTTCACAGATTGTTTTTGTTAAATCATGCTGTTCAAAAATCAATGGCACCTCATAAATGTATTTTACAGTCGGAGCCGGGATTACTGCTTCTTTTTGCACATCGCAGAATTTTGAAATCTTTATTAAATGTTTAGTCTCTATTTTTTCATCAGCGCGCGCCATGATTATGTCCGGCTGTATACCCATACTTTGGAGAGTTTTTACCGAAAGCTGCGTGGGTTTTGTTTTAAGCTCGTTAGATGATTTAAGAAATGGAAGAAGTGTCAGATGAACGAATAAAGTATTGTTTCGACCCTCTTCGTGGCGCATCTGGCGCATAGCCTCCAGAAAAGGCTGGCCTTCGATGTCGCCGACAGTTCCTCCGATTTCACAAAGCATTATGTCGCATTTGGATTTTTTACCGGCCTCACGGATCCTTCTTTTTATTTCATCTGTTATATGTGGAATAATTTGGATTGTGCCACCCAGATAATCTCCTTTTCTTTCCTGATCTAGCACGGTCTGGTAAACCTGCCCTGTTGATGTTGAGCTTAGTTTGCTAAGGGGAGTGTCGATGAAACGTTCATAGTGCCCGAGATCCAAATCCGTTTCCGCTCCGTCATCCGTAACAAAAACCTCGCCATGCTGGAATGGGCTCATAGTGCCCGGGTCCACATTCAGATATGGGTCGAGTTTTTGCGTGAAAACCGAAAAGCCAGATGCTTTCATCAGATTTCCAATGGATGCTGAAGCTATTCCCTTGCCAAGTGATGAGCAAACCCCTCCTGTGACGAATATATATTTGGGCATTGATTTATTAATTTTAAATTTTAAATTACAAATTACAAATTTTAATTTGGACTTGCATTACACCGGCGTGCAAAATGAAAATTTGTCATTTAAAATTTAAAATTGGATATTTAGTATTTAAGGCCAGTTACTTCGCGGACTTTTTGCATGATTTTGGAAGTAATTTTACGGACTTTATCAGCGCCTTTGGATAGGATTGCCTCAACTTCATTCGGATGTTTTTCAAAATAAGCCCTTTTTTCTTTGAAAGGCTTGAATTGATTATAAATTTTTTCAAGCAGCATCTTTTTTGCGTCTCCATAGCCCAGACCGCCTTTTCGGAATTGCAGTGCCAGATATTCACTTTCTTTTTTATCCGCGAAAAGTTTATAGAGCTCGAATATTGTATTTCCTTCCGGCTTTTTTGGCTCATCTACTTGTTTTGAATCTGTAACTATTCCCATAACCGCCTTTTTTATGACATTATCATCAGCAAAAATAGGAATCGTATTACTATAAGACTTTGACATCTTCTGTCCGTCTGTTCCTGGGATTACTGCGATTTCTTCGGGAATTTCCGGTTTCGGCACAGTGAACACCTGCCCGAATACATTGTTAAATTTTATAGCTATATCCCGAGCCATTTCCATATGCTGTTTCTGGTCTTTGCCGACAGGGACGACATCTGCCTGATTTATCAGAATATCAGCCGCCATTAGCACGGGATAATTAAAAAGACCCAAATTAGGCAAAACCCCCTTTGCGATCTTATCTTTATAACTATGCGCCCGCTCCATTAACCTCATCGGAGTAAGACAAGAAAGGATCCACGCAAGTTCAGTAGTTTCAGGAACGTCTGACTGAACCCAGAAATAACATTTATCAGGGTCAATCCCAAGTGCCAGGAGATCCGTCGCAGCCTCTAAGGTAAGTTTTTTCATTTCTTCACGGTCAATAAGCGTGGTTAACGAGTGAAGATTCGCTATAAAACAAAAAAGGTCGCTGGATTCCTGGTATTCAATCATACGCTTGATCATTCCGAAGTAATTTCCAATGTGCAAATTACCTGATGGCTGGATTCCAGAAAGGACTCTTTTTTTCATGGTTTTTTATCATTATTAAGGTATCAAAATTAGCGTTGAAAGGTCAATGTCATTTCGTAACAGATATGGGCTTGTAAAACAATAAGCCACCTATTATATTGAGATTGTCATTTAAAATCAAAAAAATGCCTGATCTTCGAATTACAATATCAGGTGGCCCTAAGCCAAACATAAAAATATTTGCGTTAAACGGTGAAATGGACGAAAGCAGCATAGAGCCTCTGAAAAGGGAAGTCGATACAGTTACTGCAGATGTAAATGTCAAAAAATTAATTTTTGATTTAAAAAATCTCGAGTTTATCAATAGTAAGGGTATTGGTTATCTTGTTTATGCTCATACCCATGTTTCAAAATTACAGAAAGAAATCATTCTCGCAAATGCTAAAGAGGCTGTAATGGATGTTATAAGCCTTGTGGGCTTAACGACAATTATCAGATATTTTGACACGCTCGATGAGGCGTTTTTACACCTCTAAATATTTGTCAGTTGTTCCCATTTTTCCAGATATTCTTTCCTGCGGTCGCGATTGTGGAATTTAAGCATGTCGTCAGTTACCACGACGCTGGCTTCAGGTCCAAGTTTTTTTGCTTTTCGGTATGTGTGTTTTTTAAAACTTTTTTTCAGTAAAAATTCAATAAAATCACCAAACCATCCTTTGAAAATTAATTCCCAAAACCGCTTTGAAAAACTTTTTTCGCGGAAAGCAAACCTATAATTCGGATGGTCGCTGAATTTTAACCCATAATATGCATAGAGCCAGCCAGCATTTTCTTCTCTAAATTTTTTGTAAGTATCTTCCCCGTATATAGGCATTAAAAGCTTAGTCCAGTAAGCCATATAAGGGTCAGAAGGTTTAAGCAAAAGATGTTCCATGTTCAATTTTTTTGGAGTAACAAAAAAACTCAGGCAAAACCTTCCCGCAATTTTATCGCCATGCCTCCTTACGCCATGGAATTGGAGTATTGAGGTAATAATTAGGCGCGCTATCCACATGCGGCCTTCCTCAATCACTATGAAAAGATCTATATCAGAGAGTTCAGTAGGATTATCGTAAGCAAGGTTATTGCAAACCGCTACCATTTCCACAAATGGTACTTTAACAATATATTGTCCATATTGACGGACCCTACCCCAAAATTTTTCAGCAATAAATTTTCTGGCCTTCCTTATATCAACCAACTTGCCACGTCCTTTCATTACATAATAATCGTGAATTTTTTCAATTTGTTCCATTCCCTCCAAAGTCCCTTTAATTTCTTTTATATGTATTGGCTTTCTGTAATTAAATAAATGTTCCTGAATCTCCTCTGCAGTCAAAGGGAATTCAAAAATATCAAAAAAAGCGATGGTTTGGAGAAGTGATTTTTGCAGATTCATGGTTTAATTATAGCCAAGACTACCTTTAAAAACTACTATTTAATATGCATTTTTTATAAATGCTAAATAAAAATAAATTATCAATAAAAATTCGTGTATAATCGGACTATGGGTAAATCTTTAGAAAAAATTATTTCAAAAATTCCAAATACGCCTGGTGTGTACAAATTCTTAAACGATAAAAAAGAGCCGATTTATATCGGCAAAGCCAAAAATCTGAAAAAAAGAGTATCTTCTTATTTCCGTAAATCCGCGAAGCATGGCATCAGGACATCAAAGATGCTGGAACATGTTGACGATATTAACTGGATTGAGACGAACAGCGAAATCGAGGCTTTGATCCTTGAAGATAATCTTGTTAAGGAATCCCAGCCAAAATACAACGTACTGCTAAGGGATGATAAAAATTTCCAGTACATAAAAGTCACAATAAATGATGATTATCCTGAAATCTACACGGTCAGAAGGATTACTAAAGATGGCGCAAAATATTTTGGCCCAAAAACAAGCGGTTCTGATGTTAAACGCTTACTTGAGACTGTAAAACGGGTGTTTATGCTTTGCAGTGTAAAAAATATAAACCTTGATCCTAAAGGAACTCCCCTTAAGTGTGCAAAGGTGGCTGTTAAAGTAGGCGGAACGCCGGCTACTAGGCCTTGCCTGGATTACCATATTAAGCGTTGCGCCGGCCCTTGCGCTGGTATGGTTACGCCCGATGAATACCGGCAGCTTATAAATAAAGCTATTGGATTCCTTGATGGTGATTACAAACCCGCGATAGAAATGCTGAAAAAGCAGATGATGGGGTTTGCGACTGAAAAAAAATTCGAAAGAGCGGCAAAACTGCGTGACCAAATTGAAGCTATAGGACGTAGTGCTGAAAAACAACTGATCACAGACACAAATATTATTGATAGGGATGTGATAGCTTTTGTGGAGGATCTGGGTAAAAACTTTTTCAACTTATTTCAAATCAGGAACGGTCGGCTTATCGGTCAGGAAAACTTTATTATGGAAGGAGATGACAGCCCTTCGGAACTTATGGAAACTTTTCTACGGGATTATTACGCCATGGCTGCCGATATTCCAAAAGAAATACTTATATCCGTTGAAGTCGGGGAATCAAAATTGTTACAGGATTATATACGGAAGTTTACCGAAAAAAATGTAAATTTAATCCACCCGCAAGCAGGAAAGAAAGATGATCTTATACTGCTTTCCGAGAAAAACGCCAGAAGTTTCGCCGAGCAAAACCGTGCGCGGTGGATGGCCGACAAAAAAGAGGAAAAAGCTTTAATTGAATTAAAGGAAGCACTTAAGCTTAGCAAAGAGCCAAACCGCATCGAATGTTATGACATTTCCCATCTTTCCGGCACTGAGACAGTCGGTTCTATGGTTGTATTTAAAAAAGGTGAACCCGCAACAGCTGATTATAGACAATTCAGACTTAAGACTACACAGGGAACAATGGACGACTATAAATCTTTGGCTGAGGTAATAAGGCGCCGTCTTAATTACCTGCCGGATGTGTTGCCTGAAGGCTATAAGCTTGAAAAAGCAAAGAAGAAAGATGCTGAAACCATTAAAAAAACATGGGATGTAATAGAAGATTTTGACGTAAAACAGTATTACATAATCCGTAAGGGCAAAAATATAGTTGCCACGGGCCGCATACATACTTTATCGGATAATGTGCACAGGATCGCAGGCTTATGGGTAGACCCGAAAGAAAGGGGAAAGAAATTAGGCTATTTTATAATCAGAAAACTCATAGAAACCTCAAAACAAAAACGATTTTATATTTTTTGTCATCAGAATTTAGAGGCATACTACCTGAAACTTGGTTTTGAAACACTCCATCAGCCGCCTAAAGAATTGGGCGACTTTGCAAAAAAATATAAAAAAGATGCAGGTGAAAAACCATTATTTATGGCGTATCAGAAGAAAAAGAAAGACCTTTCTTTCGAAGGCCGACCAGATTTAATTGTAATCGATGGCGGGAAAGGTCAACTTCACGCAGCGCATGATGTTCTTTTTGAAAAAGGACTAAATATACCTATGATTTCTTTAGCTAAACAACTTGAAGAAGTTTATATTCCCGGAAAATCAGAGCCTCTTAATTTACCTTCCGATTCAGATGCCAGTCATCTTTTACAGCGCATACGCGATGAAGCCCACAGATTTGCAATAGGTTTTAATCGTGCCAGCAGGGAAAAGAAAATGACGGAGTCTGTTTTGGATAAAATTCCAGGAGTCGGGCCAAAACTCAGAAAACGATTACTGACATACTTCGGCTCGGTACAAAAAATTAGAGAGGCACCTCAAGTTGTGTTGGAGCAGATAGCAGGTGAAAATGTCGCTAAAAGGATTAAGGAACAATTATAATTTTTCATTTTGCCCCGAGCTTAAGGTTTCTCTTTGGGAAAGGAGCATCATTGGGGCAATTGAGTATAAGATATTAAGTTATATATAATATATCTTATATACTTTCTACCCCTTTATATCTGACCCAGTTAATAGCGAGTAACGCGTACCGAAGCGAATGGACACAGAGCCTGCCGAAGCGGCCATAAGCGGAGGGATACGAAATGAAAATTTACAAAGTAAATTTACATTGAGTAGAGCGTTACCCTATTGCTTACCCCTGATATGCTGAAGGGGCTACTGTATTACTTATTATCCTGACTGCCTATTTTTTCGGTTTTTTTAAGAATAACGCCTATCTTTATGTAAAAAAATTTAACATTTCTCTTGACAAACTTTTTTACATCAATTATTATAGAGAGCGAATTTTAGCATTTAGATGAATATTTATGAATAAAATCCAATTAACATGGTTTAATAAATTCCTTTTAAAATATTTTCCGGTTCTCGCCATGAAACGCTTCGCTAGATTAATAGTAATAAAAAAGCCTGTTTTTGAAAAAGCGCATGAAGTTTTCGGTGAGGCCGGACGCATAGATTTTTTCCCTGCTTCAAACGGGCGAGGATTAATCCTTATCATGGATTGTGAAACCGCCTTGTTTTTCTATCAAAATGGGGATCACTTCATTTATGACGGATATGAAATGGGAACATATAACAAAGGGGATGTGACAATTCTTGACGGGATTAAAAGGAATATACCCATGTATCCATAATAACATTTGATTAGTAACCTAATGAATTATGAGTAAAAGAATATTAAAAAGTAATGAACCATTTTTCGATGACTGCCCTATATGCCAGGCTATGAAAAAAATGGGCATCAGGCCAATGCGCGTGAATGCTGAAGGGGATACATTTGTCACACCTATCCACCCAAAAATCGCAGAGGCTTTAAGGCCTGCTTTCCGCAAAGCTCGTGAGCAAGGCGGCATCGTAGGAGGGCCTATTTTTGAGATAGGTTCTAATACTTCTTAATGATTATAAATATGTTTCCAAATATTTCTAAATTACGCAGGCAATTTGGATATTCTCAGGAATATCTCGCCAGACAAATCGGCGTTTCCCGACCTACTTTTATACTGATTGAAAAAAAAGAACGGGAACTCACGGTTTCTGAAGCCAGCAAACTAGCTAATATGTTTGATATGGGATTGCTGGATTTCCTGGAAGGCAAAATCAAATCCGATACCAAACCTAAAGTGATTTTAAGAAAGGCTAAGCAGAAACCGCGTAAGGATTTTCGAATTGAAGTTCCTTCTGATAAAGTGGCGAAATTCAAAGAAGCCCTGCTTTATATTTTAACCAAAGTCGGCGCACAACCGAATATCGGCGAAACAGCGCTTTATAAATTATTTTATTTTATTGATTTTGATTATTATGAGCAGTATGGCGAAAAATTAATAGGCGCCACTTATATTAAAAATCATTATGGCCCCACGCCAGTAGAGTTTAAAGAGATTGCTGAATCTATGGAAAAGGTCGGTGAGCTTGAAAAAATAAAAAGCCGTTATTTCCAATATCAGCAAAAAAAATATTTGCCGCTCCGCAAGCCAAACCTTAATTGTTTCTCCGCCCGTGAAATAAAGCTGATTGATAAGACTTTGGATAAATTGGCTGAAAAGAATGCCAAAGAATTGAGTCAATATTCTCATAGTGATGCGCCTTGGCAGATTGCGGAGGAAGGGAAAATAATTGATTATAATTTTGTTTATGAGAGGACTGCGCCCTATTCTTGCTGTGATTATGATGCGCTTTTTCAGAAAAAAGCATGGGATGATATGGGTAAGCATTTGGGACCATTACCAAAAGATGAATATGAGTATTACGAGAATTTAGTGAAAAAACATGATAAGAAGGAAAATCAAATGCGGTGATATATACTGGCTTGAAGAAAAGAACGCCGCTGGACATCAATATTATAAAAAACGTCCTCATCTAATCGTCGATTCAGATGAATATATTTCCGTAAGCAAGATGGTCTGCGTTGTGCCGCTCACATCTAAAATGTCTAATTTCAACAAGTATGATTATAAAATCATAAAAAATTTTAGTAATAATCTGAAAGTCGATTCTCTCGCGAAACTTGATCATATTTATACTTATGACAAAGAAAGATTTATTCATTGTGTAGGACGGATTGAACATACTTTAATGAAAAAAATTCACTTTAATCTAAGAAAGCATTTTAATTTATAACTAATATTTTTATGAGTAAAAAAGAAGATATTTTTGAATATCCGAAATGGATGGAATGCCAATGGAGGCGCGAACCTTGCAACAAAATAGACTGTCCATTATGTTATCGTTTATTGAAACAGGAGCAGAAACACAGAATACGCGGGGAAGATCCGAATGATATGAAGGTGGTGCTTGAAGATGTTAAGGAATCATTTGATGAAACCTTCGCATTGATTCAGGAAGGAGCGGAAAAATTTGGAATTGATTTAAATAACATTCCTAATGACCCTAAATTAGAGGAAAGGGATCTGATGGAACACCCGTTTAATAAAAAAATCCATAACTGGATTATTAAAATTCACGGTTTTATCCGCGGTATTTATGAAAGGGGAGCGGTTTGGATTAATACTGAAGAATGGAAAGATTTAGAGTGGTATCACGCAATGTTGGGCGCAAAAGTATATCGCCAGCTTTGCAATAAAAGGGATATGGAGAACATTGACCGCGACCCCAGTGATTATGTTTATACAAAAGGTGTGATTGAAGAAATAACCAAAATTTTAAAAAATTCTTTTCATGCACTTTTATCATACAATCTGACTTATTCTGAAAAATCTGCCTTACAGGAGTTGTTTGATGAATTTTTAAATTTCGAAAAAGATTTACTCTCCACATAAAACTCATATAATAGAAATAAAAGATATTGCGAGTACAAAGTGAAATAATTATAAATTTGAGACTTTATGACCAAAATACTTTCAATAATCGCCCCTGAGGGCTATCAGGATATCGAATACAATAATTCAAAAATCGCTCTTGAAGCGAATGGTCACATAGTGGTCACTGCAAGCACTAAAAAAGAAGCTCATGGTAAATATGGCGGTATTAAAGATGTGGATATTCTCCTGAAAGATGTAAAGCCTAATGATTATGACGCTATTCTTTTTATAGGTGGCCCTGGCTCACATATGTATTTTGATGATCCTTTGGCACATAAACTTGCTAAAAAATTTCTGAAATCCAAAAAATTAGTTACCGCTATCTGCGCGGCGCCTTCCATACTCGCAAACGCAGGACTTTTAAACGGCGTTAAAACAACTTGTTTTGGTGGTCAAATCGATAACCTCAAAGCGCATGGTGCAATTTTCACGGGGAAGACCGTTGAAAAAGACGGATTGATAATAACAGCCGACGGGCCATCTTCCGCAACCGAATTTGGCAAAAAGATCTCCGAAGCGCTTTCATAACTCAAAAACTTCTTTTGACCTCAATTTGTTTTCCGTAATCTAAAGTTGTTTTGATGTCTAAAGTCCATTTATTGTCTATTAATTTTTTAGACGCGTCTTTAGCAGTTATCTCGTAATAAAAAGGAACATTTAGAGTTTTTATTTCGAACTGATCCGTCACTGCAATTGGACCGATTACATCATCATATTCCTGCTCCACCTGACATTCTTTCGTTGGATCGTGCTTATACAAAATATCATTTACAATCAAATCACCATGCTGATCTATTGGATATAGACCATCCGGACAAATAACCTTCTTATTCCATTCAATAAAAATCTCCCCGCTGAATTTGTATGAAACCAGAACACCAATATCAGCTGTTCCTGTGATTTTATCAACTTCATTTGTTACAGTACCTAAAATATTATCAAAATTAATTCCATCTTTTTTAAGGTTGTCTAAATCATCACTTGGCAATTTTTGCACATAATCGGCATAACTTTCCAAATAGCTTCTGGCGTCTAATATTTCGGCTGTATCACGCTGTGTAGCTATAGCCTCCCGTTGTCTGATACTGTAAAAGAAAAAAACAGAAGTCAGGGCAAAACCAAGCAACACTGACCAAATAAGAATACTTCCAGTATTTGAGCTGGCAATAAAGCCTATAAAATGTTGTTTAATTCTAAAATTTTTCATTTCGGGATAACTGTATTAAGTTTATAAGTCTGGGTTTTGTTCCCATTGATAAAAGCATTGATAACAAGTTCTAATAAGTTTTCATTATTATATTTTGTAAATTCGATTGGATTTATGGCGTGACCCTCTGCATCTTTGTCAGCTAAAGAAAAATCGCTGATATAATCGAATGTTTCGAAAGCTTTTGTATCAATTGTTACCAAAGTTTTTGGGCTGGAAGGATTCATTTCCACCACTTTTGTGTTACCGAAAACAGCACCAGAATTAGCAAAATACTTATTTGTAACTCCAGTGGGGAATGAAATAAGTGAGTATTTTTTATTAGAAAGATCAACAACTACTCCAATTGTGTCTTCATCAGTACCCAGAATGTCATCACCAATCCTGACAGAATAATAGTCTGTATCTACAAGCCCTTTCATAAGGTCGTAGGTTTTAATTGCAAATGTCTGAAATCCGCCTTTATCGAAATTGATATTTGGGTTTCCGTTAATTTTGACAATCACATCTTTTGGATTGGAAAAGAAAACTGTCTCCCCGTCTCCTATAGATGAAGCGTCTTCAGCAACATTAACATTAATACGCCATTTTTTTAATGATGGATCTTCATCTTTTTCATGACATTCAATTCCTTCTACATCTCCTTCAACACTATTGACGGTAAAAACTGCAGAATTGACTATTATTTTATTGCCACCTTTTAGGATATTAACTGATTCCTCATTAACATAAAATGAATTAATCGAACTTGAGCATTTACCGTTTACAAAAGTTGTAAGCCTGTCTGAATTTTTAAAGACCTTATTGGTAAAATTAGATGATTTTCCGATAAGATTACTTACATCTTCATCATAAGTTCCATTGCCATCCCATGCGGAATTCTCAAATTCAATGCGGTCAAGCGCATAATTTTCATCAAGTTTAAATTCAAACAACAAATTTTCAGGACTGCCAGGATCTTTCATTTTCAAAATTCTGTTGTTTCCGCTATCAGCGATATAAAGTTCCAATAAATCGTCATCGACAAAAAGACCTGTTGGCATACTTAATTTACAAAATTTTGCAGTATGAGTGCATTCCTTATCCTCACCATCTCCAACGACAGTTACTGCTGTTGTTGCACGGTTAGTAAGATTATATTTCCTTATTTTGTTATTTAGAGTGTCAGCTACAAAAAGCCATTTGGTTGCCCCATCATCATAAAAGGCTAAACCAGTAGGATAATTTAAGCCTGTTGCAACAGGAGTTTGTTTTTCTCCATCTCCTATTTCGTATTCTATTACCCTGCTGTTTCCGGAGTCTGAAATGTAAAGGAATTTATTAGTGTCATCGCATGTTATATCAGTCGGCGAAAAAAGTTGTGTTTTCATATCCAAACTTGTACATGTACATTTAATTTCTCCCACTGGGCAGCTGCACCCCATAATTTTATTTTTATCCGGCAGAGCGATGTAATATTTGTCTTTACAATATGTAAAACCAGCAAAATTTTTAAATTCGTCGGGATTTAAATTAGGCGACCTTGGATTACCGCTTGAGGCAATTTTTATTAAGCCTGAACCAGAATCTCCATATAAACTTAAATCAGCGCTTTCACTCGAATCAACTTTATTAAAAATCATAAAATCTTTAAAAGCCAGATAATTTTCTTCAATACCATCATTATTTTTATCAATTTTGGTCTCACCTATATAACTGAAGGGCAAAAGATTATCTGAGGATTTATTTTTGTACAGAATTTCAGTCGCTTGTGGCGAAGAGCTCTTAAATTCATTCAATATCTTATCAAGGCTTAAAAATTTATCCCTGATTATTTCATTTATCGCATATTGATTCTCTATATTGGTAGTTTCTGTCTGTGCCGTGAAGAGATTTTGGAACGATGATGAAAAGAACGCACTTATACCAAGCATAAGAATACCTGTAATCGCGACTGATACGGTTAGTTCGACTAAAGTGAATCCTTTGCGTCTAACGAAATAACAAAATAACGAAGTAACGAGGTAACTAATTCGGTTATGTTTCATTCCCAATGTTATTTCGATATTTCGTTTCATCCTTATTTAAAAAATAATGGTTTTTGCCTCTACATCGGCATTGACTTGTCTTCCGTCCACTGTTTTGCGATGGATTCCGGTGGAATCCTCCCATTCTATGTAAACAATCGCTTTGTAGGCATTAGTAAGACTTGTCGAATCAATGGTTATATAACGTTCAAATATCGTATCCGTTACAGGTTCATTTTTCCCGCCCAAATCACTTAATTTATATTCGTTAGTATCGGGTAAAAAAGTAAGTTTTTTTACACAGGGCGTAGGTGTGCAAGCTTCAAGAGTGGCATCATATGGAAGGGATCTCAATATTTGAATACCCTGATTCGCGTAAAAATGCGCTTGAATTTGGTTATTTTGCCTGTTCATCATGGCAAGATTCGAGCTTTGCAGGGTAATCACACCCAAAATAATAATAGTCAAAAAAGACATAGCAAATACGAGCTCAATTAATGAAAAACCTTTTCTCATTTTATATTTTACATTTTTCATTTTACATTTTTCATTTAATTGTTTTGTATTTCCGTTTAACAGATTCCTTTAATTCAGTCTAATCCTGTAATCAAGGCGATAATCAAGGTAATCAAGGTCCATTTTGTTTGATTTGGATAGATTTTAGCACAAATTCATGATTATTAGAAATTTTGTCAGATTTAATATTTTACTATGATTCTGTCTTGCAAAAATGGCTTTTTTTTGCTATAATAAATAGATTAATAATAACCTGATAGATGTCATTACTTGACGAATTACAAAAAGAAAGTGAATTACAACTCGTTACAGAGATATTTGACGAAGACAGGATACCTGGATTGGTAGACGAAATTTTTACTGCAGCGATTAAAAAGCACGCAAGCGATATACATTTTAAACCGCTTGAAGATAAATTTATATTGTATTTCCGGGTAGATGGACAGATGATTTTGTATAAAGAGTATGATAAGATTTTTCACCATCCGATTGTCGCCCGTATAAAAATAATTTCAGGGCTTAAAATCGACGAACATAGGCTTCCCCAGGACGGGAAAAGCTCTTTCACGCTTGATGGCAAGGAAGTTGATTTGCGCGTTTCAATACTGCCCACCAATTTCGGTGAAAAAGTGGTTATCCGCTTATTAGAGAAAAGCCCCACTTTAGTGCAATTGAGAGATTTGGGCATGCTCCCTAACATATTGCTGAAAGTTGAAAAGCACCTGAAGGCCAACTATGGGATGATACTTGCGGTTGGTCCTACAGGAAGCGGAAAGTCCACATCTCTTTTTTCCATGATTTCAACTTTTGATGCAACCGCCCGCAATATTTCTACCTTGGAAGACCCAATTGAATACAAAATACCTAATGTCACTCAGACACAGATAAATACAGATATACAGTTTGACTTTTCAGACGGTCTCCGAACTCTTGTGCGCCAGGATCCAGACATCATAATGGTCGGCGAGATCCGCGATAAGAAAACCGCTTCACTAGCTATTGAATCCGCTCTCACGGGGCATTTGGTATTTTCAACATTGCACACAAATTCAGCTGTAGGCACGATACAGAGATTGCTAAATATGGAAATAGACAAATTCCTTATATCAGCAGCTGTTAAACTTATTATTTCCCAAAGATTAGCAAGAAAAATCTGTAATCATTGCAGAGAGCAATATACAATACCTAAACAATATCACGAGCTTTTGATTGAAGAAATCGGCGTTGATCCATTAAAGGATTTTTTCTACAAAGCCAAAGGATGCGATAAATGCAATAACACTGGATATAAAGGGCGAATCGGTTTATTTGAAGTTCTGGAAATGTCGCCGATAATTGAAGAAATGATTGTAAAAAGCGCTTCAAACCAGGAAATCGAAAATCAGGCGGTTAAAGAAGGAATGATATTGCTGAGAAAAGACGCGCTTTATAAGGCTGTAACAGGCGACATTACGATTGAAGAGGCGTTAAGAGTAATGGCATAAATTTGGGATTATTTAGATTTTTAAGATCATTAAGATTATTAGGATAGAAAACAATGAATTACCAAGGATCATTCAGAAAATTAGTTGTATGGCAGTCTGCCAAGAAATTGGCTTTGGAAATCTATAGACTCACACAAAAATTTCCTAAAACTGAGATGTATGGTCTCATATCTGATATGAGACGCGCTAGTGTCTCTCATATGGCAAATATCGCCGAAGGCAACCAAAGAAACGGCAGAGCTGACAAATTACATTTTTTTAATATGTCCTTAAGCTCATTAGTTGAATTAGATAGCCACTCGGAATTAGCATTTGAACTTAAATATATTTCACAAAAAGATTATGAAAAGTTATTAGAGATGATCAATAAAGCGGGCTATTTAATGAGTCGTCTTATTGAGTCATATAAAAACCCAAATAATCTTAAAAATCTAAATTTCCCTAATAATCCTAACAAAAAAGGTTTTTCTCTTGTCGAAATGTTAATTGTAGTTGCGATAATCGCAATTTTAGCCGTTTCCGCAACAGCTGGTTTAGGTCTGCTCGGCGATATTCTTAAAGTAAGGCAGGTTACAGGAATAATGGGAGATATAATTAAACAGGAAGACCTAAAAGTGCTAAGGGGCGATTTTGAAAAAGCCACAATCTATTTTTTACCGTATTATATTGTGATTGAAGAAACGCCCAAGGAATTAAATTTGACACTCGGCATTAAAAAAGATCCTAGCTGCCCTGAAGGTTACAAAATAGATTATGGAAATGATGCCAATTTAATTCAAAAAGACGGCGAAGGCGAAACATTGGATGCGAAAGTCGTAAAAACCGGAGATTCTGATTGTGTTGAATTTAAAACATCGGAAGAAACTGAATGGAATTTCCAGATGATAGAAGGCGCAAAATTTTCTCAGAATATCAGGTTTGTTCATTTCAATGTCCAGCGCGATAATCTGACAAATCCGATTTATGTTTCACTTGGAGTTGATTCAAAAATAGAAATCACAGCACCTTACGGTAAAAAAAAGGTTTATAAGATTGATGATGAAGACCAGTACAAATTGCTGGATGATCCAAGCGCCCCTAATTACCATGTGAGTATTACAGTTACAAATCAAAATGAAAATTCAAGTGATACTTTAATCCTTCAATAATGACATGAATGGTTTCTTCAAAAAAATCGGGCAGATCTTATCAGATATTTGGCTTGAGATAGAGCTGTTTTTTTCAAAATTCAAAAGAAAAGGGAATGGTGAAGCTGTCGCGCCTCAATTCGGAATCGTGTTCGGGATAAAGAAGACGAAGCCCACTGAAGGCACACCGCTAACTTTAAAATTTTTCAGGATTTCATTTCGAGACCTTCTCTTTTTCTTCGACCAGCTGGAGACGCTTATAGGCTCAGGCGTTACGCTTATAGATTCTTTATTGATAATCCAGGCCCAGGCAAAAAAAAGAGCCCTGAAAAAGTTATATGGCGACATGATTCATCGGATTAACAGTGGTATGGGATTAGCAGAAACTATGTACTTATACCCCAAAATTTTCCCCCACATGCACTCCGCGCTGATCGAAGCAGGAGAAAAAAGCGGAAACCTGAAAAATGTATTGTCACAAATAGTTGATGAACTTGAAAGCAGCCAGGATTTTGTCAGAAAAATAAAAGGCGCGATGTTTTACCCTGTTTTACTCTTAATTCTCGCTATAACAATGGTTGCAGGAATGATGATTTTTGTGATACCCAAAGTTGCTAAACTTTATAAAGAATCTAATGCGCGTTTACCGGCTTTAACGCAAAAAGTAATCGATATAAGCAATTTTATTTCAGCAAAATATCCTATTATTTTATTAATAGCATTTGGTGGAATATTTATATTATGGCTTTTAATAAGTAAGACAAAAATCGGCAAGCTTTTGTGGGAGAACTTTGTTAGTATTATTCCAATTTTTGGGAATATAAACAAACAAAAAAATTTAATGATGTTCGCATCAAATTTAGGAATGCTATTGCAAAGCGGAGTGCTAATTGGTGATGCTTTTGAGATAACTGAAAAAACCATTGATAACATTCATTATAAACGCGCTTTGGCAGAAATACGACATGGGATAATCTTAGGCAAGAATATCAGTGAAATGATGGGCCTTGAAGATATCAAGACGCAGAAATTCAAAGAGAATAAACTTTTTCCACTACAGGTAGCGCAAATGATCCATATCGGCGAAATAACAGGCATATTAGCAAAAATGCTAATGAAAATCCGTATAAACTATCGTAAAAGTATTGATTATACTTTAAAAAATATTTCAACAATGATCGAGCCCCTGATGATTTTTATAGTAGCTATATTGGTCGGCTCTATACTTTTAGCGGTGATGTTACCATTCTTTTATATCGGAACGACAATAACATAAATACAGAATTAGACTTAATTTATGCTTTATTTTTTATAGTTGAGCTTATTTTAAGGTATACTGTTTATGTTTTTTATGAACAAAAAAATTGCTGAAAAAATAAGGCATGATGTGAAAGAGGTTTATGAATTGATAGCCGATGAATTTGATGTTACGCGCAAGACTGAGTGGCCTGAATTTAAAGATTTTTTAAAATATATCGGAAATAAAACAAAAGTTTTAGATTTAGGATGTGGCAATGGACGATTTTATGATTTATTGAAGTCAAAAAAAATCGATTATTTAGGCATAGATAATAGCTCATCAATGATAAATAAGGCTAAAGTGAATTTTCCTGATGCCGAATTCAGATTAGGCGATATGGTCGATTTAGATATTCCGAATGATAGTTTCGACGTTGTATTATCGATTGCATCATTGCATCATATCCCAAGTAAGCATTTAAGACATAAAGTCGTATCTGAAATGAACAGGGTGCTTAAAAAAAGAGGTATTTTAATACTTACTGTCTGGAATTTATTTCAAATTAAATATTTGCCGTATTTTTTTAAATCAATAATTTCTTTCTTTTTACATTTAGGGTTTAAATACGGATGGAATGATTTATGGTTAAGATGGGGAAATAATCCCCTGAAGCGCTACTATCATGCCTTTCTGCCATCTGAATTACTGAGATATTTTAAAAATAATAATTGGAAAATTGAAGAATTTTATTTTGTCAGAAAAAGTTTTCGGGTAAAATTTTGGCATTCTTACAATATTTGTCTTATTGCCAGAAAAATTAAAACATAAGTAATTATGGAAAAAAAATATGACATAGCCGGAATATCAATTGATAACCTATTTTATGATGAGGTATTGGAAAGAATCGATGATTTGATTTCAAAAGACCGAAAAGGATACATAGTTACTGTAAATCCTGAAATGATTTTAAACGCCCACCGTGATAATAAATTTTCAGATATATTAAAAAAAGCGGAAATAAGGACAGCAGATGGAATCGGGATACTTTGGGCTGTAAATTATTTATATAATTCGCATCCCAAAAGTGGAATAGGTAAATTTGCCACACTTCTGAAGTCATTGGCAGGTATTTTACTAAATCCCAAAAAGACACGAAGCCTTTTAAAAGAAAGGATTACCGGCTCCGATATACTGCCAAAAATAATTGATTATTCCCAAAGCAGGAATTGGCGTATTTTTTTGCTAGGCGCGTCAGATGGGATTGCTGAAATCGCTATTCAGAATTTTTCCCAGAGATACCCAAGAGCCCAATTCGCAGGCTGTTACGCAGGTTCTCCGGGGCCGGAAAATGATAAAAATATTTGTGATCATATCAATAATACAAAACCTGATATCATTTTTGTAGCTTATGGAAGCCCAAAACAAGAGTACTGGATTTCCCGCAATTTACCGAATTTACAAAATGTTAAACTAGCGATGGGCGTGGGCGGAGCTTTTGATTTTTATGCCGGTAAGATAAGCCGTGCCCCAAAATGGATACAAAAAATTGGTTTGGAATGGCTTTGGAGATTAATTCTTGAACCAAAAAGAATCTTTAGAATTTGGAACGCCACATATGTTTTTATAAGGTTAATCCAAAAACAAAAAAACTAATTTTTTTATACACTACGTAAATTTAGCTTAAATTTATTTTTGTTTATTCATTTTGATTTTTATCCACTTGCTTTATTTGCATTTTATGCTATTATAAAAAACACTAAATGTCCTCCGCTTAATTTATACAAATTTATGATTGATGTTGATAATCAGGGAGGGATTATGAAATACGAAACAGTTCAATTTTTTTTCCGGAAGCATTGGACTAATTTTTTAAAACCTTTTATTTTTGGTACAACCCTAGGGCTTTTAGCGCTTTTCTCATTTCTTATAATCGGAATAATAATTGTAGTTTTCCGGATTTCTTTGCTTTATTCTTTGTTTGCTTTTCTTGCGATTGTCGTTTCAATATTTATTATAAATACATTTTTTTTACAGCTGATTAATTACTTTTTTCATGTTGTCATTGTCACTAACCATCGCATTATAATCGCCCATAAGACAGTATTCTTAAAGAATGATAATGATGCAATCGATTTAACCAAAGTTCAGGACTTCGCAGTCGTAGCCCATGGGGTTTTAAGAAATTATTTAAATTATGGTGCTTTGATCATCACATTATCAACATCGACTCCTCCAATAATAATACATTATGTTCCAAATCCTCATTATTACCAGGAGCAAATGAATAGGGTAAAACGCATATATATTTTAGAACGGCAAGAGCGCCGAGGTCAAAATATCCAAGTAGCTCAGCCTAAGACTTTTGAATATTTACGGGATATTGATAAACTTGAATATGGAAGCTAGTCTAAATTAGCAATAATTAATACAATCAAGACTATTTGAATTTATATAATTTTTTATGATAAATTTTCCTGGCCAACGTGAAGGGGAGGAGGTCCTAGCCGTTATACGCAAGCATACAATAGTCTTTATTAAAATTATCGTCGTATTTACTTTAATTATAATAGTACCTTTGGCGCTTTTTCTGATGTTTTGGTTTAAATTTTACCCTATCGCAGATCATTATCAGGGGGGTATTATTGTTGAAATATTTATTTCTTTAATTTTTCTTTACGGTCTTCTTTTTACCTGTTTACGATGGATCAACGAAGAATTTGATGTTTTTATCCTCACAAACGAACGCCTTATCGATATTACTCAAATTTCATTTTTTCAGAGAACAGTTACATCAACTCCGCTTGACCATATAACTGATACAACGGGTATTATTAATGGATTTATACCAACAATTCTTCAATATGGCGACCTGACAGTCCAGACCGCTGGCAGCAAAGCTGCCGATATTTTTATTGACCATATTCACGATCCTGAAGCTGTCGGACGCTTAATTTTAGACTGGGCTCATAAAAAGCGCACAACAGTAATAGAAAAACAACCTAAGTCCTGATAAATATTATCTCCCAGCTTCTTATAAATTTTATAAGAAAGAACCTGATTATTTTTTTACATATAAATTATATATTATGATGTATTAGTCATTCCTAAGCTGTGTGTTAAAATAAATATGTAAAAAATGAATTTAAAATTTTTAAAACATTGGCTTAACGGCAAAAGGCTATTAAACAATTTTTTTGATATTGCTGTTTTTTCCCTATTATTTTTAACATTTGCAAATCATGTTTTTGCCAGTGATTTTGAAAGACATAAGATAACTTTTGAAAAGATCGGAGATGCTTATTATTCGCCTGTCATTTATCAGGATAAAAGTTTTAATACTATAACGCTTAAGGCTGACTATATTTTTGAGGGCTTAATGGTAAATCTCGACCCTTTAGGCGAAGGCGTATGGCGGCCTGTTGACATACAGGATGTTGATATACAGGATGATAAAAATTCAGGGGCCGAAGCTTTGATAATGACAACTCCAACAAAGTCAGCACAGTTTAAAAAAAACGGCATAGATAGCAGACCTTTGATGCTGGAAGCAGATTTTCTTTATTCTGAAAGTGATCATGAGATTACAAAAAATCTGTATAGCGGCCCTGAAATTGCCGCATCCGGAATTAAAATCACAAACCGTAAAGAGTGGGGCGCTGATGAAAGCCTACGCTTCTGGACGCCTGAACTTGAGGAACTATACATTTCAAATACTAAAGATGAAGAAGCCCCGACGGACACTTGCGAGGAATTTAGAATAAAATTTAGAAACGAGGTCGAATTGACGCGCGTGATTGAAACCGCGCCAACAGGCGAACATTTGATTTGGCCATTAGCTTATTCAAAATCAATTAAAAAAATTATTGTCCATCATACTGATTCTGAATTGCGCGATTTAACTGGCGATAATAAGCTGGATGGGCTTGATTACAAAGCTTTTGTACGGGCCATATACCATTTCCACGCTGTTACAAGAGGGTGGGGGGATATTGGGTATAATTATATTATTGATCCGCTTGGAAATATATATGAGGGCAGATATGGCGGTGAGAAAGTCATCGGAGCGCATGCGAGATGTTACAACAATGGAAGCATCGGGATAGCAATCATCGGTGATTATCAAGATAATATTGTACCTAAACCGGCTCTGGATTCACTGATCATTCTGATAGCCCAGAAATCTAAATTACTCAATATAGACCCATTAGGAGAGTCAACATTCCGTGGAGAAATTCTGCCAAATATAATCGGCCATAGGGATGTAGGCAAAACAACCTGTCCAGGAAAAAATTTATATTCTTTGCTTTCGGACATCAAAGAAAGGGCGGATATTCTTGTGCGCAGCGGGGTTTTTAAGGAATCGATTTTAAGTCTGGAGTCGATGGATTACAATGCTGAATCAATGAGCCAGATCCAGACGATATCGATGAAGCCCAATGAAACGAAAAGCATAACGCTTAGTTTTAAAAATACTGGCACAAAGACATGGGATAAAAATACATGGCTTCATGTTGCATTAAACAATAATCCAAATGCAAGGGTCGTTCCGCTGATTGAAGATAAAATATTTGTAGCAGGTGACCTTCAGGAGAATGAAGTGCAACCAGATAAAACAGGAACATTTAAAGTCGAACTGGAAGCAGGATATTTTGCTGGATATTTTAGTTTTGAAGTCGCCCCAGTCGTAAATGGCAGGTATAAAGTATCACGAGCCGCTGTCGCTATCCCGATTCTGATCGAAAAACCTAATTTTGACTATAAAGTTGTAAGCCAAGATCTGCCAAGTGGAACAGTTTTTCAGGGCCAAAAGATCCTGGCCTATATGAAATTACAAAACACAGGGAATGTTAAATGGGTCAACTATGGTACGCATCTTATAAGAATGGGCACTGAAGATTTGCGCGACAGACGAAGCCTTCTTTCTAAAGGCCATACTACTCGGGTGGCAAATCTTCTTGAAAGCGAAGTCCCACCTGGGCAACAGGGAACTTTTGTTTTTGACCTTACTGTGCCGGAAAATTATATTGGCAGATTATCAGAAAAGTTTTCACCTGTTATCGAAAATGTGACCTGGCTGGAAAATAAAGGTTTAGGTTTTGAGATAGCTGTTAAAAAGCCCAGGCATGCCGCCAAAATTATCCAGAAACCTTCTATAACGGATTTGATGCCTGGTGAAATGCGCAAGATCGAGATCGCAATGCAAAATGCGGGTGATTTACCATGGGATTCGGATAATATGCAAATAACTTTATTGAGTAGCGGAATTAAAATATTCAAAAAAAGAATTGTTCCTGAAGGCTCAATTAAGCCGAAGGAGGAGGCAAATTTCATTTTTTGGATACAGGCGCCTTATAAGAGCGGTATGCATAAAATATTTTTAAGGCCAAAATTCAATTTGATTCCTATCCAAGGCGGCACTGTCAGATTTTTAATCAATGTCCAAAATCCATCTCTTCGCGCGCAATTGCTCGATCAAACCTCGAAGTCGGTAAATTTAACTGTAGGGCAAGAAAAGGAAGTTCAGGTTAAATTCAAAAATATAGGCAATTCAGTTTGGCAAAAGAATGGTGAAAATGCGATTTATCTGGCTCCAAGCAAGCCTCATGACAGATTAAGCAAACTGTATTACAGCCAGAATTGGGAAAGCAAATACCGCACTGCAGGAATGGAACAAAATGAAGTCAAACCCGGTGAAACCGCTACATTTAAGTTTAAGGTCAAACCACAGACTACAGGATTTTTCCAGGAGAATTTTCAGCTTGTAATTGAAAATGTCGGATGGATCGATAACAGTTTTGTGCATTGGGATTTCAAAGTCACCAAATCCAAAAGCAATAGCCCTGAATCAATGACAAGCCAAAATTCAAATGCATCAAGCACTATTTCATCTACCGAAGACGAGGAAAAACTTTTTCGCGTAAAAATTTCTTATAAAGGCGATTTCACAAATATTACAGCAAATAAAAATTATAAGATTTTTGATAAAAATAATGCCATCCTTTTTTCTATGGGTTCTGGTAATAAATTTCAGGTAAAAAGATTAAATAAAAATTTAAATGTCCAATACGGAAATTTAGTTAAAGTTGCAGATATTATCCGTATCGTTCCCGATGAAGGCGGCGTTATTGAGATTGTTAGTATGGAAAGGAGACCTTCGTGGAACGCAAGCCTGAATGATAATAAATTCCGTGGAATACTGGAAATCAGAGCCATTGATAATGAGACGGTTTATATCAATGAACTGACATTGGAAGATTATTTAAAAGGATTGGCTGAGGTATCCAATGACACGCCGACTGAAAAACAAAAAGCAATTGCGGTTCTGGCAAGGACTTACGCCAGATTTTATATGCAAAGCGATAAACGCAAATTTCCCGGAATGCCATATGACGGAAGCGATGACCCTGCTATATTTCAGCGATATTTAGGGTATGGCGTTGAGATAAGGTCTCCGAATTTCGTAAAAGCTGTTGATGCCACAAAAGATGAAGTTGTTACTTATAACGGCAAATTAGTCAAAACGCCTTATTTTAACCAAAGCGACGGGCGCACCAGATCCGCGCAAGAGGTCTGGGGATGGACTGACACTCCTTATTTACAGTCCGTAGATGACCCATATTGCAAAGGTTTGGCCATGCTTGGGCATGGAGTAGGCATGAGTGGCTGCGGATCCGAGGGAATGGCAAAAGCCGGTAAAACTTACAGGGAAATAATAAAATATTATTATCAAGGGGTGGAGATTGAAAAATTACAAATTTTAAATTTTAAATGACATATTACAATTTTGAATATCTGGAGGCGCGATTTGCAAATCGCGCCGGCGAGAATAGCGATTCTCGCTTTCAGACATAAATGAAAATTTGTAATTTAAAATTTGTAATTTAAAATTGATGTGTGGTTTTATGCATCGACACAGCAACGGAACAGGCAGGAGTTGCCCTTATCAGCGACAAAGCATGCCGTTATCTGCCTTTAGACAGAGCGCATACATCCGATGATATTCTTAGAAAAATCGATGAATTGATCAGGATGGAAAAAATAAAATTATCCGGACTGACTGGTATATTTGTCATCAAGGGCCCTGGCAGTTTTACTGGGTCGCGCATAGGGATTTCTGTGGCAAACCAATTTTCACATCAGCTTAAAATACCAATTACTGGACTTTTAACTGACCAATGGTATTCCTATCGGACTAATGAGAAGGATTTTATTTATTTGCAATCCATGAACCGCGACCAAATTTATATGTCAGGTTATGGGAAATATCTAATGGATTATCCCCAGTCCATCGTAACCCTTTCCGAGTGCCATTATGAGATCGTTTCAAATCCAGATATAAAATGGCTTGGCCAATTAAGCAAAGAACATCGTGAGGTTTTTTCAGATAGCCATGGAATAAAAAATCTTTTACCTCCGGATAAGACGTGGCTTAATGTAATAAAAAAATTAAAAATGCCAGTTTATAGGAACTATCACTTAATTGAGCCATATTACGGTAAAAAACCCACAATCACAAAAAGCAACCGTAAATTGTATATATAGTTACTATAGTTTATCCTTAACCAGTTTTATAATTTTTTTTGTTTGATCATACCCTTCTTTGATCAGTTTTTTGGCTTCATGAAAATCGAAGATCCCTGTAGTTCCTAAATCTGGCTGTATAAGAAAATCAGGCTTACAGATAAGCAGATTTTTTTGGGTCAATTGATCCTGCATCATGAATAAAGAACTCTCGATCACATCGATTATATTGGGATGTTTCGGAGTAAGCCACTGCACAAGTTTATTATTTTTGATGCTATGCCCCGAATATCTTTTTTCCTTAATAAAAGAATGGTTAAGATCCACAGCTATTATAATGTCCGCGCCCATATTTTTTACTACATTTGCAGGCAATGGGTTTGTAACACCGCCGTCTATCAAATACTTATTGTTTAATTTATATGGAGTAATTATCCCAGGTATTGCGACGCTCGCACGGATAGCTTTGACGATATTACCATCCTTTATATGTATTTCTTTTCCCGTAAGCAAATCAGTCGCTACAACGGTGAAGGGGATTTGGATATTTTTAAAATATGGGTTTGGCAATATTATTTTCAGAAGTTTTATAATATTTTTTCCATCAAAAAGGCCCTGCTTGGGAATAACAGGATCAAAATGTTTAACAACGTCCTGCCAGCGGGTTTTGATCAGCACCGACTTCAGTTCATCTAATTTTCCTTTGGCATAAATTCCTCCGATTGCAGCGCCGATACTAGTTCCGGCAATGCAGGAAATAGGTATGCCAGCCTCTTGAAGGGCGTTAATAACCCCGATATGCGCGCATCCTCTTGCGCCTCCGCCGCCCAAAGCCAGTCCCACCTTTTTCATTTTGTCAGATTAATGATTAAAGCTTACCAATTTTTCATCAATGAATTTTTTTATTTTTTCTTTAAAGTTTTCCACATCAAATTGTTTTGAGTGATCTCTTATTTTTTTGACATCAAATTCCATTTTTTCAAAACGATTTATTGCCAAAGACAGGTCTTCAATGGTCTGATCCTTAAAAAAGATTCCCGTCACACCTTCTTTCATGCTATCTAAACTGCCACCCCGATTTAAAGCTATAATGGGACGGCCTGCAGACATAGCTTCCAATGGCACGATTCCGGCATCCTCGATCTGAGGGAATATAAAAGCTTTGCAGTTTGCGTATAAATCAGAAAGTTCGCTATCGGACACCCGGCCAAGGATTTCAACATTTGATTTGGCCATATTTTTTATCTTTTTGTAATCAGGGCCAACTCCGACAATCTTTAAAGGCAATCCGATTTTGTTGAAAGTTTCAACAATAAGATCAAACTTTTTATACGGTATCAGGCGGCCGACAGCCAAATAAAAATTATTTGATGGGTTTTGTACGGGCTTAAATTTTTCCGTATGCACCGGCGGATAAATAACATGTGAGTCGCGATTGTAATATTTTTTTATCTGGCCTGCGATATAAGAGGAGTTTGCAATATATTCATCAACCCTTTGCGCTGCGCAGTAATCCCATTGCTTAATCTTTTTTATTTTCCTGCGGATTAATCCATGTAATATCCGCGGGAATTTTTTAATCCTGGTTTCCAAATCCCAACTTTCCCATGCGTATCTCATCGGCGTGTGACAATAGCATATATGTAAAGTATCCGGCTTTGTTATCACACCCTTACTTACGCTATGGCAGCTGGATAACACTATGTCATACTCATCCAGATCAAACATTTCAACAGCTGTTGGCATTTGTCCCAAAAGCCACTGGTGCTTGGCGAAAGGGATTTTATCAAGCCAGCTTGTGTGGATATTTTTTAGATGTCCCAGTTCCTGCATTTTGGCAGGTTTGTACATAGTAGTGTAAATCGGCGCTTCCGGAAAAAGATCATGAAAGGCGCTGATAACGCTTTCCGCGCCACCGTAATTCGTAAGCCAGTCTGCCACTATTGCGATTTTTGGATTTTTCATTTTTTTATTAAATGACGCTACAAAGATACAACAAAATTTCGAATTTCGAAATTCGAATTTCGAAATTATGAAATAGGTTTGCCTTCAAGGCACCATTCCATCGGCTTAGTTACTTTTATCGTTACATATTTGCCTATGAGCTGTGGGTCATCTGATTTAAAACGCGCCATTTTATATTCAGGGATTTTTCCATCCGCATAACCTTTTCTTATATGTTCAACAAGTATTTTGACTTTTTTGCCTTTGAACTGCTGGTTGTATTTATGGGAAATGCCTTTCATCAGATCAGTTATGTAATGGAAACGTTCCTTTTTGACCGACAGCGGTATGTCGTCTTTCATCGTCCTTTCCGCCAATGTGCCTTTGCGCGCGGAATACATAGATACGTAAATCAAATCTATTTTAAGTTCCTTTATAAGATTACAGCTTTCCTGAAATTCTTTTTCGGTTTCTCCGCAAAATCCGACAATTATATCCGTACTAATGGACATATCCGGCATACGCGCCCTGAGTTTACGAACAAGCTCGCGGAAATGATCGGGTGTGTAATGGCGGTTCATTCTTTTTAAAACTGTTTTTGATCCCGACTGGAGAGGTAGATGTATATGCGGAACCATGCTTTTAAGTTCTCCGTACAGATTTATCACATCATCCGTCATGTCTTTCGGATGGACAGTATAAAAACGTATCCTATCCACGCCCTTAACAGCATCTATTTTACGGAGAAGTTGAGCGAATGGAGATTCAGTTGATTTTGGATCTACATCTTTTGGCTTATATGTGCTTACGTTCTGCCCAACAAGATTTATTTCAATAGCCCCTCGTTTTACAGCTTTTTTTACTTCATTCAGTATGTCTTTCATATCGCGACACTCCTCCCGCCCGCGGGCATAAGGCACAATACAATATGAGCAAAAATTATTACATCCGCTGGAAATCGGGATAAAAATCTGTGAGATGTTGGCAATAGTCGGATTTATATGGAAATAATCTAAGATTTCTTTAAATTCATCATTTTCTTTAATGTGATGGAGTTTACGTAAAATCTCAGGCAATCGCATCAGGTCTTTTATACGGAAAACAAAATCAATTGTTTCCATAATATTAAAGACTTCATGTTTGATTTCATGCCTTATGCCGGATTCATTACGTATCATACAACCGGTTAAACCGATTATCAGGTTCGGATTTTTTTTCTTCAAAGGCCCGAATTGCTCGCCGAGCCCGTAAACACGGTCCTCAGCTTTCTTTTTGACTGAGCAGGTATTTAGGATAATAAGGTCAGCATCTGCGAAACCGTTAGCTTTTTTGTAACCGAGTTTCTCCAAAACCGTCGTAATTCTTTCGGAATCCGAGTAATTCATCTGGCAGCCGTATGTCTGTATATAGTATTTTATGAGTTTTTAATTAATATTTAAAATTTTAGGGCGAACCTTTGACATTTGACTTTT
>Ga0315284_10000540_pt1 | contig 51493 bp, 50 predicted proteins | sample YL17G09_16_MG_FD_203696 | JGI IMG/M metagenome (GOLD analysis project Ga0315284, IMG submission 203696) | Sediment microbial communities from Yellowstone Lake, YNP, Wyoming, USA - YL17G09_16 | ecosystem: Environmental > Aquatic > Freshwater > Lake > Sediment | place: USA: Wyoming | collected...
GTTGATGTATAAAATTACTTCTATAAAGAGCAATGTATTTATTATTTTGATTTATTTTTAATTCAAAGCCAAAGTCATGGTTCTTCATAAATCTAGATTTTTTAATACAAGGATTTTTGTTACAACACCTATAAAATTCACAATAAGAATAGGGTTGATTAAAATAATTACAAACTGTTTCTAAAAGCCGTTCAGTTAAATGTTGTCCACTTCTTGGAAAACTTATTAAATTATAATCTTGCATAATATATTAATATTAATATTAATATTAATATTAATATATTTACATAATGTCAACTTATATTTATATATTAATTAATAAAAAAAAATTGAAAACTTTTTTCTGATACATTGATAATGTAACCACCTTATTAAATGAATAGTTTAACTTCTATTGTGTTTGGAAACTTTACGGTTGATGAGATTAACTATTCTTTAAAAACTTCAACTCTTATACTGCCAACTTACTTTGTAAACGCATGTGATAAAAAATGCCGTTCAAAAAATCCATATATTATAAATAATCTAAACGATTTTGTATTTTCAGAAATGGATTTGATTGATTGGGAAAATGACGAGAACCAATTAAGGTCGCTTGATAAATTGTATCGTGATGATGTCATAGAGTATGATTATAAAATGGCGGTTGGAATATATCAAAGTTATTGTAATGCTGGATGGATGTTGGAAAATCAAGCCGAGTCATTTTATATGCGACAGATTCAAAAAAAATAGTTAAATATATTTAAATGTTATTACATACATTTTAACTACAGGTAAGTTTTTTATATTATATTAAATTAATAATAAATATAATTCTTATAATTTTGAAAAAAATTGAAGTTTTTTTTTAAGTTTTGCATTAAATTAGATAATCATATACTCATATAAATTTAGTCATTAATGGACTTGAGCAATTTTGATAGATATTTAGAGAGAGCCAAATTGGATAAAAAGACTTACCAACATGAAGGGGTTGTTTGGTGCGTTGGCAACGAAATTGAAGGGGTTAAAATAGACGACGATGTGCGCGTGAGAGGAGGACTAATTGCCGATGAAATGGGTCTTGGAAAAACCATTCAGATGCTAGGAACAATTGTGAGCAATTTCATGATGCGTACGCTGATTGTATTGCCAGTAGTATTGTTAGACCAGTGGCACAAAGTTATCAGACAGACCCTAGGACATAGTGCAATAATATATCACGGATCATACAAAAAAAACGTTACATTAGAAATATTAAAAAATTCAGCCATTGTGTTAACAACCTACGGGATGATTGCTTACAATAGTAAAACTTCTGACAAAAACTTGCTATATAAAGTATCATGGAATCGCGTAGTTTATGATGAGGCTCATCATTTGAGAAATCACAAAACAAACGTGCATTTAGGATCAATGCGAATTAAGTCTAAAATTCGTTGGTTGATTACAGGTACTCCTATACAAAATGCGAAGCGGGATTTCTTTAGTATTTGCGATGCCATGGGAATTCCGTCAAGTTATTACACTAACAAGGATAACTTATTGAATTTATTAAAAAAATTTGTACTGCGACGGACTAAAGCCGATGTAGGAATTCTTCTTCCAGCATTAAATGTACAAGATTTGAGTGTGTGTTTTAAAAATAAAAATGAAAAATGGCTATCAAAGGAAATCCATTCAAGCATTCGGAAAATCTCTAATTTGCTTCAGTATGTTCCTCAGATATCTTACACTCACTTGGAAGCACTTACATACGCAAGACAGAGTTGTATTTATCCTGGTCTGTTAAAAAATAAAATTAATAAAATGGTAAACTCTGGGACCATAAATAGAGAGCAGTTTGTTCATCTTAATGAAGGGTCAAACTGTAGCAGTAAACTAGACGCGGTTATATCTGCCATCATAGAGAGAAAAGACAATGGAAATAAAAAAATTATATTTTGTCATTATCGTGGAGAGATAGACGAGATTGAGTCGCGTCTTAAAATTTCTACGGAATTAATAATTTCTACATTTGACGGGCGTACTTCCAAGAAAGATAGAAAACATAAACTAATTAATTCAGTTGATGTTTTGATTTTGCAGATACAGACTGCGTGCGAGGGATTAAATCTTCAAGATTACAATGAGATATACTTCGTGTCGCCTCACTGGAACCCATCGGTTGAAGATCAGGCAATTGCCAGATGCCACCGAATTGGACAACAGCGTGATGTAGAGGTAATTAAATTCCAAATGTCTGGCGAAGATTTTCGCGAAGAAGGTGATGGGGAATCTGAAACAGTGACAAAGACCCTAGAAGAATACTGCTTAGAAGTACAAGACAACAAGCGCAAGATGAGAGAAATCATGGAAGAAGACCAAGACTAATGGATTTATTAGTAGATTTGTTGATAGATTTTTTTATTTTAATCATTGCACAAATTGATGTTTAATCATAACACCAATAGGTCTTTTTGCACCATGTTCATCATCCATTCCGCATTGAATAATACATTCGCCTTTGCAATATAACATAAAATCAATGCCATAATCTTCTTTCATTTGTAAAATTTTATTTTTCTCATTTGTATAATGTGCGTAAGCATCTTCACGATTTTTGAATACTAGAATTTTTGGAGGATACATATCATTATGACTACTATTACAACCAAATTCAGTTACAACATAAATGTCCATAATTAACTTTATATAAGTTTACCAATTGACTTTAAATAATTATTTAAATGATTATGTAAATTGTATGTCTATCTTTATTTAATGTTTTAAATAAAATAATTTAAAGACATTTTAATACATTTAAATGAGAGTGCCCGTTTGGCTCAGTTGGTAGAGCGTCTGTCTTGTAAACAGAAGGTCTTGAGTTCAATTCTCAAAGGGGGCAATTTTATAATATAATATAATATATTATATGGAAATGATAATTCTATATAATATGGAAACTATGATTTTTTAGATTTTTTAATTGTTTTATTTTTTTTGGAATTCTTTGAAGTTTTTGATGTCTTATTTTTAATGGATTTTTTTGATATATCAGGAGTTTCATATTTGGAAGGCAACTTTTTGACTTTAAATTCAGTCATCCCATTTTTCCTAACAACTATGCTTCCGTATTCTGGAAATTTTTTCAATAATGCTTCTGATGCTTGTTTCATTGGAATTAATCTAGCCTCAAATGTACCTAATCCACCAGTAGTTCCATAATACTTCGTAGTAAATCCCACTCGGTCAAACCGCAAAACAATTCCATCTTCAATAAAATATTTAATTGTTCTCTCAACATCTTCTTTCTGACCATTAAATGTTTCTGTAATTGAAAGTTTTAATTCTTTCATGTCAGGCCTATTTATAATACCATAAAATGCACCTACAATATACGTAAGATTTGTTGTCATTTCAGGTCTTCCTTTTCTAAAAAAAGGATTATAAACAGGATAAACTCCCCACATGTATGAGTGATTTATTTTACACTGTTCAAAAGCATATTTTAAAAAATAATCTAGTGAATGTCCTTTAAAAAGTTTTGACATAGAAAGGTCTATTTTTTGAACATCATCATCAAACATGACAATGTTTTTACCTTTTGGCCAACTTTTAGATATAAAATCTCTTTGTTGAACTAATCCTTTTATTCCAATAAACATTTTATTATATTTGGATTTATCTAAAACTTTTTCATAATCGTCATATTCTTCTTTACTAGCAACATAAACATAAATCAATTTGGGATCTATTTTATTTTTGTGAAGCATTTCAAGAGTTTGTTCATTGCAAATGTTGGCTCTCTTATAACTAGGAATGCAAACAACATAATTATTAATTGGCATTTATATTATTACAGTATTTTATTATTTTATTATTTTATTATTTTATTATTTTATTTTCTGTGTTTTTTTGTTTTATTAGTTAAATGATTATTATGTTTTTTTGTACTATTTTTTTTTTGGTGTTCTACAAAACCAAGTCCTTTTCTCATTTTAGTTATATGGTCAATCATTTTTTTACGACTCATGCCTTTTGTTTTTTTCCAAATGTCATGTCTTAAATAACTTACAATTGCCATTCTACGCGCCCCTTTTGTTATAGGAACAATAGGAAGATTGCCGTGAAATTCGTGAACATTCATAAATAAAACATCTCCTTGGCGAACATCAACACCAATTCCAAACTGAGGAAAACATGTTTGACCTCCCTCATATTCACCATCTTCAATAACAACTAAATTGCCAAAACCTTCAGGATCATCACCCGTGTCCTTATGTATTGTAGTTTTAAAATTAATATTAACTGTTACTGTAGTAAACGAAGTATCTTCAATGCGGAATGGAGTTTGGTCGGCTTTTTTTCTCTGAAGTTTATATTTATTAGGAACATATTTTTTATAAGATTTATCAATATCCTGAATTAATGGAACTAAATCATTTTTAAAAACTTCAGGATACTCTTGATTAAATCTTGTCTCTCTTACTTGTAATCCTAATGGTATTCCTTTTTGTTTAAGCATAAATTTTTGTCGCGGAGACATCTTATCAAAATAACCAACTATGTTAGTATAAATATTCACTTTTTTTGTTAATCCTTTAGAGTAAGCACCAGATGAAATTTTACGATTTGATGTAGGATTCATAGCAAAACTAATAACTCCGTCAAAGAAATTTTTAATGTGATTTTCGGGTAATTTTTTCTTTCTAAAAAGTGCTAATAAATTACCTTGTTTGTCATAAACATCCGCATCATGGGTAATAATATATTTAATATTACTTGGTTTAACAGGAGTATCTATTAGCCCATGCATTTTTTCATCACTAATTAATTTATCTAAATGATAAATAGTAATACCATCTTTCTTACTAATGGTTTTAATATTTAAAGTTTCAACCGAAGTATCATTAATGTTCATTATATATATTATTAAATAAAATAATAATTGGCTTGCTAGTTTAATGTGATTGTTTAGAAAAAATAATGATATAATATATATGCCATTATTTGATTTATCTCGGAGAAGACGCGGAGGGAAAGAGAGAAAAATATCTATTAGATCCAAAAAACTAAAACTAAAATTACTTACCAATAGAAAACGAAAAACCAATAAGCGAAAAACCAATAAGCGAAAATCAACAAAACGTAAAAATATGCACTAAGCTAACTTAAACAATATCATCACCAAAATGTCTATTTCTTTTATCTTTATTAATGAAATGTAAAAAATCTAGAGAATTACCACGACGCGTTCGTTTATCTATAATTTCATCTAAATCAAATAATTCGTCTGTAAATGCACTTTCATCATCACATAATCCAATTATTTTACGTATTAATTCGCCTCCAATTTTGTCGTGAGGTACATATCCCATAGGAATAAATAAATTTTTACATTTAATTGGGCATATAGTTGAAAAAATATCATTCAAGAAAAAGGCTATTAAATGAGTTTTTTTAATTTCAGCATTGGCAATTTCTTGCTGAAATAATTTATCAATCGCAGAAAATGCTGTATTTAAAAATAAAATAATATTAATATATTTTTTTTTTTCAATAAATAAACGTTTTAATTTTCGTTTATATTCATCTGGTATTTTATATTGATTTCTCTTTTGAAGAGCATTAATAAACCTTATCTCATTTTTAACATTTTTAAGATTATTAATTGTTTTAGTTTTATAGTCATCTATTTTTTTAATAACCGCAAAAATATTTGTGTGATAAATGATTGTGTAACGATGTCTTATTGAACGTGGTATAGTAAATAAATTTGTTTCTTTTATTTCGGCTATTTTTTTCTCAACATCTTTTATTTTATTACGCATTTCCTCTAATAGTTTTGCCTCGGCAATCATTTTGTCATCAAATAATTCTATAAATTTTTTATATTCTTGCTCAAATAACAACAGATGTTCTTTTTTTTTTTCATCTGACTCATCTTGAATTTTATTTTTAGCATCTTCATTAGTTTCCGTATTTGGTTCACTATTATCATTATTAAGATTTTTAAATTTATTGTGTAATTGTTTATAATTTTCACCAAATTTAGACGCAATTATTGCTCTTTCTTTCCATTGACTCATCATGCGGTTTGAATATTCTTCGTTTAATAATGGATGACTAAATAATAAAACTTGGCCTGATGAAAATTCAATAAATGATTGTAATTTGTCATATTGATGTGACGAGATTTTATGGGCTTCACTCGCGGCATCAAGTTTTAAATAATTGACAATTGCCAATAACACAGCAATACATGCATTAAGAGATGATAAAATAATTTCTCCATACTCATAACCGGTAACACTTTGGGATAATACACTACAACACGCCGATAAAATAATGGATGGTAACATAAGAGCATTTAATGAGTTTGCCTCGGTTGCTCGGGATTCCATGTAAATTATTTTTTGACCCTTAATATAACTTGCTAATATGTCTAATGAAGATGAATATTTATGTATAGTATCTAAATTATAATACTTATTAACCTGCTGTTTAACACTATTGTATGATAATTTTTTATAAGACAAAGATTTATTATTAATTAATTCCATATTATTTTTATTTTGATAATCCATTTCAATATAATGTGGACTATCACAACTTGCATGAAATTCACTTATTTCGTCTTCACCATCAGAGTCACTAGGCTCACTTCCTCCTGGATAGTCTCCAACTAAATATTTAACATGAACATCTATATTTTGTTGATTTAACTCTAAAATTTCAGGTTCATCATTTGATTTAATTATTTCGTTTCTAGGATTACTATTTTTTGACATTATATATCATTAAATGATAAATTTAAATACAATCATTTATAATTATTATTTTACAACTTAATTATTTAAATATTCACTTATAATATATGAGAAATACTCGCAAGAATTTGCCTTGGTCTGGATGGTTAAAAGAAAAGCCAAGTACACATCAACGGACTGTTATGATGCGCAAATGCGGAAAAAAATGTTTTCTTGGACCAAACAAAAGTTTTCCTATTTGTAAAAAAAATACCTGCAAAATAAGCCGTAAAGGAGTATACGCAGCTTATGTAAGATCTCAAGAATGGGGAAGTTCAATGAAAAAAAAATTTAAAGGTCGTTCGCATCCTAAATATTCAAGAAAAACTTATAAACAAATTTCAAATAAAGCAACAAAAATGTTATAAAATTAAATTATCCTTTATCCAATTTTGGATAGTTATGTTATTTTTTTTTAACATTAAATTAAAACCATTGATAAATTCTAATAAAATAATCTCATCAGTTTCATTATCAACAATTGTTAAAGCGTTACTTATAAGAGACAACAATGTGCTATCATAAATCGTAATTATTTTTTGAAAAACCTCATCCATGTTTATTCCTGTATCATTAAAAATTTTATCAACATCTTGATTGTCCATTGTTTGTAGCAAGTTTTTATACATATTAACCACCTGCATGATTGTATTACATTCCAATGAAATATAAGTTTTAAACAATTTATCCAGTCCTTGAATCGCCATGTTAACTAATAATTTATACAATTCAAGACTAATTGGACTACTTCTATTATTTGTAGGATTGTACCATTTGATAAATCGCCTAATTACTTGAAATAAAAAAAGTAGATCATCCTTTTTATCAGAATTATACCACCTACTTAGAGGTTGCATTACTGTGGGAGGTTGTAAATATAAAATATTTTCCTTTATTGCTAATTTAGTTCCAACCGGACATACACTCAACATAGCCAATTGTATAATGGCTTGTAGAGGCTCAAGCACCATATCCGCCTTATCTTTTGTTTTATAAAAGAGAGAAACATACAACTGTTTAACATTACTTGGTGATATATTTGTTAATATAGCATTCATTATCACTAATTAATAATATAAATTATTTTTATATAACTTATGTTATTAAATCTTATCTAGGACCACATTGAGATTTGCAAAATGAAGCATTTATGTTTAAATGGCGTCTTACTGAACGACTTAAAGCACCTACACCAGAACCGGGAACGTATTTATTAAAAATATTTGTCTGGTTTCCAAAAATTAAACCAAAACTAGGATTCTTTCTTACACCACCAGCCATTTAATAATACAATATATTTAAAAATAGTATTATTAAAAAATTACGCATTTACTCAAACATTTATTATGTTAATTAAATTACAATCCAGTTGAACCTAGACCACCAGAACCTCTATCATTTGAATAAACATATTTATCTAGCATGTCTACATTGTCAACCAATACAGGGAAAATAGGATATGTTAAATTAGAAGCACAAATTTGCAATACACGTTGGTATTGCTCAATAGTGTAGTCATTCTGAGAAATATTATCAAATAATCCCATTAATTCGCCACGATAACCAGAATCAATAATTCCTACAGAATTTGAAAGACGCAGAGGAGTACTAGCACCAGTGCTAGAACGAGGATACATGTGGAAACCAGAAGGTACACGTAAACTACTAGTTCCATCATTAAAATACATAGCGCATTTTAGAGCAGTTTTTACTTTATGTGAAAAACCTGATGCAGTTACAGTTTGCTCAACCGGCGTAAAAATATCAACTCCTGCGTCAATACAGTGATTAGCACCATTCCTATATTGGTTTGTTTTGTCTTGTAGTTTGTCAAAAAGATTTTTGTATTTATCAATTAAATCGGTGTCTGTCGTATTTAAATGAACAAACAAAGTATAATAAGGACGAGGTGAGGTTTTTGTGCATCTGCATGACGATGTAATACTAGACGAGACAATGTTTAATGAAGGATCCGAATAATATTCTGATACATAATCATTCATTTGACGAATTGAACGTTGAGAAAATGTAATGTTTCCACTAGTGTCTTTCATGGTATTATTATATATAATAATAACCTTTTATATCATTTAATAATAGTTTTTTGGAAAAATTGAAATAAAAATATATATTAAATTAAACTAGAACCTATAATGAATATGCTTAGCCTAAAAGAGCAATCTTACGTAAATGTCGCAATAGATGAAGCACTCAAATCACCAGTTTTAATGCGCATTGGATGTGTCGCTGTAATGAATGGAAAAATCATCAGTAAAGGATATAATAACTATAGAAATCGCACTCAAGATGGATTTGTAGCAGATAATCAGTGTACTTGTCATGCAGAAATGGCCGCAATGCGAGGAGTTTTCCGAAAATGCTGTGGAAATAATTATGGAAAATGGATGGACTCGTTAAAAGTCGCGAACCGCACAAAAGTTGTTTAAAAAAATAAAGATTTACATAGTAAGAACTGATAGAAATAATAATTTACGTGATAGCGCCCCATGTATAGATTGTACTAAAATATTAAAGGCTTTAAATATTAAAAAAATTATTTATAGCAATAATGATGGATGTTTTGTTTCAATTAATCCAGAAGACTATAATACACAACATGTCACTTTAGGGCGTAGACTTTTAGAATGGAATCAAAAGAAAAATAAACCTTAATTAATTAATTATCAATATATAATATAATAATTTACCTAATTTGGTGAGAATGTTTTTTTTAAATTTAATGAATTTAAACTAAATTTATTAAATCTAAATAATTATTATATTATAATTATATAGTTAAAATGTCAGAACCAACAGAAACAGAAAAATTCAGAACAATTATTACTAATATAAAAGAATATTTTGTTAGAGCAGCAGAAGCACAAGCAACCGCAGATGATGCACAACCACAAGCAAAAAGAGAAACAGAAGAAGGTGGTGTAGAAGAACAAAAAGGTTCAGGACGGGGGGAGGTGCCATCTAATAGGGTGGCATCTAAGAGGGTGGCATCTAAGCCACGGGGAACTGCTGTGGTGGTTCAGCCTCCAACTAAGGCTGAGGCTAAAAAGGCTAATGCTGATGCTATAAAGGCATTGGAAAAAAAATATTCGGGTGACGTGGTAAACAATTTCGACGAAATAATGAATAAAAAATCAAAACAAGATAAAACTTTTTTTGATAAGCAATGTACATTATCTACGGCTCTTGTTGCTAGTCCTAGAGAAATAAGACAAGACGAATTAGCCAATTTTTCTTATGATCCAAATAATAAAATAACTTCCAACCCTTCTGAAGAACCTACAATTAATCTTGTGGCTTCTTTAGAATTTTATACAAAAACAATTTGTGATACATTACATGATTTTATAAGTACTAGATCCCCCGATTTTAATACTTTACAATTTTTTAAAATACAACTTATAGGAATTTTTATTAGGGCTTATCCGGTGTGTAAAAATATAAATTTAGAAAACGCAATTATTGATGCTTTTAAAGCAGGAATTGTTCAAAACCCTCCCGCAAGGGTGACAGTAGTAGTAGAAGAAGAAGGTGGAGAAGAAGAAGAAGAAGAAGAAGATAAAAAACAATCGAGTGATGGAAACGCAATTGCCAAACGAATAATGGATATTAAAAATGACTATATGCCAAATACCGGATATGCTCACAAAATATATCAAAAACCCGGTTTTATAAGACCAGAATACTCAATTATTAATAATTCTAACTTTTTAGGTGGTGAATCTGAAACGAACAATCCTTATAATATTCTTTATGAAAAATGGATAGTTTATAATCAAGCAGCCATTGACGAAATCAATAGCATTAATGGCAAAATTGAAACATATAAAACAATGACGTCAGACAACTGCTGGACTCCCAATTATAATAAGCCGGCACCACTACAAAAAATTATTGCAATTACACCACTACAAAAATTTATTGCAATTAACAGATTCATTAATACTAATATTAATTTAATTAACATAAAAATATCCCAATTAAGTGCAAGATTTAATGAATTCGTTAAGGATACGATTAAAATTAAAGAAACCAGAATAGAAGATATTAAAACAAATCTTGAATTGCAAGGGTTTATTTCAGAAATAACAAAATATGTTCCAATAGAAGCACTAGTCTCAAGATTTATTATTAAAGCTCAATTACTCAAATATACTACAGGTTCTGAAGGGAAAATTTGTGAATTTGGTATACAAGTCATAAACGAAACTAAAACTCTTTCTAAAATGAATTTCCCAAATTTATATATTAAGTCAGGCGATGAACCAGAAAATATTTTAGAATATGAAAAAGACCAACCCGATTATATAAATTATTTAAGTGAACGAGTTTTAAATTTAATATTTGAACCAAATGAACCTATATTTGTTGGATTTGATTCTAATAAAAATGCTGATATGTCATTAATAAGATTATTAACTGGTAAACATGATATTGAAACTAATGCGACATTGATAACTAATGTAACAACTAATTTAGATGCTTCTACTGATGAATTATCAAAAATATTTCTTGCAACTAAACTTAAAAAAACATATAATGAACGTTCAACGGTTGAAGAACCTGCTGAAAGTACAAAGATTGCAAATTATGAAACATTAAATTTTAATTTTTATATGAAGGAAAAAAATGATAAAAAATATAATTTTTTAGAAAGAATGGTAGTGAAAGAAGATAAAGTGACTCGTGCTAATGATATAGCATGTATAAATGCTTTTTTTGATAAAATGGATGAAGGCAAAATTAACGAATCTGAGTGTCCTCGCCATTTAAGAGCGCAAATAATGAAAAAGTTTATTGAACATTTTTTAAAAGATATACCAAAAAAACCAAAAGATGCCAAAAAAAAACATTATAGGACAAAACTTCTTTCAGCTATAGCAAGTAATTTTAGAACAGAACAACTAACTACCGACAAGATAGATTATACCATTGATTATTTTAATAAGTTTTATAATTTGCGTAAAACGGCTAAGGCATATTCTCTTAAAAATTCTGATACTGCATATAACGCCCTAAAAAATGCGGCTATTGAGGTGGTTGTTGCTGCGGCTAATATAAGTTGCGATGCAGCTAAGACTGTTGTGGCTAAGACTGCCGATGTAACTGCCGATGTAACTGCCGATGTAACTGCCGATGTAACTGCCGATGTAACTGCCGATGTAACTGCCGATGCTACTAATGCTATTAACACCGCTAAGGACCTGGCCCGTGATGCTGCTGTCGCGAGTTGCAATGCTAAAAATGCTTATTATGATTATATCACTAGTACTGCTACTACTGATGCGGCTACTGCGGCTAATGCTGCTACTGCGGCTGTTTCTTATGCTACTATAGCATCTAATGCTTATGCTACCGCAGTTTATGCTACTGCTATTAGAGCAACCAATGAGATTACTAATGCCAATGCTATTAATGTGGCTATTAATGCCGCTAAATCTGCTTATGATACTTATACTGCTCCTGCTACTACTGCTCCTGCTACTGCGGCTGAGACTGCTGCTAAAACTGCTGCTGAGACTGCGGCTAAAACTGCGGCTAAAACTGCGGCTGAGACTGCTGCTAAAACTGCTGCTAAAACTGCGGCTAAAGTTGCTAATGAGGTTTCTTCCGATAAGAAACTTGCTATTGATGTAGCTAAGAAACTTGTTGCTGATGCGGATGCGGTGGTTCGTCTTGCAAACGAGTTTGTTAGTGAAAGTACAGGTTATCTTGCCGAGATTAACGAAATTAGTGGTGATAATAATAAGGCAACTGCCTTTTATGCAAAAATTAAAAAGTGTCCCTCAATAGAATGTGATTCTTTAGGAAGCACATATGAAACAACATTGATAAAAATGTTTTCATGTGAAAAAATTAAGACTTTAGAACAATTCAAAGATATTATAATAGATAATATCAATAAAAGTACTGTTTCGATTTCTATATACAATAATTTTGTAAAATGCGAAAACATTACAAACATCAGTGTTGTAGATATGACAAAATTATCAATTAAATTTTTAAATGAGGCGCTTAGCTATTATGGAAAAATAGGTGAAGTGAGAACAAAGGACGGATTAAAAATTTTAAATGATTGGATTGATACCGTTTTTTTAAATCCTCAACCAAACGAAGATATAGTGAAAGTATTTGATACAATACAAAAGTTTACTATTCCACTTACTGCAAAAAGATGTGGAGATTTATTACCAGTTTGTTGCATGGCGTTATTGAATGATAAAGAAAATAAAATATTTGACACTGCCGATAAAAATGCGTATGAACTAAATTCGCTTTTGGCATCTACTGAAGAAAATGTTGATTTATTTAAAAAATTAATTATGACTTGTCCTTTCACTGAGGATGAAATGAGACAATTGTCGATGTTAATAATTGGAAAAGAAGACAACATTGCGGGACGCTTTCCAGATAAAGACCAATACACTATAAAAGATGAGGATGGTGTCCTCGTACGCGTGCGCATGTCTTCTATTATAAAAGATGATGACGTTTTTGCAAGGTCATTTCTAGGCAATGTTGCACCTGCTGCTCATTCTAATGGTGTACCTGAGGCTACTATGGAGGAGGCTCCTGCTCCTGCTGCTCCTGCGGATGCTCCTGCTCCCGCTACTCCTGCTGCTCCTGCTACTGCTCCGAGACAAAGGACAAAAAGAAGTCGTGATGAAGACGATGCTACTGAAGGATTATTAAAATTAAGTGAAGCATTACCAAAAAGACCCGCGATTGAAATGACGGCGGCTGAAGGATTAGTAGGATTAAACACTGGAAAGGGCGGACGCAGTCGCCGACATTTACATAAAAATAAAAAAACAAAACGACATGTATTAAAGAACAAGAAATCTACTATTAAAAAAAGAAAACATAAACGATTTACTAAACGAAAAAATAAGTCTGTTTGATTTATTTAAATAAAATAAAAGATACAATTATATGTTAAATATTATTACATCTTTTTACATTCCAAAAAATGATTTAGCGAGAGAAAATGAATTAAAACGAACATTAAATCGGAATGCAGCAAATCCGATTGTTAAAGCATTACATCTTTTTTTAGATAAAAAAGAAGATGCGGATTATATAAAATCGTTGTCTCCTAAAATTCAATCAAAAATAAAAATAATAAACATAGGTAAACAACCACTATATTCTGATTTGTTTCAATATGCTAATACCTTAGCAAATGAAATTTGCATGATTTGCAATGGTGATATATGGATTTATAATAATGAAATACCTTTTTTTTTCAAAGTATTAAATAATAATTTTGTATTTGCTTTAACCCGCCATGAGATAGACGGAGCAAGTTATCTCATAGAGAGCGCTACAGCAAGTCACGATGCTTTTATATTTAAAAGCCAATTGAATCCTTCATTACAAAAAATGGTCCAACACAAACAAAATATATGGGGAAGTGAAAATAGAGTAATTGATGCGCTTTTGCATTTAAATTATAAACTAGCGAATCCTTGTATTCAATTTAAAATAATACATGAGCATGATTTTAAACGACTTAATAGAATAGAACCAAATAGAGATCGCCTTTCTCATAACAACAATTTAATTATTCCTTCTATGTCATTTATAAACAAGAATAAAATACATTTTAAATCATATATTCCAAAAAATTTCAGATTGAACTTGTAATAAATTTAATTAACAACATTATTTTCAGTACAATTTGAATTTAATAATGGATTACAATTCATCCAGTCGGTTGGTAGCAATCCTGCTTCAATGGCTTGTTGCGGTGTATATAAATTTTGAATACAAGTTTGATTATTAAGAACCATAGGAAATGGTGCTAAACATGGTGGAGTTGGCAAATTATTTTTCTTTAATAATGCGGAGCGTTGGTATTGACTACAAGATGTAGGGTATTGTTTTAAATTTTTAGAATAAAAACTTCTATAGTATTTTTTCCCTCCAATATGATATTCGGCTGCTTTGCATTGTAAATTGCCTCCGCAATTATTTATCCCCGAATCAACTTTGTCTACAACGCATGTAGCGGATGCGACAACCACATTTTTTATATACTCTCCTTGAGAGAAATTGCCTGGCATTGTGGCCCCATTTTTAGTCCATAGTCTTGGATAAGCGGAGTGTATCCATTTATATTGTTGAATGATAGATCCTTTATTATTTTTAACAGTTTTTTTAATAATTCCTGGGTCATTTGTGCAACAACTTCCTGAATTGGCGATAGATATAACAAATTTTCCACAGCATCCTCCATTTCCCATAGGGGCGTTACCTCTAAATGGTGTTCTTGTAACCGACTTGGCCAAATTAGTTGGTCCCACACTTCCAATGTTTCGGTGACCTCCTACGAGAGAAAAGCCATCATGTCCCCTGCCAGATATAGGTGCTTGGTATCTTTTGGAATTTCTTTTAAGTGCTACAATAGACATTATATAAAATAGTTGAAGAAATTAATTATAATTTTAATTTTAAATTTAAATGTATAAAAACATTCTTTCATCTGGATTATTATTTAAACATCTTAAAATAAAGTAATAAAGTTTAGTTTGATATATAGGATTTAAAATTTCATCATTTATTCCTTTTTCATATAAAGTCTTAGTTGATGTATATATTAGTAGTAAAGCAAAACTATAGATTCCATTATTAAAGTGCGATTTAATGGGTAGTTGTTTCCAGTTAATATCTGGTGTCAAAAATGATTTTTTAATGTCTATTGGTACTTTTAATGTTAATTGTTTTTTAATAATTGGTAATATTTTGCCTGTATTTATGAAAAAAAATATATTTCCATTAATAACCATTATGTCGTCTAATCCAAAACATAATATTGCCTTTTGTTGTTGTTCTAAAGTTTTGATTGTAAACCCCATGTCATAAATAAATTTGGTCATGTCATCATATGATAATCTATCTGACGTGCTATTTTTTATAAATTTTTGCAATGAATTGATTGATTGACAATTAAAAATGATTAAATCATTTTCTCTCTTATGTTGTATGTTGTATAACGAAAAAAAGGAAATGAAAAATGGATGTGATGTAATAGAGTATTCATTATCTGATATTTTTTTAATATTGATTGTATCAACTGAATGAATAATTTCCATTATGAATTAATATAATATATTTATTGTATTTATTGTATTTATTATATTAAAATTATTTATTTAAACTATAAATGAAAAAAGGGACAACATTTATTCATATCAATAATAACTACTCCTAACTATGCTAATTTTTGTATTTCTTGATTAAATCTTTACTCGTCGTCGCTACTAGTAGTAACGATGAACTTTGTGCGAGTTGACCGTGTCTTCTTGGGCGCTCCAGGGGCTTCGGCTTCGGTCTGCAATTTAGTTGGGGTTGTAGGGGGAGTGGTAGGGTTGTATGGGGGAGAAGAGCCAGTGACATCTGCTGAGGTAGATGTAGCGTTAGTTGTAGTAACACTTTCAAGTGTTTGGCTTGCTTCGGCATCTGTACAAGAGACATCAATTTTCAATTTAGGGCGACGTGTAACAACGGGGCGAGATGATGATGATGGCTGATAGGTTGGTTTGTGATGAGTTCGTGCAATCGAATGGTTGTCATCTTGCTGTTGACGAGGCTGATACTCACGCTGACGCTCTTGCTGTTGACGAGGCTGATACTCACGCTGACGCTCTTGCTGTTGACGACGATCCTCTGGTTGATAACGGGGGCGAGACTGATATTCACGCGGACGCTCATCATAATGTTGACGAGACTGAGACGGATAATCACGCTGACGCTCTTGCTGAGAACGAGACTGATAATCACGCGGACGCTCATCATACTGTTGACGAGGCTGAGACTGCTCACGTCGCGAGTCATCATTGTTCATCATGATGTAAGGTCCGCGAGGCTTAGTCTCACGCGCATCAGGTCTCTTAGCGTGGCTTGCCGAACACTTCCAAAACCACGGATCATCGTAAACAATCTTGACATCCTTGTTATCAAGAAGTTGACGGCGCATCTCCTGTGCATCTCGTGTAGTGGGCCACTGGCGAAAGTGGACAAATACCCGCTGGTATTTATCGCCGTTCGGTGAGGCTTTTTCAACCATGTCAATGTGATCAATTGCGCGCTCATCTCCGAACAACTCGGTGAATACTGTTAGAATGCGTTCCTTCGTAATGTTCATAAACACACGAGGAATGCAGACACTGGGCTCGGCAGAAGACATAATTTGCTGGGAAGACATCTTGAAGACGGTTCAATAGTAGATAGTTACTTTATCCTACATTCTAAAAAAGTATTTCAATTTTTTTATATTAATATGTAAAATAATATTAACATCAAAAAAATATATCTATCAATTCGTTATTAATATTCATTAAATCATTATTAAATCAATGTTAAATATTAATATAGCATTAAATGAGAAATGTTATTTATTATTATTTATTATTATTATTTATAAAAAATAAAAAACAAAAAACAATCTTTATTTATAACAACCTATTCTACATCTGATTTGTTTATTTATTGGAAGTTGAACTTGTACTTGCGTGTTGAACCATTGGCGTTTTCTTCTCGTGCTGCTGCATCATATGCGCGCGCTGCGTCTTCTGCGGTTGCAAAGCGACCTTTTACTATTTTAGACCCTTTGATAATCTTACCATCTTCAGACGCCTTGATAGTTCCAATGACAACGCGATATCCAACTGTTCGGTTGGCATAATGAACTTCTTTGACTCCGTGATATTTATGTTTCTTTGCGTCAATATCAATTGCAACATTTACTACTGGTTGACTAATGTAATTGTGAGGAGGAGGAACTTCATCACTTGCACCAGCGCCTAAAACATGCGACATATCCTCGTCCTCTACTTTTACTTTTACTTCTCCCAATAAATATTCATCGCAATCTCCGGAACGAACTGCTACAATCATCTTTTCTAATTTAATAATTTCCTCATCGCGAAGTGATATGATATACTGTTGACGGACATTTTGTAGGTGTTGCTGTGCCTCCTTGTAGGCATTAAACGCGCTTGAACTTAGAACGAAAGACATCTTAGTGATTTAGTTGTTGGTAATTATATATCTTGCACCAATGAATTAAAAAGCATTTCAATTTTTTATTTTAATGAAATTTAATATAATATAAATTATATTATATTATATTATATTAATTGCTGTCTCCTATAAATTATTTATAATTATTGAATTATTAAAATGGTAATGATTAAATGTTTTATGGCTGTTAGGAGACAAGTAATAATATTACTTATTCTTTAAGTTATTTATATACATTAATAGGTTGATATATTTATTTTAATGTTAGGTATTATAACCATACATTATAAAAAAAATTGAAATACTTTTTTACAATGTAGTCTAAGATATATTCTACAACAACACTAGTCTATTAAAGATGTCTTCTACTACTCCCATCAACGAGCCAAGCATTTGCATTCCGCGCGTGTTTGATAATATTGAGAAGAAGGTTATTTGGGGCGTATTCACAGAGTTATTTGGTCGCGATGCGATTGACCGCATTGATGTGGTTTTCAAGGAGACGCCGAACGGAGAGAAATACAAGCGTGTATTTGTGCACTTTCGTGCTTGGCCCACAACTTACGAATCGCAGTTGGTACGCCGTAAGTTGCTTGATGGACAAGAAATTAAGATTGTATACGATGAGCCTTGGTTCTGGAAGTGTTCTGCGTCTCGCATTGAGAAGCCCGCTACGCGTGAGAAAGTGGTGACGCGACCGTATGTTGACGTTTCGTCGTCTACAAAGCGCGAATTTCCGCCTAACAACTCTCGCGACAATGCCCGCGGCAGTTTCCGCGATGAATATCGCAAGCCAGTTCTCGCCCAATTCGTTCCTCGTCAAGTCGCAAATCGTCAAAAATCAAGTCGGGAGTCAGCATCATCCGAGAAAGCATCAGAGAAAGCAGAATAGGATTTAAGTTAGTTTAGTTTAGTTTAGTTATTGTTAATAAAATTGTACTTGTTTTTTCATTTTTATTGTATCATTTACCTAACATATATATAAAAAGGCTTAAATACAATAATTTGAATAATTGTATATATTTATAAAACTTAATATTTAATGGCTTCTCGGGAAAAAAAACATAGTTCTTTAAAAACTAATATTAATACTACTACAAACGAAGAAATAAATACTAAACAAAATATTGATAATTCAGAAAAAGTTAAAAATCCTTTTTTAGTCCCATCAAAAAAACACGACAAATCAGAAAAAGCCCCTAGATTGGAAATAAATAATTTAAACAAAGACGAACATAGATTACCTAATAAATTTTTTTCAAACAATAAAAACGATAAAGAAAAAGGAAAAGATTTAAAATTAGATGGTCAGCCCAACATGTTTCAAAAATCATTGAATAAGACTCAAATATTTGTTAACAATGAAGAAATGTTCCCAAGTCTAAAGACCAATTTTTTAATAGAACCGCATTCAAGTGTATATAAAAAAAATAAAAATAAAAATGCAACTCATAAATCATTTGCCGAGACAATTATGGTAGGAATTGATTCTAATATACCAAAAGAAGAAAATAAAAAACTTTGTGCTCTACATGTATCTAGGACTCCAGAAATAAAATACAGTGGAGAAAACGATTATGAACAAGTGCTTGATGTGAACTATATTAAAAATTCCAAAAAACATTTTGATGAATGGAATAAAAATCGCATAGAGCGCATTAAATTAAGTTTTGAATATGATTATTTATGGGACGAAGACAAGCGAAACGAGATGATATATGGTTTTTATAAAGACGATTTAGATGTTTATGAAGATAATAATGACAGTAATAATGACGAAATTGACGAAGATTACGACGACATGTTTTGTTATAAAAAAAAATACAATGACGATATAAACTAGTTTATTTCCATTATCAATTATATTATCTTTTTAATAATGGAAGAATTTGATAACTCTTGGTTAGAAGAATACGAACAAATGGAAAAAGATTATGAAATCTTTTATAAAGAAACTGTAGAAAATATAAAATGTTTTTATGTATATATTTCCAAAACAAACGAAATTAAAAATTTGCATCAAGAGGATGTGATTTTGAGTAACGGAATTTTAAAAAAAGACCAATTATTGATTTTAATTAAAAATAATAAAAATAAAAATGGAACATCACATAGATTAAAACATTTATTAAAATACAACATATTTTTAGAACCAGATAGAGTGGAAGATTTTTTATACAATAAATTAAATGAGCAATATCTTAAACCAATGACATTTTTAGAAGATTTGTATTTTGAAAAAACAATAAATGCCCTTCAAGATTTAAATAGTTTATATTTTATTTTTTGCGAACGGCAAACACGAGATGCTAATAAAATTCAAACTAAAAAAAAAATTACATTTATTGGACACCGTAAAAGTAGACGTAAAACAACTTAAAGGAACCCCTAGTTAAATATTATATTTCCCAAAATGACAACAATAATTTCTGCCATAGACAATGCGTTTAATTACAGCGTTGGAGAAAATGGACACCAGCAACTTAAATGGAGCAAAAATCTTGAAGAATCAATTCATCAATTTTATTTTCAACTTGTTCGCACTAGTGTCAAACATTGTAATGTTCTAACAACAAAATACAATGAAATTCTCTCTACTATTTTTTCTAAAAAATCTGAACTTTCTGAAAGCCAAAAAATGTATTATGCTTCCATTGCATTTAAACTTATTGCACAAACTCGCGATGTTGTGTCCGGAAAAGGAGAATGTTCTCTAACATACATGATGATTTATTGTTGGGCTAGAGCTTACAACCTTCCAGATGTTCATCCCAAATATCATGAATTATGTGTATCGGCCGCTAAGAATGCACTTAAGGATATTCTATTGTCTAATACAGAAAATGAACATCCGCTAGGGTCTTGGAAAGACTTTAAATATTTTCTAAATTATTTTAAGACTGAAACAAAATGCGACGCCAATGATGCCATGGTTTGTTACGCAATTGGTCTTATAAATGGACAACTTAAACGTGATCTAGTTAATTATGGAAATGGTCAGACAGAAAAAATATCGCTTGCCGCAAAATGGGCCCCGCGCGAAAGTTCAGATAAATTTGGATGGATTACCTACAATCTGGCAGTAGATTTTTACGCAAACGAAGGCTGGGACAAAACTGCTAAAACGGTAGACCAACAGAAAAGACTTAAATTTAAACTTCTAACAAAATATAGGCAACTCTTGTCACTGCTTAATAACGCAATTGATACTACGCAAATTAAACAGTGTGGTAACCGATGGAGCGAAATTAATTTTGATAAAAATGTAACAAGCATTACTATTTCTAAACAAAAATCAGCATTTCTTAATAAATCAAAAAAAAATAAACAATGCATTGATGACCCAGACAGAATTAAATGTGCTAGCAATTTTACAGATTACATTGAACGATGCAGTAGCGGTAAATCTGAAATAAAAGGCAAACGAGTAGCGATCTATGATTTTGTAAAAGATGCGTTGCGTGAAACTGATCCGCTAGTTAAAGAAACTATCAATCTTCAGTGGGAGAATAACTCTAGTCAGAATGTCGCGCTTGAAAACATGATTGCAATGGTTGATGTGTCTGGATCTATGGAATGTGATAATAATACTCCAATGTATAATGCGATTGGACTTGGTCTACGAATTGCAGAGAAATCTACAATTGGCAAACGCGTATTGACATTTAGTGATTCTCCTGATTGGGTAGATCTAGATCGTTGTAATAACTTTTGTGAAATGGTTGATAAAGTTAGCCGGTCTGATTGGGGAATGCGTACAAATTTTTATGCGGCGTTTGATAAAATTCTTCAAGCCTACGTTAATTCAAACATAGACCCAGATAATACAGAAAACATGTGTCTCATAATTCTTTCAGACATGCAGATTGATAATGCGGTGTCATTACAGCCTGATGCAATGAAGACAATGTTTGATATAATGGAAAATAAATTTGCTTATACAGGAACCAGATCAAAATTTAATAAACCTTACAAACTTCCTACTGTAATTTTCTGGAATCTTCGCTTGACAAGCGGATTTCCTACTACTTCTTATACAAAAAATACAGTAATGATTTCAGGCTTTAGTCCTATTGTATTAAATGTTCTTGTTGAAAATGGAATTCAAGGTCTTAAAGACTGTAATCCTTGGGACATGTTTCTAAACATCATTAATAATAAAAGATATAATTCATTTGATGAAACAATGACACTACTGTTTTCTAGTCTTTTAAATTAAATAAAAAAATAAATTACAAAATATAAGTATTATTTAATAATATTTATATTTTCATTTTAACTATAAAAATAAAATACTTAAATAAATATATATTTATAAAAATAAAATTAAAATTACTTCATTATTGTATAAAAATGGAGGAAACTAATAATCAAGAAATAGGAAATCAAAATGTTGATGACGTAAACATTAATTTAATTAGTTTAAATGGAAATGTTTTAGATGAAAATACATCTCAAATTATAATAGAATTGTTAGAATTTACAGTTTCAATGAATAATCTAGAAAATAATGAGGATGATATTTCAGCCAATGATATATTGGACACACAAGTAAGTGTATCAGAACCCATTAATGAACAAACTATATCTGATATTAATTCATCAAATTCCATTAGACGTTCTATATTAGAATATAGAAATTTATTAAATAACAACCAAAATAATATTTTAGAACAATTTTTAAATACATTCAATAATTTAAATACGTCCAATAATTTAATTGTTGATCAACCAACTTTTTCTAATTCTATTTTTGATAATGTTATTTCACAGAGTTTAAATCAACCATCATTATACAAAAATGTTATATCAGATGAAGGAAAAACAACTATTAAAAAAATAAAATATAAATCAAATGATGTTTTTAATGCTTCATGTCCCATTTCATTGGTAGATTTTGAAGAGGAACAAGAAGTAATTGCACTACCATGCAACCATTGTTTTTTTCCAGAATCAATTGAAAAATGGCTACAAGAAGAAAAAGCGGAATGTCCTGTTTGTAGATTTAAATTAAAAAGTAAAGAAATAAAATATAATGAAGATGATAATAATAATAATAATAATAATAATATTATGAGAAATTTTATACAACATAATACATTAAATGATCATACATTGCTCAATCAGCGAAATAATTTATTTAGATCATTGAGAAATAGTTATACTCAAAACTATTTTTCAGATATTACAGAACATCCGTATGGTCCTTCTAGACAATTAGAAGTAATTCCACATTCATATATCACGAATGTACATGAAGAAAACAATGATATTGAATTAGCAATTTATTTAAGTTTGCATAATAATTAAATTTATAAAAAATAAATTTATTATGAATTATTTTATTTTATTTTATTAATATTTAAATATCATCAATGTTAATTTCTTTTTCTTGAACCAAAACAACATTACGCTCCGTATTATTATCTAGTAGCGACACCACATCATCATATTTTGATTCAATCGTGTTACTAAATATAATACCACCTTCGTCATCTTCTGCTCCACCAGCAATTGAAGCCGAACTTTTATCACCCGTCGTCTTCATAATAGCAATCAAATGTGCAAAATTAATATCAGATTTACTTAATAGTTTTTCTTTTTCTCCATCAGAATATACGTGCATTAAATCGCACTTTTGAGAACCATTACTTCTAACTTCCCAGTCTCTAATGCCAACCAGAACCCATTTCCCAACTTCAACACGATTTGAAGAACGACCGCGACCTTTAAATTTTCCAGGAATAACACAAAGACGCTGTTTTCCATCATAGCAACTTGATTCACACATGCCTCCACCAAGAATTTTTGTAATAATAGCATAACATTCCCCATCTTCTTCAATTAATCTTAATTGACGTGACACACTATCAACATTAGTATTTTTACGCGCACCACGCTTAGCCTTATTTCCACCAAAACTGTTCTTGACCATTGTATTGAGTATTGTTGTCTTATTTTTTTAAGTTAATTGTCAAATCAATTTTTTATTTAAATAATTTAAAATTATCAGGAAACTCTATTAAAATAGAACAGCCTGTTACTACAGATTTAATGTCTAATTTACTTAAACTCATATTCTGCACAGTAAGAGACTGTTCATCTAATTCATAGCCATATATATTATAAAATGCTTCGGTCTTTTCATCATCGTTAAATCTAATACTTCTAGTTTCCTCACAAATTTCACCCTCATAATTGTCAATTATTTCTCTCCAATATGGCGTTCTATGAGCATAATATTCCCAATGATCGCGAATTTCATTCGTATATTCATCATGCGAATTAAAATTAAATCTAGACAAATCACTAAACATTCCTATAGATTTATCTATATTATAACATCTATTCAGTTTAAGGATTTTATGAGCAGAAATGCCATATGTTTCATAACGAGATTTTATTTCATCAATGTCATCTCTATTAGGAGCAATATATATTTTTTGTTCAATTAAATCATGGTCTTCTATGTTCATTTGACAAATAATAGCCAATAAATAATGATGGCAATTATTCTTTACCTTTAAATTCCAATTATTTTTAATTTGTTTTAATAATTCATCATTTCTCTCTACATCCGTAATGTCACATCCTCTTTCTGTAGAATAATATAATATAATGTCTCTATATAAATCTTCATTGTCACTACTATTTGGTTTAATTAACTCAGTTAAATAATAGCAAATGTTATTATATTGACGTTTCTTTATAGAAATAAGCAATTTAATATGTTTTTTTTTAAACAATTTGGTCCATTTAGGACTGCGTCCTCTAATTTCATTTATTTTTGTTAAACATAAATCTTCCTGATTGCAAAGTTGACGTAACATAAATACATCGTTATTACTATTTAATATGTGTAGATTTTTAATAATATAGCAAATGTGTTCAACCGGATTTTCATCTGGATTTTTAGATAGTTTTTCGCGTTTAATTATATAGTTTTCCATTTTTGGATTAATTGTCGCATAATAATCTAAATAAAGTTGCCAAATTATGGGAAATATGTCTATTTTGCTATAATATAACTCAAATATCCAAAAATAACATTCTTTTATATTTATTTTATTTATCATACATGTAACAAATGATTTGTTTGCTTCATCTACTTCGTACAAATATCTTGTAAGTTTAGACATTTATGAATTTACAAAACATTATAAACATTTAGTTATATCAATTTTTTAATTTACAAAACATTATCTGTGGTTAATTTATAATGACTACTTGGTTGGACGTTGTTAAAAAACACGCAAAATTAAATAAGGGAAAATCACTTAAAGAATATTTACCCGATGCTAAGAAAGAATATGATCTATTAAAAAAAACAGGTAAAATTACATTGAAAACTGTAGGAACAGTTATTAAAAAAAGCCGTAAAACTAAACGAACTACAAAATCAAGAAAATCAAGAAAGACTAGAAAAACTAGAAAAAATAAAAAATCCAGAAAATCCAGAACAAGAACTAAAAATGGAGGCGACGATGATGACGATGAAGATGAAATCGCAATTGATGAAGTGGTCATGACAGATAATGAAGACATGAATGAAAATGAAATGATGACCGGTGGCAAAAAAAAACGCCATGTAAAAGGAAAGGGAAAGAAAAGAAGAATGAGAGGGGGTTCTAGTATAGCCGACAATGCGGCACCAGTTAATTAAGTGACATCAAACTAAATATTAAATACAAAATTATTTATTTAATAAATTTTATTAAATAAATAAATAATAAATTAAATAATAAATTAAATAATACATTAATTATAAACTTATTATTTAACTAACATTTCTTCCAACCTTTTTTGATTTAATTATTAATATATCATTTAAATTGTTTATATCTTCTCTTATTTTTTCAGTAACAGTTCTCTCGCTATAATCAAACTCATTTACAAAATCAACGTAATTCTCTACAGTTTCATTTGTGTAAAACATCTCAGAAAATTTTGTTTTCGTTTCTGATACAGAAAGTCTTTTGTTAGAATCTGGCGAGATGTTTGTTAATAATAATTGAGAGAAATAAATAAATAATTCATTTTTATAAAAACCTTTCTCAAATAAAAAAGCAAATGATTTTAAATATAAAATACTAATAGCATAATTGTCCCATGTTTTATAAGACGACATAAGTTTTTCAATTGCGAGATTTCTATTCATTCCAACATATTGTTCAGCAACCTCTATGCAAAAAATCTTGTATTGTTTTTTAAATTCATCACTAAAAGATTCTAAGCCTTTATTAAATTTAGAATAATCACTAGCAATAACAATTGCATCTTGTTTAGTTAATGTACTTTGGGTTTTATGTAATAAAAAAGTTATTATGTGCACATCAAGTGGCCATATACAATAATCTGGAGCATATACATACAAATAATCTTTAATGTTCATATTATTTATTTTATCTATTGGTATGGAAATTCCAAAATCAATTAAAATTGGATGATTTGTTATTTTGTCATATAATATATTATCATTTTTCAAATCAAAATGAACAATTTTAGAATCTAATAATAACTCTAAACTTCCTAATAAAAAAATATATGTTTCAAATATTGTAACAATGAGATTTTTTTTAGACATTTTTTTAATTAATTCTGTAAATTGATTATTATTGATATATAACATATCTAATAATATGTAATTTTTTTCCTTCTTTTCATCTATGATTTCACATTTGCTTAATAAACTTCTATCTACATTGGCTAAATTGACGCGACATGATTTAACGACCGGAGAAAAAAATAAATGAAAATTTTCTATTTTATTTATCATTTTTCCAATTAAAATTTCATTTTCGGCACTCATGTCCATCTTTTGCAATTTGGTAATTACCTTTTTTGAATTGTTTGGTCTGCCGTCGCATTTAATGCCTGGATAATATACACAGCCAAAACCTCCTTGTGTTAATAATTTACTCATATAAAAATAATAGATTAAATTTTAGACCTTACTAAACATTAAATATTAGTTAATACATATTAACTTCTAGAAATAATAAAATAACGATTCTTATAGGTTTTTTTAATTTTATCAGAAATCTCGGTTTTATTTAAACCATTCGCAAGTAATCGGTTTACTTCTTCTTCTAGAAAATTTATATTAAAATTACAGAAATCAGAATATCCATTTGCTGGACTATAACCATTAACTTTCATATTTCTCTCAATATGAACATCCATTAAGTTCAATATGTTGTGATCAATCGTAACATAATTCTTGCGAGTTTGATGATTAGGTTTTTCGCTAGATTTCTTGCGAAAATAATATCGGGCAGCCTTAAACATCTTATCTTTTACATCACCATCATATCCAAGCATTTGAAGACGATTAGATTCTAATTCTATGACTTCTTCATTTTCAATTAGCCATTCAGCCCATGCTTCCTTATAAGTAATTCGGTCTACATATTGATGCTTTTTAGCAAAACAACATAAGTAATCTACAATATCTGGTGTAAATTTAAAGCGGTAAATATTGTTAACTGGCGGTTGGATTAGAGCAGTCATAATGATTTATTACCTTAGTTTTTCAAACACTTTACAATTTCAATTTTTATTAAAAATAAAATAATACAATCAATGAAATCATCATAATCAATTAATTACATATATTAAATTTAATTAATATATTTAATATATTTAATATATTAAATATGATTAATCATACATATAGTTTATCATCTCATCCATATTACGACAATTGTAAACAATGCTATAGAAATATTTTAGTATTAAATAAAGAACCAGTAGGACCCCTTAAAAAAATTGTTAAACGAATAAATCCTCCATTATTATCGCCATTTCAAGAACCTAGTATGTCATGTTGTGAACAAGACAGATGTCTTTATGCGATTTATAACAATCAAGAACTACTTTGTGTTGATAATGTTACAGAATTATTTTCATATTTGACAAATAATGGATATATCATTGATACATCAATTACTATAATGATGCAAAAATCACCAGTTAAAATAAATAATAATAATCTCATTTGTTTTATTTCTTATCAGAATTGATTTAATTAAAAATTGATTTAATAACATTTATTGTTTGTTAATAAACAATAACTAATATGGAACAAACAACATTAACGTTAGATGAACTTATTATGCAATACATTGACGAAATGACACCCATGGAAAAAATTATAATGGAACTAGCGCGAGAACATCTTGAAACTTCATTTTGCATAGAAAATTCTGTAGGGTTTATAACATGGTTAAGAGAGAAAAAAATTAAATTAAACTAATTTAAATTAATATTAAAACAATTAATAAATAAAAATATTCATAAATAAATTAATAGTTATGAATGTTTACTTATTTTATTTTATTTTATTTAATTAAAAAATTTATAAAAAAACTAATTCTCAAGACTTTTTGTCCGACTGGATTAGTGTTGAAAGTCCAAAAACACAAATAATGGTTTGTGGCGATAATGATATAAAATAAATTTATTGAAAACACATTTATTACCAACTGAAATAAATAATTATTGTCAAGTCCGAAGGCTACGCGTTTTGGAGTTCCACATTTTGGTACAATTGTTCCATAATCGCGTATTTGTGATATATTATGCGGTACGCGAAATGAAACAAAGCGCGTAGAAACATCATAACAATCACTTTTTTTGCGTAATTTAATTAATTAATAATTAAATAGTTGTATATCTGATTATTTTTTAGTTTTATTTATTTTATTTTATTTTGATTTTAATTTATTTATTTTTTATTTTTTCTAATTCTCAAGACTTTTTTGGCCGATTAAAAAGTGGACATAGTTTTTATGTCCACTTTTTGGCTGGTTGGATTAGTCTTGAAAGTCCAAAAACCCAAAAACTGGATTGTGACGATAATGCTCTAAAATAAATTTATTGAAAAATCATTTGTTACCAACTGGAAAAAAAAATAAAAAATCCATTTAGAAATATCCCCCTTTTTATTAGCATAGTATATGTTAAAAATGATAACGAAAAAGGGGGAAAAAGGGGGGACCGACAACAATGATTTGTATTATTGTATACATTGTGACTATAAAGCATGTGACAACTATAAATTTACGAGACATTTGCTGACACCTAAACACCTAAACCTAACGAATGATAACGGAATGCTAATGAAAAAGGGGGGATTTATTAAAGGAGTATTTAATTGCGAATGCGGGAAAGAATATAAATATCAGTCTTCTTTATGTAGACATAAGAAATCTTGTAATACATTAACTTTAATTAAAACAGAAAATAATTCAGATAATATTAAAATAAATAATAATAATAATAATAATAATAATAATAATAATGATAATAATGATAATAATAATAATAATGAAATAAATTATAAAGAATTAATTTTTAATTTAATTAACCAAAATAAAGAATTGCAAGAGGCAATGATTAACCAAAATAAAGAATTGCAAGATGTTATAATTAATCAAAATAAAGAATTGCAAGAGACAATGATTAATCAATCAAACGAGTATCAAAAAACATTAAATGAAATAATACCTAAAATAGGAAATAATAATAATAATAATAATACAATTAATAATAATCAAAAATTTAATATTAATGTATTTTTAAATGAAAATTGTAAAGATGCTATTACAATGGATAATTTTCTGAATTCTATGCAAGTGTCATTGACTGATTTATTTTTTACGAGAGAAAAAGGATTGGCCGAAGGGTTGACAAATATAATTATTGAAAGTATGAATAAGCTTCCTCTTACACAGCGACCGATGCATTGTACAGATGTAAAGAGAGAAACCATTTATATTAAAAATGAAAAATGGGAAAAAGATGAAAATAAAGAAAAAATTAAACATGTTCTTCAACGAGTTTCAAACATTCAAATTAAAAACATTCATAAATTTAAAGAAGCAAAGCCCAATTGTATGAAAAATTCTAAAGAAAAAGATGAATATATGGAGATAATAAAGGCGACTACTGATGATGTAACTGAGCGCGAAGATAAAATTATAAGAAATTTATGTAAAAGTAGTTATGTAAATGAAAAAATCTTTTCTGATACTTTTTCTTAAATGAATTTTTAATTATTATTTAATTATTATTTAATAAATAAATAATAATTTAATTGTAATGTTTTATTTTATTGCGTTTAGTTTTTCTTTTATTATTTCCAATAAATTTATTTAATGTATCAGATAATCGTTTTGAAGTTCTCATTATTTTTTTTTGTATATTTTTATGTTTTTTTGCCAAAGCCCCTCCGCTCATTGGATAAGAAGTTTCAAGTTTAGGTAATGGTAAAGATACTTTGGGAATAGAAGGCATAGTTGTTGCCTCATCAAATTTATTCAATAAACCAGTTATAGAAGCCTTCTTCTTATCTAATAAGGTTTGTAATACATTTACAATTTCTTTAAAATCTTCTGTTATTGCGTTGCCTTCATTTGTTGCTATTTTTACAACTTTCATATAACTATTAAATGCTATTCCTCCTGTAATTATTAAATCAATGATTCCTCCTAATCCCGGTATTTCAGCAAATATAGACTGAATTAAAGATGTTCCAGTTCTAACAATTCCGTCGGCAGATTTATCCGATATTTTTTTAGCCGATTCTTCTAATTTATTAATGAAATCCAATATTGACGGTTCAACTGCTTTAATGACTTCTCCCGCGATTTCTGTAAATTCTCCTGTAATTTTTGCAAGTTGTAAACTAACACTTTGCATGTTTTTAATATGGTCCGGATCATCTAATAATTTTTCTAAATATCTAGAATAAATATTTACCTTTTTATTTACAACATTAGAAATTTCAGATGTTGGTGTATTTTTAACATCTTCTTGTTGTAATATTAACATTGTAAGAATTACGATAGTCCCATATTTTACAGTTTTTGTTATAAAATCTTGCGAATAATCAAATAAAACATCTTCTGACATAGCAACCGCATCAGTTAAATTTTTCTTTACATTAGAGAATATATTATTTATACCGTGTAATTCGGTAGACGGTTTATTTATTTTTACAGCATTATATAGGGGACTTATTTCTATTTGTTGTGATGAGAGTCCGCCTCCGCTTTGAGTTTGAGAATATTCTTTTATTTTTTCAATGTATTTTTTAAGTGAATTGTTTGCACCATTAAAAACTTCTTTATAAATAATAAAAAATGCTAAAAATGGTTTAATAATATTATTTTCATTAAAATCATTTTCATTAAGATTATTTCTCGCTTCATTCATTTATTATATAATTAGGTTTTATTTTACAACATCTATTTTGGCATTTGTTTTATTAGTAATTGACTGACATTCAGTCGCAATAACATTGTATTTTTTTTTTCTAAAACAACATAGATTGCACTTTATTGCTTTCATGGTTCTTAAAAATTTTTCTTTATGAGTCATTGGTTTTATTGTTACATCGGAAATGTCAATTTCTAATACATATTCATATTCTCCTTTAATATATGGATAAGTTTCTGCGTCCATGATAATTAATGTTAGTGAAGTGTTTATTTAATTTATTTAATTAATATTTTAATAAATTAAAAAATAAATGAATGTCCCATTTAAGACTTATATTCAATGATTAATTTTAATAAGACATAAGTGTTTTTTTATATTCGGCGAATGTGATTTTTTTAAGTTCGCTTTCAGTTTTTGGCAACAATGTAACTTCATAGTCTTCAATATTACCCAACCGCGTATAACGATTTTTTCCTACAAGAAGTGTACGCAATTTAGCCTTATTTGTTTTTGGTTTTTCTTGTTTATAGTTTTTAAAAGTAGCAAAAACGCTATCATTCTTTGAAGTTAGATTATCTTCTGCAATATTATTTTGAATTGCTATTTTTTCATTTTCTTCATCTTGCTTAATTTTTTCAATTCCTTTCATCATTTCGGTCTTCAAATATAGATATAATTCCGTACACTCGTAAGTAATAACAAATTTGCGCGCTACAGTGTCTAGATATTTATATGGGATGCTTCTATCATTGCAGTAATAATGAAATGCTGACAATTCTGGATCTTTTTCATTAAAATAATATGTCATTACTACATTTCCGTTAGGAGTAGTTTCTGTAATAACATTTTTTTTCATTTTCTCTCTTTCTTCACTTGTCAAACTGGATTGTTCTTTCTTAATTGCTTCCTCAAAGAAATCTGAATATTTATATTCGTAGTTTTCATCATCCTCGTCTTCTTCGGCATCATCATCGCTATCCATATCTAAAACATTCCCGTGTGTTGGACATGTTATTGCAATTAAAAATGCGCTGGCAAAAATCCCAACTCCAAGAATCATAAATGAAAAAAGAATATTATTAAAACCAACATTAAATGGTAATGTACTATTATTAAAATTATTATCTACCGAACAAAATAATTCTCCACATTGTTGACTCATGAATTCAATAATAATTATAATATTTTATGTTTAAACTATTTGTTTACAATATTTGTTTTAATTATTTTTTTGAAATATTTTTTTTTCTCAACTCAAACAATTCTATCATTTCTTCTTTAAGTTGTGGAACATGTATTCTTTGATAAGAGTTATTACTATTATTCGGATGCAAACAAACCAAATACATTCCAACTACCTTTTTATTATATTTATCTTCTATAATTTTTTTATAAGTATTTAATTGAAGAACGTAGTGCCAATAATTAGTATCGGGCAAGTGATTAATGCATTCTGTAATTGCCGAATTATTATAGCCACTGGTTTTACAGATTTCTTTTGTTCTTTTCCAGTCATAAATAACTAAGTCACCATTTTCATCCTGAAATACCATGTCAATTGTTCCAGAAATTCTGACATCTTCGTTCCATACAATCCATTCAGTACGATAAGGTTTTAAATGTTTATAGTCTTCAGCAAATTTCAAGAAATACTCATATTCAATGCTTTCATTCTTGTTTGGACAATTGTTATAATAGCATTCAATATCGTAATGTAATTTAGTTCCTTCACCAGATGCAGAATTTTTACTTTTATCCCAAGTAGATTTAATTTCTTCCTTGGTCATACCAAAGTATTTACTTTTTCCCCAATTTTTTGATTTCATCATGTTGTCAATAATTTTGTCACTATCAAATGCTTGAAAATGACCGTGGTTCCAACTAGTAACACTAAGATAGTTACTTACACCATCAATTGTATAAATATGTGTATCTGCTTTAAATGTAATATGTGAATCGCGTTCATGAGGGTTTAGTTTGGCAAGATAATTCATCTCTATTTCTGGATTGATTGTCATTGGTTGTATGTAATACGTATTCCTTTTGTTTCTAATATGTATTTTATTTCAATTTTAAAATTGAAATAATCTTTATATTTGTTATAAAGATTACACAACAATCTCAATGACGAGTTTAAATCCATTTAAGTATTTAAAAAATAGATTTAAACTATTTAAGACTAATAATTCTAATATTAATAACATGGAATCTAATAAAGTTGATAATGTTATTTCTCCCAACACCTCTCAATTAGAAAGTCAATTGCATTCAGAAAATGTTATTAAAGAGGTCATTCATTGGAACGATACTGTTCCTTTTGTATTTCCTATTACATGTGGTCAAGTAATTAAAGTTTATGACGGTGATACCATTACAATTGCATCCAAATTGCCTTATGATGCATCCCCATTATATCGGTTGTCAGTCCGTCTTAACGGAATTGATTGTCCAGAAATTAAGAGCAAAGATGCAGATGAAAAAAAAGTCGCAAAAGATGCGCGTGATGCGTTGTCTAATTTGATTTATGGGAAACAAATTAGACTAGAAAATGTTCAGACTGAAAAATATGGTCGCATATTAGCCGATGTTTACCTAGATGACACTCATATAAACAATTGGCTAATAACAAATCGTTATGCGGTTGCGTATGACGGAGGAACAAAGATTAAGCCGATTTCTTGGAGTAAATATTTTAATACTGGCGAATTGCAATAATAATTAGTTATGTTATATTGATGTTTAATTAAATTGTTACTATTATGGTGGGAAATTAAATGTACCTGTTATGCTATATTTTGTAACATTTAATGGATAATAAACAATTTCAAACTTTAAATTTGCCCAATCTATTTGTATTGGATCGTCAACGTGTTTGTCACAATAAATCACTAGTTGTATTGGTTTTTTTGAAAAATTAACTGTTGCAAAACAGTATGGAGCCATAAATGTCATTGATTGGTTTCTTTGACTAAACGAATAAGCAGGAGAATCAAATTCAAGAGCTTCAGATGTAACCATGCGAATAAAAATATTAATTACATCTGCGCCGCTTCCACCATTTATTGCAAGTGTTATAGTACCACCAACACAATGAATATATCCAATTCCATTATTTGGTAAACTAGCCCAACCTGGTATTATTGAATCCACGTCAATACTAGCTAAATTAAATAAAACTCCAGACGGACTACTAGGAAAAGTTCTACTATAACTCGTAGGCGAAGTGGCAATAACATACCTATATGCAATATCATTCCATATAGGCGTACTAATGTTACCTTGCGATGTTAATATTTGTCCTGAATCGCCATAAGAACTATTCAATTGTAAAGTACTTGTTAAATTTAAATTACCAGTTAAGGTTCCACCCGTTAGAGGTAAATAAGCGCCCGCTCCACCAGTTTCGTAAGTAATTTCGCCATTGACACTATTATAATGCAACAAATTGCTGCCTCCTGTTATATTTCTAATAGGTTTAACATAAAATCCATTAGTAGAGCAATTTAATGCAGAACCACTGGCATTCAAAATTATACTATTATCTGATTGATTATTTTTCCCTGCACCAGTTCCAATAGCAATCGCATAGTCACCTTGATTAATTTGCCCTGCTTCATAACCGATTGCGACCGAAATATTTTGTTGACCTGTTTGTCCCGCTCTATAACCAATCGCAACCGAGCCTGGTCCTTGAATTGTTTTACCTGACTCATATCCTATAGCAACAGCAAAACTGTTTTGTTCCGAATATCCTGCCGAATTTCCAATAGCAACCGCATTTGCTCCTTGATTATTTTGCCCAGTAATAAATCCTATAGCAACTGCATTTGCTCCTTGAGCATTGTTTCCTGCGCCAGCTCCTACAGCAACCGCATAAATTCCTTGATCTGTATTTCCTGCTCCAAGTCCTACAGCAACCGCATAAATTCCTTGATTTGTATTTCCTGCTCCAAGTCCTACAGCAACTGCAGAAAGTCCTTGATTGATTTGTCCTGCTTCATTACCGATTGCGATAGCCCCATTGGATTGAGAAGATTGCCCTGCATTAGAACCCATAGCAATGTTATTTCTTGAAATATTTAAGATATTGGTAATTTTATCAGGATTTCCATAGTCGGGTTCTATTCCTCTTATTGTAAATCTTCCATCATTTGCGTTGTCAAACATATCTAAACTTATATTCATTTCGTCTACGCCTCCAATTTGTCTTAAATAAGCCCAATCATTGGTTGATCCTGCTTCACCAAACCTGATGTATGTATTGGTTTTGTTTGAATTTTCTACATCTGGATCTCCCTGCACAGTACCAGCATTTAAATATAATACTCCATTTAGAGTTTCATCTCCTTCAATTGTAATATCACCTTCAACTGTAACGTCGTTTTTAAATGTTGCATTTCCAACAACTACTAGGTCTCCATTTAGAGTTGCCTGTTCTGTAACTACAATCCCGCACATTGCATTTAATTCTCCAACTGTAGCAGATGGAGGGCATTTAAGTCTATTGTTGCTAATAGTTTGCCAAGATTTGCTCATTTATTATATCCAAACATTTTAATTGGATGTTGTAAGCGAAACAATCAATGATATGTATTTAGTTTATATTTTAATAAATTGTGCGGTCTATAGGGTCTATATAGGGGGTTTTATTGTTAGAAATGTCTTTATACATTTGTTTTATTTTATTAGATTTTATTTTATTAGATTTTATTTTTTTAATTTTATTTTTTTTAGATTTATTATTTTTAATTTTTATTTTTTTGGATTTTATTTTTTTATTTTTTTTAGATTTATTATTTTTTATTTTATTTTTTTTAGATTTGTAACTTGATGTAACCTGTTTAGTTATATGATAAGGCGTTGGTTTTCTAAATTGCAATAAACATTTTTTATCAGTTTGTTGAAAATCAGTAATTAATCTTTTTTCTAAAGGGATATGAGATGATGTTTTACTTAATAGTTTATTAATGTCATTTTTATCAAGATGCATGTAATACATTTTTCCATTATTAAACGCATTTATATCTGCTTGTTTACCATCATAATTTACATGTATTCCTTGATTTGAAATATTTTCTCCATTAATAGATTGATTTGCGAATCCTACTATTTTTAAATTAGTTTCCATTATAATAATTTTATATTAAAATATAATATAAAATGAATTTTGATAAAATAACTCCTTTGACTAGAACGAAATCAACAACTTACAAAGAACGCATATCAACTAAAGTATTAGATAAGTATTATACTGAACAATTTTTGAACGAATATTTTAAATTATCTAAAAATGATAAACCAGCAATCATTATTGAAAATAAATAATATATATTTTAAGCGATTTAACAATTAATGACATTCATTAAATGTTAAGTATATATATATGATACATTCAAAAACGTTAAAAAAAAATAATGTTAAAAAAAGAAATAAAAAAAAGTCGTCAACATTAAAAAATAAATACAAAGGTGGAAGTATTAAAATAAATAAACGAAAAACTAAAAAACTAAAGGATAAATTAAAATTACTAGAAAAAAGTCCTACTCCTCCAATGATAACCATTAATGTAAATAAGTCTCCATCTATAATTAAAAATATAAAGAAACAAACTAGAAAAATTAAGGAAAAATTGAAATTAATAGAGCGTACTCCAACACCTCCATTAACAATGGAAATATTATCACAACCAATGTCTAATTTAATTATTAAAACAAAGAATAAAAAAACAAAAAAAAAAGAAATTTTAAAAATAATAGAAATTAGTCCTAGTTTAAAGACAACTCCTGAAGTAATATCAGAAGCCATGTCTGACAAAAAAATATATAATGAAGAGTTTGCTGATGCGTTGGGTGAATTTGCGGACCTTATGCAAGGTCAGGGTGAAATCTTCCGTGCTAAAGCATATCAAAAAGCCCAAGAAGCGATTTTGACATATGAAGGTGACATTACTAGTGCAGAACAACTAAAAGGGGTGCGTGGTATTGGTGAAACTATTCTATCAAAATTAACTGAGTATGTTAATACTGGAACCATTAAGGCGTTGGAGAAACAGCGTCAAAATCCGATTAACGTTCTTACAAAGGTTTATGGAATTGGTCCTAAAAAAGCGAATGAATTAATTTCAAAAGGAATTACCAACATAGAGAGTCTTAGAGAAAATGAAGAGGTGCTTAATGATATTCAAAAGATAGGATTAAAATATTATGAGGACATTAATGAGAGAATTCCTAGAGTGGAGATAGATGAATATAAAACTGAATTTAATAATATATTTACTGAAGTTTCGCCAGAAGGTTCTCGCTTTGAAATTGTAGGAAGTTATCGCCGTGAAAAGCAAGTATCGGGTGACATTGATGTTATTATTACAAATGATAATAATGATAAATCTGTATTTGAGAAATTCGTAGATGATTTAATTGAAAAAGGAATTATATTAGAAGTTCTCTCTAGAGGTAAAAGTAAATGCTTGGTAATTACTAAGTTAGATGGCAAAAAGGCTAGACGGGTTGATTTCTTATATACTCCTCCGGATGAATATGCATTTGCGATACTTTATTTCACGGGAAGTAAAGGATTTAATACCGTGATGCGTCAGCGTGCGCTAGATCAAGGTTATACATTGAATGAGCATGGCATTTCTGTCATGTCAAAAGTCGCAAAAGGTGCCAAAGGAGTAAAGGGTGATAAAGTGTCTCAAGTTTTTAATAAAGAAAAGGATATATTTAATTTCTTGGGAATGGAATACAAAACTCCAAAAGATAGAATTGATGGTCGCGCGGTTGTAAATAAGGTTACATTTACCCCCGACATTGTTACAGTTGAAGAAAATAAAGTATTGCCTGCTATAGAAGAAGAAAGTACAAATGTTAAAATTCCTAAAAACGTTACTCTTAAACATAGAAAAGTACCGGCTGCATCATTAATTAATGTATTTAAAAAAGACGGAATATCTAGTTTAAAAAATTTAATAGAGAATGAGTTGTCTTCTATGATAAAATTAGCAAATGATGCTTATTATGTTAAAGGTACTCCTATCTTAACAGATAATCAGTATGACATTTTACGTGAGCATACATTAGAGAGATATCCTGATAATAAAGAAGCAAAAGAAGGACATGCTAATTTGGATTTGAAGGCTGAAAAAAATAAAGTAAAGTTGCCTTATGAGATGTGGTCTATGGATAAAATAAAACCAGATACAGATGCTCTTAAAAAATGGATAAAAAAATATAAGGAACATTACGTAGTTTCTTGTAAGTTAGATGGAGTAAGTGGTCTTTATACAACTGAGTTTGGTAAACCTAAACTTTATACACGAGGAAATGGAATTATTGGCCAAGACGTAAGTCATCTTATTCCTTATCTTAAAATGCCAAAGGGCACTGGTTTTACTGTTCGCGGTGAATTTATTATTTCAATAGAAAAATTTAAGGTAAAATATTCTGCTGAATATGCAAATCCTAGAAATTTTGTAGCGGGATTAGTAAATAAAAAAACAATATTACCAAATGTAATAAGTGACTTGGATTTTGTTGTATATGAGGTAATAAGTCCGGATTTAAAGCCATCCGAACAAATGACATTTTTAGAAGACCATGAATCGGAAGTGGTTAGATATGTTAATGTTGAAACAATAAGCAATGAATTGTTATCTGAATTGTTAGTAAATTGGAGAACTGATTACAAATATGAAATTGATGGTGTAATATGCACACATGATGAAATTTATCCAAGAACTAGTGGAAATCCAGAGCACGCGTTTGCCTTTAAAATGGTTTTGTCAGAACAAGTAGCAGAGGCAAAAGTGGTGGATGTTATTTGGACACCTAGTAAAGATGGATTTTTAAAGCCTCGCGTTCAGATAGAACCAATCACATTATCTGGGGTTCAGATAACTTTTGCTACAGGATTTAATGCTAAATTCATTCATGATAACAAGATCGGTGTAGGTGCTATTGTTCAGATCGTGCGTTCGGGTGATGTTATTCCTCATATTTTATCAGTTCCAGTTCAATCGGATGAACCGTTAATGCCTACAGTTCAGTATGAATGGAATGCTTCGCATGTTGATATAATGCTTATTAATAAATCTGATAATTCTGTTGTAAAAGAAAAATTAATTGATTCATTCTTCAATAAAATTGGAGTTGATGGTTTCAAGATTGGTAAAATAAAAAAAGTAATTGCGGCAGGATATGATACAATTCCTAAGATTTTAAACATGACACCTGAAAATTTTCAGGTTATTGAAGGATTTGCTAAGAAATCTGCCAATCAGATTAGTAGTAATATAAAAGAAAAAATAGATGAAGTTGATTTAACCACGTTGATGACTGCTACAAATTTTGCTCGTGGCATTGGAGAAAGAAAAATTAGACCTATTTTAGAAGAAATTCCTGATATTTTAACATCTGATGAAAGCACTACTGCTAAAATTAATAAAATTAAACTTATAAAGGGTAACTCAACTATTACTGCTACAAAATTTGTAGAATCTATTCCTGATTTTATTAAATTTCTTCAAGATACTGGCCTAGAAAATAAACTAGAAACTAAAGTAAATAAACCACAAGTTAATGAAACTCATGCATTATTTGGAAAGAAAATTGTAATGACTGGATTTAGAGACAAAGATTTAGCATCTAAAATAGAAGAATTTGGAGGCGAAGTATCAAATAGTGTATCAAAAAATACATTTATTGTATTGGCAAAAGATATTGATGAAACAACTGGCAAATTAGACAAGGCTAGAGCGCTTGGAATTAAAATATTAACGCCAACTGAATTTAAGAGTGATTATTTTAATTAATTTAATTTATTACAATTTATAATATTATTTGTATAGATATAGAAATAATATAAAGTATCATTTATATATATAAATAATGAGAAAGATGTTTTTTTCTTTATTTTCTTTTGTTGTAGTAATTTGTTCAACCACTGCGTCACAAGGTTTCTTACGTGAAACTTATCACGGTGACCTACATAAATTTAATAGTATGACGGATGTTGAATTGGTTAATCACATTGATAGTCATAACCATATTGTTGCAGATATAGGCATTAATGACCATAAACATCATCTAATCAATCATCCCAATTGGTATGAATTTTTAAACTTTATTGAAATATACAATAAGCGATATAATGATGACAATGTATTTGTTCATCGTTTTAATGTGTTTGTTGAAAACTTGAATAAAATTAAAACACATGATTATGATTTTGAATTAGGAATAAATCAATTTGCTGATATGTCAGCAGATGAATTCAAGGAATACATTTCAAGTGGATATTCAAAGTCTGATTACAATTTTCGCTTAGAAAAGCCAACATGTAGTGAATTTGTATCAAACTCATCAGTCGTCCCTTCATCAATTGATTGGAGAACAAATGGTGCTGTAACTCCTGTAAAGGATCAAGGACAATGTGGAAGTTGTTGGAGTTTCTCTGCTAGTGGTGCTATGGAAGGTGCTTGGAAAATTTCTACAGGAAACTTGGTAAGTTTATCTGAACAACAATTGGTTGATTGCTCTGGTTTTTACGGAAATTCTGATTGCGAAGGCGGATTAATGGACAACGCTTTTTCATATGCCATTAATGAAGGAATGTGCGAAGAATTATCCCAGCCATATCTTGCAAAAAAAACATCGTGTTCAAAATGTGTTCCTGTATCATTTTTTAAAGGATGTGTAGATGTGACACCAAATAATGAAGTCGCATTGAAGGATGCTGTTAGACGAGGTCCTGTTTCTGTTGCTATTGAGGCGGATGCTTCAGTGTTTCAGTTTTATCGCAGTGGCATTATTACGTCTTCTAAATGTGGTACCAATCTAGATCATGGCGTATTGGTTGTAGCGTATGGTACAGATAATGGGGTTGATTATTGGACTATTAAAAATAGTTGGGGACCGGCGTGGGGAGAGAATGGCTACGTTCGTGTAGGAGCAAATTTTGGCAGTAAAAATGGTCCAGGCATTTGTGGAATTGCAATGCAACCAAGTTATCCAGTGGTTTAAAATCAAAAAAAATAATTATAATTTAATATTATTTATCATATTATAAACCCTATGTTAAATTATAAAACCTATGTTAATTTATACAACATAATATTGGTAAATGTTACCAGATCAATTATTTTTATGTCAATTTTCTCATTTTTTATAAATCTAAATAGTTTTTTAAATAGCATTTCATTTAATGAAACATTACCTTTTATTATTATCTCATCGCATCTACTGTAATTATAATCATGCGTATATTCAAAACTAATTGTATTGTCATTAATGTTTTCAAGCATAATAGAACCATCATTTTTTGCAGCAAAGCATTTAATAAATCCATCTGGAAAGACTGTACAATGCCATTTTGTTTGGCCGATTTTTTGTCTAGAACTATAATGGTATGTTAATACATAGAATGCATAATAAATAGATAATTGTTCTTGAGTTAATGTATTTTTAAACATAGAAATCCAATATTGATTATTATTATAACTGTCTATGTGAATATTGCTATATAAATGGTTTTGATTTTCAATGATATTAATATTTTTACATTTTATAATAATGTTATATAGACTGCAAATGTCTTTATATTTTTTAGAAAATTGGTTAAAATGTTTGTCTGTCTCAGAAATGGAACATAAATCTTGGATATCAATAAAATTCTCCATGATAGCAAGCTCAAGAGGTAAATGCCAAGAAATAGATGAGTTTTTACACACCGCGTTCATTTGTCGTTATTAATTTTCATAATATTAATTTGTGTTTAAAGCAATTCAATTTTATTAAATCGTAATAATTATATTTTAATACATAATTTATTTATATTTATTTAATTATTTTTATTTATTTATTTATTTATATTTATATTTATTTATATTTATTATGATTTATATTTATTATGATTTAATAAAAAATTGAAATGCTTTTTTAAAATGAAGACTAAATTAACTTATAATATCACTAACAATCTACAAGATGACTTCTATTGCCATTGACTTCAACGGAATTACTACAACATATGTCGTGCGGTCCCTCTACATTCCGCGCGTATTTCTTAATATTTCAGAGGAAGACATTATCTCAGTCTTTAAAACACTATGTCTGGGCGAAGTTGAACGCGTTGATTTGGCGCCTCGCATCACTCCGAGAGGTCGCATCAACTCAAACATGGCTTTTGTGTACTTTAAAACTTGGAGCATGTCGGTTGCGGCTCAGCATCTTGCTGAGAGGATCGTAGACACTAAGCGCGATGCTAAGATAGTCTATGATGATCCTTGGTTTTGGATCTTGCTTCCTAATAGCAATCCTCTACCAAGCAAACCAACTAATATCCGTGCTTGTGAACTCGTTACAATGGTTGAGGGACTTGAAGAACGCCTTCGGGTGTTGGAGCATCATTACAAGAAACAAACAACACTGAGTCATATGAAACAAAGTATAAGTTACATCCTAAATAAAGATGATGTAGGCGCAGTCTCCCAGAGTGAACTTTCTCAGAGATGGGCTGAATCAAAACATGCAACATTACCGGAATACGTATTTGAATACGTTGCGCGATCTTAATTTTATAAGTAGTTAGTTAGTTAGTATTTAGTTTGTAGGTTGTTATTAATAAATAATTGTCCCTTTTTTTTTATGTTTTAAATAATAAAATAATAAATATAAATATAAATATAATCTACAAAATAATATTATGATTGTATCATCTGCATCATTGTCTCCATTAATAAAACCTCAAAAAATCTATTTTAATTTTCCTGCCAATAGAGATATAAAAAATGCGGAAACGTTTAAAACTAAAGATGTCACGATTGATTTATTAGATTTAACTCTTGAAGAAATAGAAGAAGACCGTCCAAAAAAACCCGAAAATAATAACAACAAGATTATACGAAAAAAAACACATGTACCGAATGAATTTAATTTGAAAGTATGTCTTGCTGTGAGTTCTTATTTACTTAAAAGAGATAATTTAATATTAAAAAATAAAATAAAATAAAATAAAATAAAATAAAATAAAATAAAATAAAATAAAATAATTTAAAATAAAATTAAACTGTTACAGTTTTAGATAAATGTCTTGGATAATCAATGCTTGTATTTCTTGATTTAGATAATTTATATCCAATTAATTGTAAAATAATTATTGATAAAACGGATGAATATGTTTTATTATTTGGTATTTTTATTTTTTTCTCTCTATAAGTACCACATACAACTAATTTTTCGTCGTCGTTTTCTTCTTCATCTGTTATGTTTATGACATATGCATTGCGGGATTTTACTTCCTCTATAATGTTTTTCATTTTATTATAATTTTTTAAACTTTCATCTGAGTCTTTATTATTTATTACAATAACTGGAAATCCATCATCTAATATACTAAATGACCCATGTTTCAAACTACTTCCAAATGTTCCTTCGGTCATAATATACGCCATTTCTTTAATTTTTAACGCGCCTTCGTATGCTATTCCAGTGTTCTGACTAATTACAAATGAAGTGTGTCTATTTTCAAATATATCAGTTACGTCATCTAACACTACATGATTTTTTAATATTTCGTTTATTTGTGTAGGCAATGTTAATAAATCATTACAATATTGTTTTATTTTATTTTTATTTAAATATGAATTATTTTGTGAAAACCAAATAGAAATTAATGATAATGCTATGATTTGTGATGTCACGGCTTTTGTAGAAGCCACCGCTATTTCTCTTCCGCAATTCAAATAAACTTGACATTGGGTTTCGCGAGAGATCATGCTATTTTCTACATTTATAACTCCTATCATTATTAAACTGAATTTTTTTCCTATTTGTATTCCTTCATATAAATCTCTAGTCTCACCAGATTGACTTATGAATAATAATGCGGTTTTCCCTATTTTAGGTATGTCATTTTCGGTAAAAAATGCCCCGTCAAATATTTGAACTACATTAAACTTACATAAATCTTTGAAAAAAATGAGACTACTTAATCCAGCATTAAATGAAGACCCACAAGCAAGTATTATTAAATTATCTATTTTTAATAATTCATTTTTATATTTGTCTAATGACAACATATTAACTGCGATGTCATCTCCTGAATATTCTAATAAATTATTAATATAATAAGAAATAGTTTCTGGTTGATCATTTATTTCTTTTAATGTCCAATTTGGAAAAGGTTCATGAGTCTCGTGTTTTTTTGAATGATTTAATTTATTAAATTTATATGGTTCAGTTGAATGTATTATAATTTTATTATTATTAGTTCTCTCTATGGCAACGATGTCATCATCATTTAAACACGCATAGTTATCTATGTTTATATCAAATCCTATCTGTTCAGATGCAACCATTGCAAAGTCATTGTTTGTTGAAACTCCTATTAATAAAGGGCTACCTTTTTTTATACAATAAATTTTATTTGGCGTATGTTTAAATAAAATCGCAAGCGCGTATGTACCTTCTACCTCAGCCAATGAGGATTTAATTGAGTTAAATACATTTTCATTTATATTTTCATTCTTATTAGAATACAATTTATAATAATAAGATATTAAATTAATAATTACTTCTGTATCTGTTTCAGATTTAAATTCATAATCATTTATTATCAAAAAATTTTTTAGTTTTTTATAATTATCAATGATTCCATTGTGAACAATTGAAAAAGTATTATAATAATCATTGTGGGGATGTGAATTATTATCTGAATTTGTTCCATTTGTTCTCCATCTACAATGGGCAATTCCAACAGTTCCGGCATGGTTTATTTTATATTTTAAAATTTTAGTTTCTGCTCTCTCATTATTATTTGATGCATGTTTATGAACTAATAGTTCATTATTTTCTATTGTGCATATTCCAACTGAATCATATCCTCTATTTAATAAATTTAATATACTATCATAAATAAAATTAAACGCGATTTCATTTCCTATGTATGCACTAATTCCGCACATTGTATTATGTTGAATATAAAAAAAACTATTTAATTACATGTTATTAATATATAATTAATTATTTTTATTTATTTTTGGTTAGTTATATTTATTTATTGGTCTGTTTGTGAAAGGCGACCATAATAATCTTTTACTTTTTTACTTACTTTAATCTTGTAAGGATTAAATGCTGTAAGATATAATCCATTAATATCTTTTACTCTAGATAATGCTACATAAGATTGTCCATATTCAAATATTCCGTTTCCAACATCAATTTCAGCTTGTTCTAGAGTAGCCCCCTGTGCTTTATGAATAGTAATTGCCCACGCTAATATAAGTGGTATTTGTTTAATCCCAATCCCCTTGATATGTTCGCTTTCCCAAATATGATAGTTTAATGTTTTGGTATGTCCGGTTTTTAATTTAATAACAGGTAGATCATTTTTAAATTCAACTATAATTCCGCAAGTACCATTTACCATTGGTACATCACTCTCGGTATCAATATTAACAACACACATAACTTGAGCCCCTATTTTTAAAATAATATTTTCTTCTGGCATTATACTATTTTTTAGATTGTCTATTTCAAATGCTATTTGTTGTGGAGATGTGTTTGCTAATTTTAATTGTTGTTCTTCATTAATATTAAACAAATGTCTTTCTGCCACTTGCATTGTAAATAATTTTTCTTCAGTTTCCAATTTTTTCATTTCATTTTCATTTATTTTATTTACTTCCGCCCGTCTAGGCATTAGTTTTGTAGGTTTAATTAATTCGTCACCACAACCAATAAGTCTGCTCTGTAATTTTTCCAAACCACTTTTAAATAAAATGCCTTCGCGTATTTGATTTAATATAGAAGCATATGTTTCATCACTTTGTCTGAAAACTTTTTTTAAAGAAATTTCCTTATGAAACATATCATTCCATAAAGGACTTTCAAAACAAAATTGTGACGTTTCAATATCGCCTTGATTTCCAACTGGAGGTAATTGATAGAAATCCCCTGAAAATAATAACTGTATTCCTCCAAATGGTCTATTATTTTTTCTTACTTTCTTACCGATGCCATCTAATATGTTTAGTATTTTTGCTGACATCATGCTTACTTCATCCACGATTAAAACGTCAGCAAACATCCAGTTCTTTTTTTTGAATTTATCATTTGATACTCTCATTACTATATCAATTGTTTCACCCTTCGCAATTCCTATTCCTGCCCATGAATGTATTGTTTTTGCTTTACATTGAAGTAATACGGCGGCACATCCAGTAAGCGCACAAACTTGAATATTTTTATTATTTGCATTGCACCAATCATAAATCTGTTTGATTAGAAATGTTTTACCAGAACCGCCAGGACCAGTCATAAATATATTATTTCTTTCCTTAAAACTATTAAATACGTGTTGTTGTTCGGTAGATAATTCCATTAGTGTTTTTGTTGGAGTTATTTTAAGTTTTCTTTTTCAATTTTTTTAAAAACATTTGAAATTATATTTTATCATGATTTCATTTGTCTGTATATGTATATTATCATAAACTTATTATCATTTATTTAAAAATACAATTTAATTACTATACAATATTGAATTTCCACCACCATAATCGTCACCAGTAACAACCCAGCGATTTCCAGTATATAGCGTTGAATAACCAGAGGCTTGAAATTGAGTTCCTAAAATTTCACTCCAATCTGTACCATTTTCAGATGTTAATATAGTATTTAAACCTCCATACGCAATTCCATTCTCCCCAACAGCAACCCAACGATTTAATCCATAACTTACTGAAATACCTATGCGAGAAAATTGAGGACCAGATGTAATAGGAACCCAATTTGTACCATTATCAGATGTTAATATTGTATTTCCACCGCCATCAAACGAATCAAATCCAACCGCAACCCAACGACCACCTCCATATGCAACATAACTACCACTGAGTAAAAATTTAGTTCCTGTTACAGTTGACCAATTTGTTCCATCAAGAGATGTTAATATTGTATTTGAATTATCACCATCAGAACCAACCGCAACCCAACGACCTCCTCCATATACAACCATTGAACCTTTACTAGAAAATTTAGTTCCTGAAACACTTGACCAATTTATGCCATCAGTTGATGTTAGTATTGTATTTCCTCCATTCAACACATCAGTTGTGTCTTGTCCAACGGCAACCCAGCGACCGTTTCCATATGCAACATAACTGCCAGAAATTAAAAATTGAGGACCAAATACTCTTTCCCAATTTGTACCATTTACAGATGTTAATATTGTATCTGTGCTTTCTCCAACTGCAACCCAACGACCTCCTTCATATGCAACTGAATTACCTCTATGTGAAAATGTTGTATACAACGGATAAGATATAATAACTCCAGTCCAATCAGTCGCATTTGTTGATGTTAGTATTGTATTTCCTCCACCTTCTTCATTATCAAAACCTACCGCAACCCAAACCCCTCCTCCATACGCAACTGATTGTCCTGCTATTAAAAATGTATTTCCTGTTACAGTTGACCAACTTATGCCATCAGTAGATGATTTTAATATTGTATTTGATTCATAATCATAACCAACCGCAACTAGCATATTATCTCCCTGTCCTATAGATTTACCAGAACTTAAAAAACTAGTTCCAGTTGTTGGAGTGAATGTTAAAGCACTTATAGGTCCTGTAGGGCCTGTTTCACCCGTAGGTCCTGTAGGGCCCGTTTCACCTGTAGGGCCCGGTGGCGCTGGTGTAGGTCCTGTAGGGCCTGTTTCACCCGTAGGTCCTGTAGGGCCCGTTTCACCCGTAGGTCCTGTAGGGCCCGTTTCACCTGTAGGGCCCGGTGGCGCTGGTGTAGGTCCTGTAGGGCCCGTTTCACCCGTAGGTCCTGTAGGGCCCGTTTCACCTGTAGGGCCCGGTGGCGCTGGTGTAGCACAAGTAGTTGTATTAAAATTAAGAGGGAATGGAAACTGACTTTCATTAGCGTAACTAAATGTTGATAAATATTTTATAAGTTGTGGCTGTTCTACCGCAATTCTATCAAAAATATAGGTTACATTTTTACTATAGTTATTTCCCTTAGATTCACACGCCGGATAAAATACTTCATAACTAGGGTCAACTATCATACCAGGAAACCTAGATAAATTGCCATCAGGCTCATAATCTTGTTTACTTGTATAATCTATATAATTGCAATTTGAATTGGCTGGTAAATTTGTTATAGCGCAATCTATATTTTTATTAATATAATTAATAGAAGAAAATGTTCCCAACCACGCTGAACCATTTACAGATGCTATCTTATTTACATCAAAATTATCAACCGATGAGTGTCTACCTTTAATCACATCATACAATGTTTCGTAATTTTTAGCCGATATTAAACACCCATTTTGTTCTGTATTAGTATTTGGAGTAACATATACTGGACCAATATAACGAGACCCATTCGTTTTAGTGTGATATCCGGGGCTTACGCTGTTGGTTTCAATTCCTTTTTGATAACTAGAATTGCCAATTGCTATTGTTTGTGCATTTTGAAATAATGTTTTCCTTCTTACACCTTGAATATAATCTGACCCTGTAAAATTATTTGCGTTTACTGTATCAAAACATCTTAAATTTGCCATTATATATATATCAAAATATATTAATTGTCATATAAGCATTCCATTGTTAATGCCATTGACCAATCCATATTATTTAAATCTATTATTCTGCCATATTCGTCTAATAGTTTAATTTCTAGGCGTTCTACGTCTACTGGACCAAAGTAAGAACGTTGCCTATTTATTTGCGTGGAAAGTCCATCATCTTGTCCAGTTTGATAAACTCCTTGTTGTTGTTGTATATATGTTAAATTAATTCTTGCTATAATATCTTTTTGAAGTAACGATGAAGAAAAAGCAGATACAAAATAATTATTAACAGAATTATTAAAATCTCTAATAGAAATAAATGCATATTTTGGTCCCTTCATATAACATACTCCTTCGGATACTATAGAATTTCCTTGATAGAAACCAACTCTAAATCCTAATAACCATCCTAATCTAAATTGTAATATTGTAGTTAAATCTAAATTTCCTGTTTCGTCTATTGAAAATGTAATGCGAAATGGTTCTGGAATTGTGCCACCGGATGCGTCCCACGCGAACCCACTACGTCCACTAGTTCTATCTACATTGAATATAATATCTTGCAGTTTAGTATCAAATGGGTCTAATGCGTGCATAAATGAATTAATTGTAGATGCTATATCAGTTGCTTCTGTTGCAGCCTGCCAAAACGGCTCATAATTTCCGTCTGGAATTTGTACCACTCCTTCTTTTTCAAATGAATTTGTTAAAGAATTGTAGTCCCACTCTATTTTAAAAAATGAGTTACCCAAATTTTTAGATACTACATACCATGAAATAGGAATTTCTATAGATGCTATACGCATAGACACTATATTTTTTACCCTAATAGGCAATGTTAATGAAAAATCGGTTGGACTTGTTGTGTAATAATTAGGCCTAAAACGGGTGTCAATATTAATAGTTTTTTTAATAGTTCTTACACTAATAGGATTTATAATTCCGGGGGGCTGATCTGGATTATCAATTAATCGTCCAGACAATTTTGGCCATGTTAATCCTGCTACAACAGAGGGACTTTGTATAACTGAAGATGACCCATCGCCTGGTACAATAGTATTTATCATTTTTTCAAATGATGCGGGAAATGTATTTTCAGTTTTTTCTAGAGGTAATGTTAGTTTTTGTAAAATTTTATTAGCAGCCTTATCTAAAAAAAAACTGATTTCATTCTTTTTATTTATTGTCATATTAGGTTCTGCTAAAACCCTTTCCTTAAATTTATGTGATTGTGTAACAATATCTGCCTTTGTGTAACCTGTTCGGAGTTCTAACATGTTTTCTAATTCATTAATGTTGTAATTTATAATATCTAAGTCAAATGAATTCATATATATATTTTAATTGTTTATTTTTAATTTGTTATAATTACTGAAATAGTAAATTATAACAAATATCCAAAATTAATTTGTTTATAGTCTTTGTATTAAATTAAATGTATCCCAACATTCACTATTAAACAAAACATCCCAGCAATTAAAACCTTTTCTATTACGGTTGAAAGAAAATCAAATTCTTTTTCATGTTTCATATTTAAGTTATGTTCAATTTCATTTTCTCTTTCTCTTTCTATTTCTATTTCTCTTCTTTTAAGTTCCAAAAGGTCATTGAAGTATTCGCAATTGCACTCACTTGTTGTTTCTGTTTCAGGAACACTTTCAGTTTCGTCTTCACTTTCTAGTGTGAAACCGCATCCGCATGTACATTTTTGTTTTTGTTTTCTGTATCTTTTATGTTTAATTTCAGATTCACTTTTTAATTCATTTTCATTTTCATTTTCTGTTTCTTCATCTAGAGAAACTTCATCGTTAATTTTAATTTCAGTTCCTTCGTCAAGTAGCATAACACACATTGCAGAATAATTATGAAGATCAATTAGAGTATCTCTAATTTTTTCATCATTGACTAAAACAATTCCAGTTTTAGTAATAGATTGCAATCTAGAAATTTTATCTCCCATGCGCATAAGAACGCCGACAGGCCCATACTTAGCGAAAGCATCTCCATAGTCTTTATTTTTCTTTTGAAAGAGAGAAAATGCCTCATTTTGAACAGTTGTCATTTGTTGTTCACGATTAACAATAGGCTCAGACATTTTGTATAATAAATAATATTTTTAATGTTTAAATTGTTATTAAATAACATTTTTGGCACTCCCTAGAAAGCAATCCGAATGTTTGTGATTTATTTCCGTATTGAGGCACCAAATTAGTTGATGTTTGTGATCGTACTAATACGGATTTAATGCGATTTAAATATCTATCATAAGACCCATGTTTAACATCAACCCCAGTTCCCCCAGGGGAATTCGCACCAGGACGATGACGTGTAATAGTTGAACGCGTAGAATTGCCTCTAGACGGTACTATTGTATTCTGGACACTTGGTCTGTTTCTATCACTTGATTGGTTCCAGTTTACATCATCAAACATGCGTAATGGTAAATTTGAAACATTTCCTCCTACATTTACTGCCGCATTTGCCATTGTATACAATGAACTATATGCTCTTACCTGTTTCCAAATTCTTTTTTGAGTAATTTCATTTAAAGCCCTAGGATTGCATGCACCATCTCCACAAGACACGCAACTTCTACACTGTATTACACCAGATTTTGTTGTTTTACGGGGACACTGACAAACGATTTGTGACATTTATATATAATGAATATTATAAAAATTGAAAAAAAAAATGAATAAAAATAAATATATATTGTAACTTGATAACTAATAACTGATAAATCAATGTCTAAGCAATTTGAACCAAAATATGAATGTGGATATTGCGGACGACCTTATAAAAATAAAAATATTTTTGATAAACATGTTCGCATGTGTGAAGTTTTATGCAAAACTCCAGCCGAACGAAAG
>Ga0315284_10000541_pt1 | contig 51486 bp, 56 predicted proteins | sample YL17G09_16_MG_FD_203696 | JGI IMG/M metagenome (GOLD analysis project Ga0315284, IMG submission 203696) | Sediment microbial communities from Yellowstone Lake, YNP, Wyoming, USA - YL17G09_16 | ecosystem: Environmental > Aquatic > Freshwater > Lake > Sediment | place: USA: Wyoming | collected...
GTCGTGTAATATCGCACTCAACCAAACAACCTTCATATTTGCATTATATTTCTTTGCCAACTTCTTTGAACATTCAATGACAGGTTTTAGGTGTAAAAACCAAAATAAAGAAAACATATCTTTCATGCTTTTATTTGTCATGGAATGATCTCGTTGGTTTGGATTCAAGTGTAATTCTTTAATTTTCTCTTCTAATTTATTTATATCCATATTATTTCCCATTCTACCAAAAAACCGCCCCAAGAAAAAGGCGGTTCTTTATTTATCCTTGACACCAGGGTGGTCGAGGAGAATCGAACTCCCATCACCTGAGCCACAGTCAGGAGCTTTACCATTAAGCTACGACCACCATGAATTTAATTTATATTTTTATATTATAACAATGAATTAAATGGTGACAATTCTGACAAAGCCAAATAAGATTTTTAGCTTTATTATTTTTTTTATTCTCATCTTTATGGTGAACCATAAGAATACGTTTATCGGTAATACCGCAATGTGCGCATATCATTTTTCTGTTAGAACGTTCTAAAATTCCCCGACCAGCGAATTTACCACCAGCCCAATTTGGATGACGCTCTCCCACCTGCAATATTTTATTCTTCCAAGCCATATGATGTGCTTTATTGCAAAAGAATTTTCCACTTTTTGAATGCTTCAATTGACGAGGCTTTCGCCAGATTTTCTTTCTACAAACATCACAATGTACAAATTTTCCTTTTAATTGTGCTTTATATTGACATTTACTAGAACAATATTTTCCCCATCCCTTCTTTAACCAGCTGGGCTTTGCGTAGAATTCTTTTTTACATATCTTGCAGTTAACCAATGGCATTCTTTTATTATATTGCCAAACTTCGGGAAGGTCAAGAGATTAAGCTGTGGATTAATAAATTTTGTAAAAATATGAGCACTCGAATTAAACTTCCTCATATCTTTTCGCCACCCTCAACAAAGAAAATTCGCGCCTAATTGTTTAAGTGCCCCCACTAGGAATCGAACCTAGATCACCTGCTTAGAAGGCGAGTACTCTATCCATTGAGCTATGGGGGCTAATTATTTAACCTAAATATCTTATCCTAGATTTTTAGTTTGGTCAATCTTTAAAAGGATTGGGATATTTTTTTGTCTCTATCTGGGAAAATCTTTCATTTTTTAACTGCCATTCTTTCAGGATTTTTTGATAGGTTTTTGACTCAAATTTAAAAACCTTGTCTTCCCCAGTAGTTTCAGCCGGCAACTCGACCAAAATGCTGCAACGGACAAAAATAATAGCGCCTAAGATTAAAGATACAATAAAAAGCCCCAAAAAAGTTAAAAAGCTGTTTTCCGCCAAAACCCTTAACCATTTATTAAGAGTATTTTTAATTTTATCTGGTTTTATTTTTTTAAAGTTAAACATGGAAAATAATCATTTTTAAATATTCATTATTTGGCAAAAATTTTAAAGGAAAATGCCGCACTAACATTGCCTGCTGGTTTTTTTTCTCCACCTGTCTGACTAATGGTTAAATTCTGAATCTCAATAAGATAAGAACTGCTTTCCATTTTTTCTAAGAATGACGAAAATTTAGTGAACGATCCATTGGCAGTTATTTGAAAAATAAGATAAGACCAGGGGTCTTTGTCTGTTTGCCCGCCAGAGAGAGGAGAAATTTCAATATCAACGGAAGACTTACTTGCGGTTCTTTCCAGAAAACCGATAAATTCCACCGGCACTTCTTTATTAATAAACAGATTATCAATTTTTTCCAAAATTTCTTCAAGGTTTTTATAAAGAATCTTAAATCTTTCCAGGCTGGTAATTTGTTCGTCTAAAACTGATAGTTTGTTTTTTTCAGAAATCAGACCTTGAAAACCTTTATTTATCTCTCCAACAAGAGGACAAACAACAAAAACAGCAATTAAAATAATTAAAATAAGGAAAATAACTATTGATACGTTGGTTTTCTTTTCTATTTTCATTTTAATTTAAAGCTTGCTGTAAAATTAATACTGGCGGCTTTCATCCAGCTTACTGGAGGAAAATAGACTTCTTGGAAAGACCCTTCTTTCTCCAAGTTTTCTTTAAGCTCAAGCAATTTCTCTCTGCTAGGGGAAAAACCAGATATATTACAATTTGCCTGCCAGCCGCCTCCTTTTTTAGCTTCCGGGCTTATCGACAGATTGGTCAAGTAGATCCCCAAAGGAAAAACCATTGAAATTTTCTCCAAAGTTTCTGTTGTTTTAAATTGATTCTGGTAAAAAGATTCCAACTGAAAAAGTGTCCGATTAAAAGCAGTAAGATTTTGCTGAAGGGTTTGCATTTGGGGAGTCAGAAGTTCTTTTTCTTTTTGTTCAACTAAAATTTTCTGCGTTTCCACCTCGCCGGAAATAAAAATTTTTATTGAAAGAAGAATTAAAGAAAAACAAATGAAAAAAATCAAAACAAGAGTTCCTAAAATCATGACCAACTTCCAGTTTTCTTCCTGAATTATTTCTTTTTTGTATTCTGGCGGTAAAAGATTAATCATTGGTTTAATTTTTAAATCCTCTTAGGGCTAAACCGAGAGCAGTAACATATTTTAATGATTCTTCTTGGAAAAATCCTGCTTTGTCTTTTTTGTTTTCCGAAAGAATGTTTATCCAGGGATTAGCAAACTCAACTGGTAAAGTAAGCTCTCTTGAAAGAAAATCATCTAATCCCTTTAAATTTGCCCCTCCTCCGTATAGTAATACTTTTTTTATGTCCCTTTCTTTCCCCGGTAAATGCTCATGAAAAATATGGGTATAATAATAATCAAGGTGTTCCTTAATCTGTTCAATTAACTCGGCTGAAGAATTGCTTAGAGCGCAACAAACCTCTTCTCCTTCTTTGCTTTTCCTCGAATCTAATCCATATTTTAATTTTAGCCTTTCGGCTTTTACTAAATCAATTTTCATTGTCCGAGCAACATCTTCAGTAAGTTTCTGAGGAAAAAACGGCAGAGAAAAGGTAAATCTTACGGAATAGCCCGAAAAAATGGCAAAACTGGTTCTGGTCGCGCCAAAATCAATCATCAAAACGGGATAAGTAGAAATTTCGTTTTTAACCAAAGCTCTGGAGGCGGCCAAAGATTCAACTTCGAGAGCTATTGGTTCCAAGCCAGCCTCTTTTAAACATTCAACGTAAGAATAAATAATTTTTTTAGGTAAGGCAGCAATTAAAACATCCTGATGGTCTAAATGGTTAGAAAGGGCCGGAACAATTTGAGAATCTAAACAAACCTCTTCAATGGGCATGGGAATATGATTTTCCGCCTCATAAACAACAGCTGATTTTAAATCTTCTTCTAAAATTCGGGGCATCTGGATAACCTCTAAAAAGGCCTTTTCTTCGGGAAGAGAAACATTTACATATCTTGTTTCTATCTTCTCGCCTCTTACGTCGGATATTGCTCTTTTGATTGTTTTTACTAAAATTTCTTTGTTTTTAATTTCTCCATTTTTAATAACGCCCGGACTAATGAAAGTTTCGCCAAAAGAAACCAACCTTAAGCCGCCTCGTTTTTTTTCAAGTCTTATAATTTTTAAAGAAGAGTCGGAAAAATCTAGTCCGAAAGTTTCTGGTTTTAAAGTTAAAAAATCAAACATTTTTATTAATAAGCTTCCTCCCAGTGTTCAATGGTAATCACTGGTGAAAAGGGGGGCTTTTGGCCTTCCGACGGACTAGTTCCTCCCCAAATGCCTTCTGAAATTATGGAATTATTTAAATAAAAGTTTATCGACGACCAAACGCTAACAATGGAAATTTTTCTGCCTAAAACCCCGCCGGTTACCCGAAAAATTTGGGGAATACTTACAATTTTTATCTCATCATTGGCATAAATCAGGCCCACAATCTCAATCGTCTGATAAGAAGAATAAAAACCGAAATTAATTTTCCCTTTTGTTAAAATTCCTGACGGTTTTCCTGGTCCCGGGTCAGAAACAGTAATTTGGTTATTCCCGCAATCCTTTATCCCTTTGTTGGTCCAGCATTCATTTTCTCCTATGCTTATTGTCCCGTCAGCAACCAAGGTTCCGTTTATTATAAGACGCCTGACGCCCTTTAAATCAACAGAACCGGTAACATAAGTAACTTCATTATTTAAAGTCAGAATTCCATTCTTTCCTACCTGCCATAAAAGGTCTTCAAATTCTTGTTGGGTAAAAACGCATTTACTGCTGCACTCCATGCCACTACACAAAACTTTGCACTGCCCTGATCCTTGCTTAGCAAGAGCCTTTTGCTTGTAAGAGTTGGCGTCGCTTGAATCAAAGTCGATCATCGGCATAGAGACTGATAAAGGAGGACATCCCTGTACAGAACAGTCGCCTTGGCAGACATTTTTAGCGCAGTTTGCCAAAGAATCCAGTGTGCTAAACCAAGAAACAGAAAGATTCCCTCCTGCTATGGCTTTACCCTCCAACTCTTCCGTGCCGGGATTGTCATAAATATCAACATTACTGAACAGATTAATGTCTATGTGGTTATTGGCAAACAAATTGCCGTCGTAAATATTCACCAAGCTGGCGGTCATTGTAATGTTTTCACTGGTACCCCCGGAAAAAACAGCGCTGTTCCCCGTTAGACTGCCGATTGCCTTAAAAACTTTTGTTTTTACTATTCTCTGAGCGGTTTTTCCGTTGGGAAGATTTAAAAAAGCAGTAGAAATTATCTCGCCCTTGGCGCAATCAGAGTTTTGAATTTGAACCTGATAAGAACTGTTGGAAAACAAGGTATTATTTCTGGAAAAGCTTGCTGACCAGTCATAGCAAGCAGGGACAGTTTCAAAGTTATTTTTCCATTGCGGATCATTTTTAAGCTTCCAAATGGCTTCGTTTATCCCTGCCTCTGCCAGATAATAGGTTTGGGAGGCTGCGTTTTGACTTCTGACAATTTTAGATTCGGTTAAGGTAAAATTTAAAAAATAGGTTGCTAGAATTAATAATACACCCAAAAGCAAAGTACTTACAATTAAAATAACCCCTTTTTTTTGAAATTTTTTTTCCATCTAAATTAAAAATTCCTTCCTAATATTTTTGTTTCAAAATAAATATTTTTATTTTGTTTTTCCAAACCCAGAGCAATATTAATAATTTTGGAACCCCAAAACTCCAAACTGCTGACCCATTCTCCTATGATTTTTGCCTCCTCCAAAGTTTTAGTTAAAAGCGTTTGGCCCGCCGGAGGAATGGCGTTCCAAGGAACAAGATTTTGCCCGGCATCGCCGGAAAAATAATAACCAATTACTTCTCTCTTAACGATATTGTCTGTCTTAAAATAATGAATGTAATGGTAGGAATCAGAAATATGTCCATCTTCAAAGGTAATCTCATTTTGGGCATCTGCTCTTTCTTCTGGAAAATTACCGACTATTTCTTTTGCCTGATGAATTTCCCTGTTCATTCTTTGTAAAATTACCCTGCCGTTTTGGGTGATTTCTGCCGAGTTTTCGCTTTCCCTATAGGCTCTTTGACTCAAGGTAAAACTGGTATAAACCGCTCCGCTGATAAGCATCAGGATGGCAATGGTTATTAAAAGCTCAATTATGGTAAAACCTTTGTTTTTCATCTCTCGGCAATTAGATTAGTAATTGTTGCTTGTTTTTCGCTAATCCCTATGGACGAATGCCAAAAAACAGTTATTTTTATTTTTTTAATGCCGACGTCTGTGGCAGCTGGGACGCTGGGATTATTGGGATCAAAATAACTTATTTCCGTTCTTCTTTTGTAGGAAGGGAAAGAAGGGAGTGAACCGTAAGAATCCTCTGCTGTCCCCAAAGTAATTTCTCCGTATGATAAAGAAAAAACTTCCTCCATTTTAGATTGGCAAAGCTCATTAGCTACTGTATCCATCTGGGCCGACTTCTGGATATAAACGCCTAAAGGAAAAGCCTGCGAAACACCCAGGATGCCGACCGTTAAAACAAAAATTGCCAACAATAATTCAATCAAGGTAAAGCTTTTTTTGAATTGGGTTTGCATATTAATCAAGTATGTCTACAAAACCCGATGGTTTTATTGAAATAGTCTTTATTTGACTTTTGATGTTGGTTAAAATAGCATTGCCAGCTTCTTTTACCGCTCCGTAGGGGTTATACCTGACTTCATTATCGGTAAAGCCTTCAACGGTTAATGTTTGAATTTGTTCCGGAAGAATTTTTTCTTTTAAAAATGTCTCTGCTCCGCATTGGAGTGTTTGATATTTTTTTTCTGTTGGAAAAAATTTAATACAGTATTCTTTTTGCTCGGTCACTGCCATCTGTTGGATGTAACGAAGATCACCAACCAATTCCCTGGCGGTTCCCGACAATTCCAACTTTGATCCGTAAGCTCTGAAGGCCGGGATGGTTGCTAAAGACAAAATACCGATAACGCCAATTATTATCAGTAATTCAATTAAAGAAAATCCTGGTTTGATTTTGTAATTCATTAAATTGATCCAAGCATTGAATACATTGGCTGGACCATGGAAATGGCGAAAAAACCAATTGCTGCCCCGATAATTAGCATTAAGGCGGGTTCAATCACCGAGGCCAGGTTTTTTGTTTCATTGGCTATATCCTCTTCAAAAAAATCAGCTAATTTAGCCAGCACGTTTGAGGTTTCTCCGGTTTCTTCCCCAACCTCTATCATCTGTAAAACCAGCGTGGGATAGATTGTTTTATATGGCGCTAAGGCGGTAGAAAGTTTTTCTCCTTTTCTTACCTGCTCAGACGCGTCTAAAATGGCTGTCTTGTAATAAATATTATCCAGCGTACCGGCAACAATCTCTAGAGATTTAATGATTGGAACGCCGGAAGCGATTAAAGAACTTAAAGTCCTAATAGTGTAGGCTGAATTTGTTTTTTTAACTAGAGGAGAAACAACGGGAATTTTTAAAACAACGGCATCAACAATTTTCTTGCCTCTTTTGGTTTTAATAAGCATCAAAAAAAGAAAAACAGCTACGATAATAAGAATAATAAACAAAAGCCAATTGCTGGCCAAAAAATTACCGAGACCTATAATTATTTTGGTTGTAAGGGGGAGTTCAACGCCTAGGTCTTTAAAGGTTTGCGCTAGTTTAGGAACAACCATGATAAGCATTAAAATTCCGATGCCGATCATCGTAAAAACGATGACCGCCGGATAAATTAATGCTCCCCTGATTTTTGACTTAAGATCGTTCTCCCTTTCCAGTTGAAGTGATAAAATTTTTAAAACATTGGCCAGTCCTCCGGTCTCCTCTCCAACTTTTATCATGTTTTGGAAAAGTTCAGAAAAAATATGGGGATATTCTTTTAAAGAATCGGAGAAATTTTTACCCTCGGTTATTTCCTCTTCTATTTTTAAAATAGCCTGGCTGAATTTTTTGTTTTTGCTTTGGGCAGATAAAATATCTAGGGCTTTAGGCAAGGAAAGACCAGAGACTACCATCACCTGAAGATTCCGGGTAAACATTAATTTCTCGGTCAAAGAAACTCCCCCTAAAAAAGAAAAGTCAATTTTCCTTTTTTCGATTTTTTCCGTTTTGGGTTCTGCCTTAATTAAAATAAAGCCCTGCTCTTTCAAGGTTGCGGCCAGCCGTTGAGGGTCTTTTGCCTCAAGGATTCCAGTTTTTTCTTCTCCTTTTAAAGATTTGGCAAAAAAAGAATATAAAGGCATTAATTATTCAGCAATTACCCTTAATACTTCTTCAATTGAAGTTATCCCTTGAACCGCTTTAATGAAACCGTCTTCTATCATCGTTCTCATGCCTTCTTTTTGGGCTTGGGCTTGAATTTGGTCGGCGTCGGCTTTTTTAATAATTAATTCTTTTATTGCTTCCGTTACTGATAAGACTTCATAAATGCCAATTCTTCCCCGATAACCCTCCAAGCAGTCTTTGCTGGGTTTTGGTTTAAAAAATTCAATGTCTTTAAGGGTTTGCTTTGGTTTTATTAATTTTTCTTCCTTTAAAATTTCTAAAATTTTATCCAAATCACAATATTTTTTAAAGTCCTTTATCACTGATTCTTTTAAAGTATATTTTTCTTTTCCCTCGTAAAGCTTCCTCACCAGCCTCTGAGCCGCAACCACGTTTAAAGTCGAAGAAATCAGAAATGGTTCGGCCTGCATGTCAATTAAGCGGGGGATGGCGCCGGCAGCAGAAGTGGTGTGCAGGGTGGATAAAACCAAGTGTCCGGTCAAAGCAGCATTGATAGCCAAGGAAACGGTTTCATTATCCCTTATTTCTCCCACCATAATAATATTGGGGTCTTGCCTGACTAAAGAACGCAATCCTGAAGCAAAAGTCAGGCCGATTTTAGGATTAACCTGGGTCTGATTAATTCTCGGCATCCTATACTCAACAGGGTCTTCAATGGTAGAAATGTTTACTCCCAAAGTGTTTAAAATCTCCATCATAGAATAAAGAGTGGTGGTTTTGCCGGAGCCGGTAGGTCCGGTAATCAAAATCATGCCTACTGGTTTTTTTAAATTATCCTGGATAATTTCCAGGGCATCATCTCTTAACCCAAGCTGTTCCAGGGTAAATGCCTTATTGGTCTCTGGTAAAAGCCTCATGACGATCTTTTCCCCGTCAAAAACCGGCAAAACCGAAACCCTTATGGAATATTTATAATCCTCTGTCTCAACCCTGAAACGGCCATCTTGGGGTAATCGGTGCTCATCCAGCTTTAAATTAGACAAAACCTTAATTCTGGCCACAATGGCAGAACTGGCTTGCCTGGGCAGGGTCATAGCATCATGTAAGACGCCGTCTATCCTGTACCTGACAACTACGTCTTTTTTTGTCGGCTCAATATGAATATCTGAGGCTCGCTCCAGAATTGCATGCTTTAACAGGGTGTCAACGATTCTGACTATGGGCATTTCTTCAGCCATTTTCTTCAATTCTTCCTGTTCTCCCTCCAACGGCTCATCACTCTCTTTCATGGTTTTTATTTCCGTGGTTTCTTTTTTAATCATGTCTCCAAATTCAGCTTCCAGGGTTTTTTGATATTGAAGAAGTGCGTTTTTAATGCTTCCCGGAGTAGTTAACCTGGGCAAAATTTTTAGATCAGAAGTTTTTTTAATAAATTCGATGGTCCTTAAGTCTTCGGGGTCTAACATGGCCACCTCCAAGGTATTTCCTTTTTTCTTGATGGCAATAATATTATGAGAACGAGCAATCGGTTCGGGGATAATTTTTAAAACTTCTTCGTCGATTTTTTCTTTTTCTAAATTAATGAAGGGAATACCCAAGATATAGGCTTCTAATTTTATCAGTTCTTCCTGAGAAATAAAACCTTCAGAAATTAAAACATCACCCAATTTTTGATTGTTTTTTTCGGCAATTTTTTTGGCCTTTTCAAGCTGTTCCTCGGTGACCAATTTAGCATCAAGAATAAAAGCCTTTAATTGTTGCTGTTCTATTTTCATTTATCAAAGGCGTTTTTAATTTTTTCTACCACCTCTTCTAAATTATAGTTAGATTTTACCAGATAAGTACTTGCTCCCATTTTAATTGCTCTTTCCACGTCCTGCATTCCCTCTAAATTTGTAAGAACAATTACCAGAATGTCTTTTGTTTTTTCATCTTCTTTTAATTGTTTTAGAACTTCGAATCCGTCAATTTTAGGCAAAATGAGGTCGAGTAAAATTAAATCTGGTTTTTTTGTTTGGGCCAATCTCAAACCTATCTCTCCGTCTAGGGCTGAAATCATTTCGTATCCCTGTTGGGTTAAAACCTCTCCGATGGTCTTGTGAAGAGCTGATTCGTCTTCGATAAATAATATTTTTTTCATTTTTTTAATTGTTTTATTGGTAACGTAAACCAGAAGGTCGACCCGATTCCTTCTTGGCTTTTAAATCCGATTCTACCGTCCGCTTTTTCAATAATCGATTTGGCAATGTATAAGCCCAAACCCGAACCATTGGTTTGCCGTTTTAAAACGTTCTGGGAGCGGAAAAACTTTTGGAAAATATATTTTTGGTCGTGTGGAGGGATTCCTACTCCGTTATCTTTGATTTCAAAGTATAAATTTTTACCTTTCTTTGCTAATTTTATCTCTATCTTTCCTTTGTCTTTAATGTAGCGAACGGCGTTATCTAAAAGATTGGTGATTACCATTTTTATCTGCGACGGATCGAAAAAAATTTTAGGCAAATTCTCTTCTGATTTGAAGCTTATCTCTGCATTTACGGCTTTAGAAAAAATATTTGCTTCTTCAATTACCTTATCAATCAGGTCTTTTAAGAAAATACTCTCATTTCTAGGGGAAAACCTACCCTGCTCAATTCTAGAGACAATCAATAAATCAGAAATCAGATCTCCCATTCTTTGAGCGTTTTCTTCCAAGATTTTAAGGTATTCTAATTCTTTTTTTTCTTCCAACTCCACCTTCTCGGATAATAAAAGATCTATAGTCCATTTTAAATTAGAAAGGGGCGAACGGAGCTGGTGAGAAACTATGCTGACAAATTCCGATTTCATCCTGTTGGCTTCGGCCAATTTTTCAAAACTTTGGGTAATAATAAAGGCAAGAATTAACAAAACCAGGGCTATTCCTATCACCACCAAAGCCACCAAATAGGGATCTTCAATGTATTTAGTGCCTATGGCATAGACAAATAAAATTGAAACAATGATGATTATCCCCATTATCAGAAAAAGGAACTGGGGACACTGCCAAAGGGACAAATTGTATTTTTTGCATTGGGCAGGAAGATTCAATTGTTCAAGGATATTTTTGAGATTCATTATATAAGTATAGCACAGCAAAAAATTGACTAAAAGAGAAATTTAAATTAAAATATGGACAAATATGATCTAGGCCGGGGCATGGTGTAATGGCAGCACGAGTCCTTTGGGAGGATTTAGTTCCAGTTCAAATCTGGATGCCCCGATGCGGGTGTGGTTCAATGGCAGAATTTCTTCCTTCCAAGAAGAAGATGTGGGTTCGATTCCCATCACCCGCTCCAAGCAAAAAACGGCTTTTGAGGGCCGTTTTTGCAATCATCGCTATTTTGCGTATTCAATCACTCTTGTTTCTCTGATAACATTTACTTTAATTTCTCCAGGATATTTTAATTCTTCCTGGATTTTATTGGCAATAGCCTTGGCCAGGTTTCTGGCTGCCAGATCATCAATTTCTTCGGGCTTAACGAATATTCTTATCTCTCTTCCTGCCTGCAATGCCCAGGCTTTTTCTACGCCGGGAAACCTCTTGGCAATTCCTTCCAGATCTCCCAGTCTTTTAAGGTAATTCTCCAGAGTGTCTTTTCTTGCTCCCGGCCTGGCGCCGGAAATCTGGTCAGCGGTTTGGATCAGAAGCGCTTCAACGCTTTCGGCCGGATATTCTTCGTGGTGTGATTTCATAGTATCGATCACTTGTTTTTCCACTCCGAATTTCTCTAAGATTTTTATCCCGATATTAACATGAGAACCTTCTATGTGGTGGTCAACCGACTTGCCAATATCGTGGAGAATCCCGGCTTTTTTACAAATTAGAACGTCGGCTCCGATTTCCGAGGCTAAGGCCGAAGCCAAATGAGCAACTTCAATGGAGTGCAGCAAAACGTTTTGTCCGTAGCTGGTTCTGAACCTTAATCTGCCTAAAAGCTGAATCAATTTAGGGTCAAGACCGACAATACCTAAATCGTAAACAGCCGCTTCTCCGGCTTCTTTTATTTGTTTGACTATTTCCGCTTCAGCTGCCTGAACCTGTTCTTCAATTCTGGCCGGCTGAATCCTGCCGTCTTTTATTAGTTTTTCCAGGGCGGTTTTGGCAATTTGGCGCCTTATTGGATCGAATCCCGAGATGACTACGGACTCAGGCGCATCATCAACAATTATTTCCGTACCGGTCAGCCTCTCCAATGTCCTGATATTTCTTCCTTCCTTGCCGATAATCCTTCCTTTAATTTCTTCTGAAGGAAGGGCCAAAGAGGTGGTGGTTATTTCCTGGGCCTGGCTTAAGCCGTATTTCTGAATGGCAACGGCCAGCACTTCCTTGGCTTTCTTTTCACATTCTTCCCAGCCCTCTTTTTCTATTTTTCTTATCTTTTCCAGTATTTCCTTTTGATGTTCTTTTTCTAAACTCTCTAACAGCTCTTTTTTTGCCTCTTCTTTGGAAAGACCGGAAGCTCTTTCTAAATTATTAATGGCTTCCTGTCTTAAACTTTCTAGGCTTTCTTTTATTGTTTTAAGTTTTTCTACTTTTTCCTGAAATTCTTTCTGCTCTTTCTCAAAGGAGGAAAGCTTTTGGTCTAAAATGCTTTCTCTTTTCAGCAAGATGCGTTCTGTCCTGAAAAACTCATTCTGCCTTTCGTTGATTTCTCTTTTTGTTGTTTCTAAAAGCTGGCTGGCTTTTTCTCTCGCTTCAGCAATTAATGTGTCTGAATCCTGCTTGGCTTTCAGAATTTTCTTTTGAAGCTTGGCTTCTATTGTTCCAGATTGTTTCTTGGCAATGGACTGCCTTGTCCAATAACCTAAAATCGAACCCGTAGCCAAACAAACAAAGCTTGCAATTAGCAAAGTAATTTGATTCATAATTTTGGTCGAAAAATTGGTATTCTAACATATTAATTTCTGTTTTGAATAAATCCAAAGTTCGAAAGTTAATTGATATATTTCTTCCTTAAGGTTAGCAGATTTTTATATTTTGTCAAAAGAAAAATCCGCCTGAAAAACGGAATAAAGAGCTCTACAAATTTTTACTCTTTTGCCTTAATTACCTCATCAATCAGGCCGTATTCTTTAGATTCTTCGGCTGAAAGATAAAAATCTCTATCAGTGTCTTTTTCAATTCTTTCTAAGGGCTGACCGGTATGCTTAGCTAAAATTTTGTTTAGCTTATCTTTTATTTTAATAATCTGCTTGGCAGTAATTTCAATTTCTACCGCCTCACCGGTAACGCCTCCTGCTACCTGATGCAACAGAATTTGAGAATTAGGAAGAGCAAAACGTTTTCCGTGAGCACCGGCAGCAAGTAAGGTTGCTCCCATGGAAGCCGCTAATCCGATGCAAACCGTAGAAATATCCGACTTAACGTATTGCATGGTGTCATAGATTGCCATGCCGGCAGTAACCGAACCGCCGGGAGTATTAATGTAAAGCTGGATGTCTTTATTGGGGTCTTTGGAGGCCAGAAAAAGCATCTGAGCAATAATGGAATTAGCCACTGGGTCGACAATCGGAGCGGCTAAAAAGATGATTCTGTCTTTTAGAAGCCGGGAATAGATGTCGTAAGCCCGTTCCCCGTGTTGAGATTTTTCTATTACGGTTGGAATTAGATTCATATGTATTTATTAAACTAAAAATCCTAAGATTAGTAAAGCAACAATGTTTAATATTTTAATCATTGGGTTGATGGCCGGACCGGCTGTGTCTTTGTAAGGATCTCCCACTGTGTCGCCGGTTACTGCTGCCTGATGGGCAAAGCTACCCTTGCCGCCGAAATTTCCGTCCTCAATGTATTTCTTGGCATTATCCCAGGCTCCGCCACCGGAAGTCATCTGAATAGCCAGGAAAATGCCGACAATAATCGAGCCGATTAGCAAACCTCCCAATCCTTCCGGACCCAAGAGAAAACCAATCAAGATGGGAAAGATTACCGGCAAAAGAGCCGGAATTATCATTTCTTTGATTGCAGCCTTGGTAACAATATCAACGCATTTTGAATAATCAGGTTTGGCAGTTCCCTCCATTAATCCTTTTATTTCTCTAAACTGTCTTCTTGCCTCTTCCACTACCTTGCCGGCTGCCCTACCTACTGCTTCCATGGATAAGGCGGAAAAATAGTAAGCAATAATTCCGCCGCTGAAAAGACCGATCAAAACCCTGGGATCCTCTAAGGTAAATTGAATTTGTTTGCCCAGGCCCAATAATTCCTGGGTAAAAGCAGAAAACAAAACCAGGGCCGCTAAGCCAGCCGAAGCAATGGCATAACCTTTGGTTACCGCTTTTGTGGTGTTGCCGATCGAATCCAGGGCATCGGCGTTTTTTCTGTTTTCTGAAGAAAGGCCCGCCATTTCTGAAATACCAGCTGCATTGTCAGTAATGGGACCGTAGGAATCCATGGCAATAATCATGCCGGCCAAAGAAAGCATTGATACCGCTGAAATCGCCAATCCGTACATACCGCTTAAATTAAAGCTGACCAGAATGCCGATGGAAATTAAAATAACCGGCAGAAGAGTTGACTTCATTCCCACCGCCAGTCCAGCAATTATATTCGTTCCGTGCCCAGACTGGGAAGCAATGGCAATAGATTGAACCGGCTTATGCTTTTTAGAAGTAAAATATTCAGTAATTACAAAAATTCCGCCCACGATTAAAAGACCGATTAAAGCGGGCAGATAAAGAAGGCGAAATGGTGTTTGGAGTTTTTCCGCAAAAAAAGGAATCACAAAGTAAAAACCGGCTGCGGAAAAAACTCCGGCAGCAATGATGCCGTTATAGAGAGCGGAAATAATTGATTCGTTTTTAGGCAACCTGACGAAAAAAGTTGAAACAATGGAGGCTAAAACCGCAATCGAGCCCAGAATTAAGGGGAAAATAATTGCCTCCGCTATTCCAGAAAACAAAAGTCCGCCCAAAACCATTCCCGCCACCATAGTTACCACATAAGTTTCAAAAAGATCAGCCGCCATGCCGGCGCAATCGCCAACATTATCTCCGACCAAGTCAGCAATAACAGCAGGATTCCTCGGATCGTCTTCCGGAATGCCTTTTTCTATCTTGCCAACCAAATCAGCGCCCACATCAGCCGCTTTGGTATAAATTCCGCCTCCCAGCCTGGCAAAAATGGAAATCAAGCTTCCTCCGAATCCCAAAGCCACCAAAGCCTTGAGGTCTTTAAATAAGAAATAGAAAAGAGAAACCGAAAGCAGTCCCAAGCCAACCACCAAAAATCCGGTAACTGAACCACCTTTAAAAGAAAGATTTAAAGCTGGTTTCAGTCCTTTTTTAGCTGCCTCAGCTACTCTGACATTTGCTCTGGTAGAAACCATCATACCGATGAGTCCGGAGACTGCCGAAGCTATTGCCCCTACTAAAAAACCCAGAGCTGTAATTTTACCAAGTAAAAACCAGAGAAGAAAAAATATGACAAGAGCGACGACAGCGCAGGTTTTGTATTGTCTTTTTAAAAAAGCCGTGGCTCCTTCTTTTATGGCATTGGATATTTCAATCATTTTAGCATCTCCGGAAGAGGAGCGATTAACCTGAATAATTAAAATAGTTGCGTAGATTAAAGAAAAAATGGAAGCGATGATTGGAATGTAAATCATGTTTTTTCTTCTGTTTTTTTAGTTTTTTTCTTTTTAATTTCTTTTTTTTCTTTTGGCTTATCCGGCTCGTCTTTCGCGGGAACAGCTTTTTCTTCCTCTAATTCCTCTTCAGCCCCTTGAGCTACAGAAGCCCTGACATCAATTTTCCAGCCAGTAAGCTTGGCTGCCAACCTGACGTTCTGTCCTTCCTTTCCAATAGCCAAAGACAACTGGTCGTCAGGAACAATGGCCAAGGCTTTGTTTTTGGGCATTATTTTTACGTCCAACACCTTGGCTGGGGACAAGGAATTGGCAACGTATTTTTCCGGTTCTGGAGAATATTCAATAATATCAATTTTTTCCCCACCCAGTTCATTAATTACGGCCATTACTCTGGTTCCTTTTTGGCCCACACATGATCCTATCGGATCTACACCATCGGCCTCGGCCGCCACCGCAACCTTAGAGCGGGAACCAGCCTCCCTGGCAATTGATTTAATCTGAACCTGGCCGGATGAGATTTCCGGAACTTCCAATTCAAAAAGTTTGGAGATTATTTTCGGATAGGCACGCGAAAGAAAAACCATTGAGCCCCTGGGAGCTTCTTCAACTTTTAAGACATAAACTTTGAGGCGCTGACCGGGACGGTAAAATTCTCCCGGTACTTGTTCTTCCCGCGGCAAAAGGCCCAGGGTTTTTCCAATATCCAAAAACACATTTCTTCCTTCGATCCTTTGGACGATGCCTGAGATTATTTCTCCTTCTTTTGATTTGTACTCGGCAAAGATGCTTTCTTTTTCCGCTTCCCTGATGCGCTGCATGATTACCTGTTTGGCAGTTTGGGCGGCAATTCGTCCATAATCTTTTTTAGTATCCAAAGCGGTTTCCAATTCGTCTCCGGCTTTAATTTTGGGGTTTTCCTTTTTCGCCTCTTCCAGCATTATGTGTTTTTCCGGATTGAAGCGGACTTTTTTCCCTTTCTTTACTTCCTCTTCTTCCTTGTATTTGCCTGATTCTATCGGAGCTTCCTTCATTTTTTCCAGCTCTTTCTCGGAATAAATCATGTCTTTATCAACCACCACCTTTACCTGCCAAAACCTAACTTCGCCTGTTTTTGAATCAAGCTTGGCTTTAATTATTTGCCCTTTCTTGCCGTAATCTTTCTTGTAGGCGGCGGCAATGGCCATTTCAATGGTTTCCAAAACTTTTTCCGGAGAAATTCCTTTCTCCTCGGCAATCTGGGCAATAGCAGAATCAAATGATTTAATATCCATAGTTTTAAAAAATGTCCGTTCGGCGACGGACTGTACATATACGTATTTTAGCAAGTTTTACTTTTCTGTCAATCTCCGGATGATCCTTTTTATCCTGAAATCCTTAACCTGATTGTCATCAAAAATGAAGCGGTTCTTTATCAGTCCCCAATTTTTAAAAGACAATTCTTTAATCGGACTCAACCTTTTAAGAAAAATGGGGATTAAGGATAAAACCGTGAGTATTCCAGCTGTAGCGAATAATCCGAAGCGAACTGAAAGAAAAATTGCCAAGACTAATAAAGTAATCGTGCCGATGGAAGCATCCCAGATGATTCCCAAAAGAATAATTGTAAAAAGGCAAACACCAAAAATTGGTGGCGAAAACGCCAATAAGGCGCCCCCGTAGGTACCTATACCTCTTCCTCCGGCAAATTTTAAAAATAAAGACCAATTGTTGCCAATCAAGACTAAAAGACCGGAAAAGACCTGAAATTGGGGAGAAAGTCCCAGTTTTTGTGCACCCCAAACCGCCAGATAACCCTTGCCAATATCCATAAGGGCGGTTAAAACTCCCTGCCATTTGCCTACGTTTTTAAAAACATTGGATCCGGAAGTTTTTCTCCAGCCGATGTTTAAAATGTCCTTTCCAAAATACCGGGAAACTAAAAAACCGGAAGGAATAGAACCTAAAAGATAAGAAACAACTAGCCAGATAAATTTTTCCATAAAATATATTTATTTATTTTTTGGTAATTTCCAGTACCATCTCGGTTCTTGACCTTTCAACATCGGTATAAAACGGGGCCACTGCTTGATAAAAATAGGGATGGCAACCAGAAGACAAAGCCCAAAATATTCCGGCGCCAAAAGATAGCCGATGAAGGGCAAAAATATCGTTCCCATAAATTGGCCTAGAAATAAATAACCGGTGAATAAAATGAAAACAAGGCAAACGCCTGCCCAGGGCAAAAGCAGCCATTTAAAATTAAGCAGTGCCAAAATTCCTATTAAAGAAGCGATGGCCTTTCCTCCTTGAAATTTTAAAAAGACAGGAAAACAATGGCCGACCACCGCACCAAAAGCAGCGACAGTAATTGCTTTATCCAAGTCATATCCTAAAAAAGAAAAATTCTTGGCGATTAAAATTGCCAGAACCGCCTTAGCGGCATCAACCAAAAAAGTCAAAAGAAAAAGATAAACTTTTCCGGTTGCCCGCTGGACATTCATTGCACCCACGTTTCCGGTTCCCACTTTTCTAATATCCTGACCGCTGAATTTTTTAGCAACCAGGAATGCGGTGGGAAAAGACCCTAAAAGATAAGAAATCAGAAAAATTAAAATTAAATAAAGATTAGGCATGATTTTTAAAGGGGTATGTTGCCGTGTTTTCTGTTAATTTTGCTCTCCCTTTTGTTTAAAAGAGACTCCAAGCATTTTATCAAAGTAATCCTGGTATCTTTGGGATTAATGATCATATCAACCTGACCCAGCTTGGCTGCCTGGTAAGGGTCAAGAAAGAAATTTTTAAGCTCTTTGATTTTTTCCGCTTCCAATTTTTTGGGGTCCCTGCTTTCGACAGCCTCTTTTTTGTAAATTATCTTTACTGCCTGTTCCGGTCCCATAACGGCAATCTGGCTGAAAGGCCAGGCAATAACCTTGTCATAACCCAAATAACGGGAAGCCAGAGCAATGTATGCTCCGCCAAAAGCTTTTCTCAAAATCAAGCTGATTTTGGGAACACTGGCTTCAGAATAAGCGTATAAAACCTTGGCTCCGTGCCGGATTATTCCTTTGTGTTCCTGTTCCGAGCCGGGAAGATAGCCCGGCGTATCAACCAGATTAATCAAAGGGATATTAAAAGCGTCGCAAAACCTGACAAAACGGGCAATCTTATCGGAAGAATCAATATCTAATGTTCCGGCCATAAATTTTGTCTGATTAGCCACCACTCCGACCACGTTGCCAAACAATCTGGTCAGTCCCACAATTACATTTAAAGCAAATCCTGATTGAACTTCGAAAAAAGAATTCTTGTCAAAAATTTCTTCAATAACCTTTCTCATGTCATAACTTTTCTTTTCGTCTTCGGGCACGATTTCTAAAAGTTTCTGGTTTTCTCTTTCAAAAAATTCGGCGAAAAGACTTTTTTGTTTTGGCGGATCATCCAAATTGTTCTGAGGAAGATAGGAAAGAAGTTTTTTAACTCCGTCAAAGCATTCTTGCTCCGATTTAAAAACAAAATGAGAACAGCCGCTTTTAACGGCATGAATGCTGGCTCCTCCCAAATCATCGAAAGAAATTTTTTCACCGCTTACCGCCTTAATAACTTCCGGGCCGGTAATATACATCTGGGATATTCCTTCAATCATAAAAATGAAATCCGACAAACCGGGTGCATAAGATGCTCCTCCAGCCGACGGTCCGGCGATAATTGTAATCTGGGGAATAACGCCTGAGGCCCTGATCATTGATTTAAAAACCATGGCGTAACCGTCCAGGCTGGCTATGCCTTCCTGTATTCTCGCTCCACCGCTGTCTATTATTCCGATCACCGGACAGCCGGTTTTTTGGGCCAGTTCAATGATTTTTACAATTTTTTGGCCGTGCATTTCCCCCAAAGATCCGCCTATCTTAGAAAAGTCCTGGCTGTATACGTATGTTTGGCGACCATTGATTTTTCCGAAACCGGTAATAACCGCATCACCGGGGAATTTTTTCTGGTCCAGGCCGAAAAAATGAAAACGGCTTTCAACAAAAGCATCCAGCTCCACAAATGTTTCCGGGTCAAGCAGCAAATTGATTCTTTCCCTGGCGGTAAGCTTTCCTTTCTGATGCTGCTTTTCAACAAGCTCCGAACTTTCCAATTCAGCTTTTTTTGAATTTAGTTTTTCTATTTCTTTTTTGAAATCCATAATATTATTGGCTGATGGTCTTTAATTGTTCTTTCAGACCCCTAAGGATCTGCTCTAAGATTTTTTCATTATCAACCTCTTTGCCTAATTCCATTTTAAGCGATGTGGCAATATTTTCCAACTCCTTGGGAAATGCGTCAATATTGGTATTCAAACCAATGCCCATTACGGAGGCTTTTATTTCTTTCCCTATAATATTCTCGGTTAAGACTCCGGCAACCTTCATTTGGTTAATAAGAACATCGTTGGGCAGCTTAATTAGGGGTTCTAAAGAAAAATTGTCTTTAATGGTTTTGGCTACAATAAAAGCAGCCAGAATAGTAAGGGTCTGTAAGTCTTCAATCTGGCTTTTGGGTAAAATAACTGAGAAATAAAGGCCTCCTTTGGGAGAAAACCAGAAAACCTTTTCTTTTCCGTAGCCGGCCTTTTGCTCCTCGGCCATGATTACTGTCCAGGGCCCAGCTCCTTTTTTGGCTAATTCTTTGGCCTTTTGGTTGGTGGAAGAGATAGTCTTAAATTTTTCCATTTTATTCTAACGTTATTAAAATCTCGCCACTGTTAACAAACTGTTTTTCTTTTACTCTTACCTCTTTAATGATGCCCGCGGTTTCGGCAATTATTTCATTTTCCATTTTCATGGCAATCAGAGTGGCTACTTTTTGACCTGATTTTACCTTACTTCCCTTTTTAACATCAACGCTGGAAATTACCCCGGCAATTGGGCTTTTAATCTCTTTTTCCGCCAAGGCTTCATAAATAATTCCGTTTTCTTCCGAAACAGCACCGGCCGCATAAAGATTAGGGTCAACAGATATCAATTCTCCTGATTTGTTTTTAGTAAAAAAGTAATTTCTATTGTTGACTTTTACCCTCAACAAATCTTCTTCCATTTCAGCAATATCAATACGGTAAGTTTTGTCTTTAATTTTAATTTCTGTTTGCATGTTATTCTTCAAAAATTTTTATTCTCTCAGCCATTTTCCATTTATTAATGCCTAAAGTCTTGGGTTCTTCTCTTTTCAAATCCAGATAGATCTGGGCTATTGTTTTAGCCAGTTCTTCATTGTCTTCTTTCTTGTCTTTGACTAAAGGCAAAGAAATTTCTTTTTTCGCATCTTTTAAATCTTTAATGATGTCTTCTTCTTCAATAAAAGAGGTGGAAAAAAAACCGTTTATGAATTTTTTATTATTAAGAATAATCTTGAAAAAAGGAATTAAAGTGGAAAGGCCGTTAATGACATACTCATCAAAGGCTCTCTTGGCTTTTTGTATGCAACCCAACCGGTCTTTGTTAAAGACAACAAGTTTGGAAAGTAGGCTGTCAAAAAAGGGGAAGACTCTTTGCCCCGACTGGCAGAAGCTGTGAATTTCTACGCCTTTTCCCCCAGGCGCCAGGTAATCAGTTATCATTCCTTCCTGGGGTTTGAAATTATTCAAAGCATCTTCAGCATAAATTCTAAATTCCATTGCCCAGCCGGAAAACTTAATATCTTTCTGCTTAAGAGAAAGTTTCTCGCCGGAAGCGATTTTAATCTGCTCTTCAACCAGATCAATCCCGGTTATCAGTTCGGTTACCGGATGCTCTACCTGAAGCCGGGGATTAACCTCTAAGAAATAGAATCTCTTGTCTTCGCCGATTAAAAACTCAATGGTTCCCAGGCTTTCATATTTTAAATACTCACCGAATTTAATCGCCATCTTGCCCATTTTTTTTCTCCTTTTCCTGTCTAAAAACGGGGAGGGGGCCTCCTCGATCAACTTCTGGTGCCTTCTCTGGATTGAACATTCTCTTTCTCCAAAATGAATAACCTTTCCTTTACCGTCACCTAAAATCTGGAATTCAATGTGGCGGGGATTTTTAAGAAATTTCTCAATAAAAATCTCTTCGGAATCAAAGGCGCTCTTTGTCTCCCTTTTTAATTTTCGAAAATTTTCCAAGATGTTTTTCTTGTCTTTCTTCTCAATAATTTTAATTCCCACCCCTCCGCCTCCGTTGGCTGCCTTTAAAAGAAAAGGAGTCTTGATTTCGTTAGCAATTTTTAAAAGCTCCTTTTCGTCCTTCACTGCTATTTCGCTGCCAGCCAGCAAAGGAAGACCAATTTTTCTGGCAATTTTTTTTGCCTCTATTTTATTGCCTAATTTTCTTAAAGTGTCCCCGTCCGGCCCTATAAACTTAATGTTATTCTTTTTGCAAAGGTCGGCAAAATCTCCGTTTTCCGCCAAAAACCCGTAGCCAGGATGAATAGCATCAGCTCCTGACCTTTTGGCAATCTGAATTATTTTTCTCTGGTTAAGATAGCCCAATATCCCTTCTTCTTCTAAACAATATGACTCATTAGCCATTTTGGTTTCTAAAAACTGATTCGAATCAATGCCGAAGGGAAAAAGAGCTACGCTTTTAATTCCCAATTCCTGACAAGCCCTGATTATCCTTAGGGCTATCTCTCCTCTATTGGCAATGAGAATTTTTTTCAACATAAGGAATAAGGTTTTTCGGATAAAAAAGAAATTTCTCTCATTATTTTATCAGTAACCTCTTTTAATTTTTCATAACTTAATTCTTCTTTAAAATACATCGGTTCTCCAATATTCAAACGAAGGGGAAATTTTCTTGGCTTATGATTTTTATATATTACCCCCATGGGAACTATTGGCACGCCGCTCCTGATAGCCAGCTCCGCTGCTCCTGTTTTACCCGACAGAAGATTCTTTTTTCTGTTTCTGGTTCCTTCCGGATAGATAATAATTATCTGTCCTTTCTTTAAAGCCTCAATGGCTTTTTCCAAAACTTTCCTTTTGTCTTTTGCTTTTCGGTTGACGGGAATGGTTTCGGCCAGCCAGTAAAACCAGCCAGCCAGTAAAAACTGTAAAAAATTGTCCATTTTCCCTATAAAATGGGCTTTTTCCAGTCTATCCTTTATTGGCAGGGGAACAAATAAATGATCAAGGTTGGTTTGGTGGTTTGAGGCCAGAATAAAATTGGTATCCTGAGGGATATTTTCTTTCCCTTTTATCTCTTCAACAAAAAGTTCAATAATGGGAGCGATAAATTTCCTGGCGCAAAAACAAAAAGCCGGCTTCATAAATTTTTTAGAAGAAATTTTTTGTTTCTTTTACAATTTCCTCTATTATTTCCTGGCAGGATTTAATTTCCGAAATGCCGCCGGCACATAGCCCGCAAAGTAAAAGGGTCTGGTTGACGTCTCCGCTTGCTTTAGAACCGGCAAATTTATCAGCCCTGAGTTCTTCAGGAAAAGGATTTTTTTCTTCCAGCTTTTTTATCTTTTTTGATAAATCATTTTCAATCACCCGCACCGGATGCCCTGTGAATCTTCCGACAACCGTAATATTTTCATCGCTTGCCTCAAGGATTGCCTTTTTGTAATTCTCGTGGGCTTGGCATTCTTTGCTGGCTAAAAACCTTGTCCCCATTTGTATTCCATCAGCTCCCAATAAAAAGGCGGCGGCGGCTGTTTTCCCGTCATAAATACCACCGGCAGCAATAAGAGGGATTTTACTTAGAATTTTCTTTGCTTGGGGAATCAAGGTTAAAGTAGTTGTTTCTCCAATGTGTCCTCCCGACTCCATGCCTTCCACCACTACCGCATCAGCGCCATTGTCTTCCATCTTTTTCGCCAATCTGGCTAAGGCAATCACTGGAATGATTTTAATTCCGGCTGCCTGAAGATAAGGAAAAACCGGCAAAGGATTGCCTCCCCCGGTAAAAACAACTGGTACTTGATGTTTAATAATCACTTTTACCAAATCAGCTACCCCGGGATTTTGCATTAAAAGGTTGACTCCAAACGGTTTATTGGTTAGATTCTTTGTTTTTTTGATTTCTTCTTCCAACCAGGAAACAGGCATAAAACCAGATCCTATTACTCCCAAACCTCCAGCATTAGAAACCGCTGAAACCAAAGTTGATTCGGAAACACCGGCCATTCCTCCCTGAATTATGGGATATTGGATTCCTAATAGTTGGATTAGTTTATTTTTTTCAGGCATCTTATAATATTTTTATTCTCTTTCCCGGTTTTTTTGCTTTTTTAAAAACAAAGTTCGCCGTGAATAAATCTTGAATGGCCAATCCGGTTGAATCAAAAATCGTTATTTCTTTTTCGTTTTCTCGGCCTTTCTTTTTTTTAGAAACAATCTCGCCCAAAGATGCAAAAATATCCTTTTCAGAAATTTCTCCCTTTTCAAGCGGGACATTAATCTCGCCCGAATGGGTTGCTTGACTCCAATCATCTATAATAATCTTGCCGTCTTTTAAAATCTGGGAGTCTAATTCTTGTTTTCCTTTAGCGTCGGCTCCGATGGCATTAATATGCGTTCCGGGTAATATCCATTTTCTTTTTAAAAAAGGTTTTCTGGCTGATGTTGTTGTTACTAAAATATCCATCTTAGACACATCTTCCAGCTTCGCTTTTTTAATTTTTATCTTTTCTTTGGCTAAAATTTTAGCCAATTTTTCAACCTGGCTATCAAGTATATCATGAACTAAAATTTTTCTTATTTTTCTTGTTTTTGTTATAGCTGCTATTTGAAAAACTGATTGATAGCCTGCACCAATCACACCTAGGGTTTCGGCGTTTTTTCTTGCCAAATATTTTGTCGCAACCGCTGAAGCCGCTGCGGTTCTCATCCCAGTAATATATGTACCGTCCATAAGGGCTATTGGAAGGCCTGTTTTGGCGTCATTTAAAATAATAACTGCCATTACTGTTTTTAATCCTTTCTTTGGATTCCGGGGATGAACATTAACGATTTTTGTTCCAGCTATCTGTAATTTTTCGGAAAAAGCCGGCATTATTCTTAGGTCTCCATCGAATTTTTTGAAATACAAATAGTTTTTTGGGGGCATTTGAACCCTTTTCATCCCGTATTCGAAAAAAGACTCCTCAATAACGTCAACCACCTTTGAAATTTGATTTAAAGGGATAATTTTTTGAATTTGTTTTTGGTTTAAAACTAACATGTTTCCAAAAAATAATTGAGTAAATCGACTTTCTATTATTATTGCCTATTTTAAAAAAATTCTAGCGACCCGCATATTTTTCGCTAAATTCTTCTTTATCAACAATAGCTACGGAAAACCTGGCCTCGCATTTCAAATCATTATCAACCAAAGCTTCTGCTTTAACGTGAGCTATTTTATTATCATAAATTCCCAAAACCTCGGCATTTAATTTTATTTTGTCTCCAGGAAAAATTGATTTATAGAATTGGGCTCCACGGACATCGTAGGCAAGAAAATGATATTTTTTGTGGTTTTCCCCGATTTTCTTTCTTAAAAGAATGGTGGAAAGCTGGGCCAGGGCCTCAACCACCAATACGCCAGGCATAATGGGAAAATCAACAAAATGTCCTTTAAAATAATAATCATCTTTTGAGGTCTGATAAAAACCGGAAATGGTATTTTCGCCAATTTCGGCCACCTCATCAACAAAAAGGAAAGGTTCCTGATAGGGTATGATTTTTTTGATTTCTTCTTTGTTCATAGTTTATACGGCTAATCCGCCATCAATAGTAATCACTTCGCCTGTAATAAAATTAGCTTTATCCGAAGCTAGAAAAGCAACCAAATCAGCCACTTCTTCCGGTTTGCCGAACCTGCCGAGGGAAGTGAATTTTTTAATGGCAACTTTCATTTCTTCGGCCAAATTTTCCGTAAGCCGGGTTTCAATAAAACCTGGTGCAACAGCATTAACCGTTACCCCAAATCTGCCTACTTCCTTGCTTAATGATTTGGTAAAACCAATGATGCCGGCCTTGGCCGCCGCGTAATTCGCCTGGCCGAAATTTCCTTTTAAACCAACTATGGAAGAAATGTTAATAATTTTACCCTGGTTTTGAATAATCAAAGGAAGGGCGGCTTTGGTAGAATTAAAAACTCCTGTTAGATTTATATTTATTACCGCCTGCCATTCTTCTTGGGTCATTTTTGCCAATGTCCGGTCCTTGACGATTCCGGCATTGTTAACCAAAACATCCAGACGGCCAAATTCTTTCTGAATATCCTGGACCATCTTTTCCGTTTCTTCCAACTTAGAAACGTCAGCAAAGAAATATTTTGCCTGGCTGCCCATTTTTTCAATCTCTTCTTTCGTCTGCTTTAAGTTTTCCTCCTGCGATTGAATGTCGTTTAAAGCGATTCTTGCGCCAGCGGAAGCAAATTTAAGGGCAATTGCCTTACCAATGCCCTGAGAAGAACCGGTAATTAAAATAACTTTATCTTTCATATATATGTATTCCTCTGCCTAAAAAGCAGGAGAGGAATAATTAGTAATAATTTTAAAAAATCTCCTAAGATAAAGGGGTAAAAACCAAGGGTTAAGGATTTATCAAGGCCGACAAATTTTAAAAGCCATGAAACTCCAAATAAATAAATGGCCGCCTCACCGATTAAAAGAGCGAAAATGGCTTTTTTAATGTTTTTGTCCCAGCCTCTTTCAAAGAAAAAACCAACTAGATAGGAAGCAAAGACAAAACCTAAAATATAGCCAAAAGTAGGGGAAAAGAGATATCCTAAACCTCCTCCCCTGGCAAACCAAGGGAAGCCAAACAATCCCATAAAAAGATAGGTTATTTGAGAAACAGCCCCTTTTTTGCTTCCCAATAAAATCCCGCTTAAAAGAACAACCAAGGTCTGCATGGTTAGGGGAACCGGCCCTATTTCCACTTTTATTTGGGCAGACAGACCAGTCAAAATGGCAAAGCCAAAAACCAAAGTAAGGTCTTTTATGAGAGAGAAAATTTTAGTATTTAGCGAATCCGCTCCAGTTGCGCTTAAACTTTTAGCTTCCATGATGTTTTATATTTTAACCTCTTTAAAAATTAAGGGCAAGTTTGCTTAATCAATCCCTTCTGAATTTTGATATGATTGTTTTATCCAATCTTTGATCAAAAACTCCTGGCAGAATCTTCCTTTTGGACGGTTTGGGAATTAAACCAGCAATCGCTTCGGCGATTTTAACCTCCAATCCCAAAGTAATATTCTTTCTTTTGTTGAGCATACCCCTGACTACCCTGGTAAAGACCATAGCATTATTAATCTGGTTGGGGAAATCAGAACGACCGGTGGCATAAAGGTAGTCTTTGGTTACTTTTTCTATCTCTTTTGGAAAAATCTCAGGAACGGGATTGGAAAGAGCAAAAATAATCGGTCTTTCTGCCATCAAAGCAACCTCCCGGCTTTTTAAAAGCCCTCCCTTGCCGGTCAGACCGATAAAAACATCAGCTCCCTTAATGGCTTCTTTCAATACTCCTTTAATATTTTCGGGATTGGTAAACTTAGCAATCTCTTTAAAGTATTTATTTTTTTCTCCCTTGTTGCGGTGAATTATTCCTTTTTTCTCTAAAACAATTAAATTCTTAATCTTGTTATGCTTTAAAATATTATAGACGCCGTAACCAGCTGCTCCGGCGCCAGCCAGACAGATCTTTACTTTTTTCAAGTTTTTCTTCATTACTTTCAAAGCATTCAGCAGGCCGGCAAAAACAACAATAGCTGCTCCCTGCTGATCGTCATGAAAGGCCAGAATATTCTTTTTCTCTAAAGCCTCCATTATTTTAAAGCATTTTGGGGATTCGATGTCCTCAATATTAAAAGCGGCGAAATTTGGTGTCAGGGTCTCTACGATTCTAATAATTTCTTCGGCTGATTTGGTGCCCAAACAAAGAGGATAGGCATCGATGTCAGAAAGGGTTTTAAATAAAACTGCCTTGCCTTCCATCACCGGAAGAGAGGCCTCAGCTATGGTATTGCCCACTCCTATGGTCCGGGAACCGTCGCTAATAATAGCCACATTGTTTCCTCTGGAGGTGTAGAAAAATGACTGGCTAGGATCTTTGGCTATTAATTTCGTTACCTCGGCTACTCCAGGCGTGTAAATTAAATGAAGGTTCTTTTGAGAAGCCTTTATCTTGGGTTCAATCTTTATTTTCCCCTTTAATTTTTTATGCAACCTTAGGGCTTCCGTCATAGTTTTTCCGTCTCACACTGAACTTCTTCTATTTCTCTGCCGACTATTGGTATTTCTTCGATTTTGGTTTTTCTAATAAATTCAGGTAAATCTTTAAACATGATAATTTCATTAAAAACCCGATCCAGGTTTAAAGAATTAAAGCCGGCTAAGATAACGCCCAAAAAGACGGTAAATTGATTTGCTTTTTGGATTGTTTCCCCGTCAGCTACAGTTAGATACAAAGGAAGAATCTTATTCAGTTTTTCCATTATCTCTTCCTTGGAATAAAGGTATTTCAGACCGAGAAAAGATTCTTTTTTTAAAAATTTTAAAACATTCTCCGAGGCCGAAACCTTGCCAGTTTTTAAAATAGGCAGGCTTATAATTAAATCGGCATCAAACGCCTCCTCAGATATTTCAAAATTTAACTCTCCCTCTGTTTTCTTAATGAAATTGGTCTTGGCTAAATCTAAAGGAAGGATGCCGTAACTTTGACAAACGTTAAGAAGCTGGGATTTCTGAGCTGAGAACTCTATGGGAACATCATCAAAACTCTGAGCCGCTACTTTTATATTTTTAATATCTGCTCCCTTTTTTATTAAGTATTTAACCAGGCTTTCTAAAAAGGCATGGTTGGTGTTGGCGGCAAAGTAGGGATGCTTGGGCGAATCAAGGGTCGGAAGAATTAGTATTTTTTTCTCCGAATTAATCTCTAATCCGCCAAGTAAATAAATTACCTTTTCAATTCCTTCCAAAATATCATATTTTATCCGCCAAACAGCAACAGCATTTTTGTCTTTTTTGGCGCTTAAAACAATCTCTTCGCCCACTTTGTACTCTTTTTTGCTTTTCTCCGCCCATTTATTTCCATTTTCGTCTTCCAAAAGCAAAACAAAATACGGGATCTTCATGTGCTGAATGGTAGAAATGGAAACCTTAGAAATCCCTATAACCCTGGCTTTTTCACCCGGCATTCTTTCCGGCTCGACAAAGCAATCAAGACATTTCTCAATCGGATATTGCCAGATTTTTTTACATTTTGGACATTGAAAAAACATATGAAGAAATTAAAGATAATTTTCCGAAACCTTTCTGAAATGGAATCCGTAAATAGAAAGAGTAATGGCTAAGGGAAAAAGTTGGGGCCGGGTAAACAAACTCCGAAAAAAAAGTTTCCAGTAAAAAATGCGCTCTTTTCCCGTGATGCCGATAAACCAAATAGATTTTATAAACGCCTCTATATCCGGCAGACTTAATCTCCATTTTTCCCTTTTGGGAGGCCTGTAATTCTTCAAAAATATTTTAACTCTTTCATAATAATTTTTGGGAGAATAAATTGTAGTTAAAATTCTTTTATAGCCATTGATGAGAAATTTGGTTCCCATTTTAGGCACGAAATTAATTGAATAATCGGTATTGTCGCCGGAGGTATGTTTAAGAAGACGCCCCTCTTCTTTTAATCTTTTGTGCAATCTCGTTTTTGGCAGAGCGCCTAAAATCCCGACCATGGCCGTGACGATACCGCTTCTTTGAATAAAATTAATCTGTCTTTCAAAAATTGAAGGTGTATCGCTGTCAAAGCCGACAATAAAGCCGGCCTGAACCTGAATTCCGTAATTCTGAATTTTTTTAATTGAATTAAGCAGATTACGGTTTGTATTTTGAAATTTCCCGCACTCCTTAAGACTTTCTTCGTCAGGAGTTTCAATGCCAATAAAAACCGTGTTAAAGCCGGCTTCCGACATAAGCTTCATAAGTTCCTCGTCGTCAGCAAGATTAATTGAGGCTTCAGTATTAAAAGAAAAAGGATAGCTTCTTTCTTTCATCCATTGGATTAAAGGCGGCAGAATTTCTTTTTTGAGTCTTCCTTTGTTCCCGATAAAATTATCATCAACAAAGAAAACATTGCTTCGCCAACCCCGTTTGTATAAAACGTCGAGTTCTTTCATTATCTGTTCTTTTGATTTGGCTCGCGGGATACGACCATTCATAATCACAATGTCGCAGAATTCGCAATTGAAAGGGCATCCTCTGGAATATTGAATGCTCAGGGCAGAATAAGGCTTGAAATTAATAAGCTCCCAGAGGGGCGCTGGGGTTTTTGTAATGTCGGGGAACTCTGAAGAAGTATAAATGTGTCTTGGTTGTCCCCTTTCTAGGTCAGCCAAAAAAAGAGGAAGAGTTATCTCGGACTCGTTTAAAATAAAATGGTCTATTTGATCGTTAAATTCTTCGTAGCCGGTAGTAAAAAGGGGTCCGCCGGCCACTATTTTAACTTTTAATCTTTGGCATTTTTCAATTATTTCCCTAACCGATTCTTTTTGAACAATCATGGCTGAAATAAACACAAAGTCTGCCCATTCAATGTCTTTGTCTTTTAATTTGGCGATATTCATGTCAACAACTTTTTTCTCCCAGTCTGAAGGAAGCATTGCGGCAACGGTTAACAAGCCAAGGGGAGGAAAGGCCGCCTTTTTGCCAACAAAAGGAAGGGCATATTTAAAGCTCCAGAAGGTTGGCGGATATTTGGGGTATAAAAGCAATACTTTCATGATCTCGGATGAAACTAAAGATTAGAAGTTTTTTTAACGATATTCATTCTGGGATAAATGGAGAAAATTTTCTTGGAAAACAAAGAAAAAATCAGACCGAAGGCAGGAGTAAAAATCAAAACAGAGGTCATTTGATTCCTTAAAAAGAGCAGGCCGGCGATATAGCATTTTATCAATCCCAAAAAATTCATTTCATACATTCCGGAAAGCAGCCACCAGCCAAAATTGGTCCAGAGGTAGAAAAATAGAACTGATAGAACTCCCATTCCAGTAATTTTAAAAATATATTTTTTGGAATTGTTTTTTATCAGGGAACCCAAAATACCGATGAGAATAAAGGCCGACCAGGTAAAAAGATAAATCTGGGTATTGCCGAAATAGAGATCTGAAAAGAATACCATTAAAAGAGAGGTTATTCCGCCGAAAATCCCGCCCAGAAACGAACCGGAAAGCAAAGAAAGAGAAGTGACGGCTTCAAAATTGGGAATGGAGATTCTTTCGTTCAAAAAAATACGAAAAGAAGCTCCCAGCAAGGCAATGAATATGGCAATGATAATTTTTTTGTTCATATTTTTGTTCATATTTTTTAATTTTAAAACTCTGCTGGGGCGAACTTCCATTCTATATTATCGCCCTTTTTGACCTCTTTTTTGTCGGCAGCCACCATGGGCAGATCACCGTTTACCCAGTACTGCCAGTATTTATTATCGGTTCCGTTTTTAACCCCATCGATGCTTTCCACCAGTATGCCCATATCTTTGTATTCTTTTGATTCTACTTTAAAATTTTCTTTTTGAGACATCTCTCCCAGCAAGGAAAAAACCGTGGAGTCCTCAGATATGACCATCTGGGATGATATTATTTTACCATTACCCTCGTCAATTTTATATAAAACCTTTTCCTTAATAACCCTTCCGATTATTTCCTCGAATCCCCGGCTTAAACTATCTATCTCTTTTTGAGTTGACCTATAATTCTCTCCAATCAGACAAATTGCCCCCAGCGTTAAAACTATTAAGATAATTATTGCGACCTTTAAACTAACTCTTAATTTTGTGAACATAAATTTATTTAATGTTAATTTTTCCGAAGAATATGAACCGTCGCGCTGCCGCCGGCTCCGCCAACGTTGTGACAAAGGCCAATTTGAGCGTTTTTTACCTGACGCTCTTCGCATTTGTTCCGCAGCTGATTGACGATTTCATAAATCTGGGCCAAGCCAGTTACGGAAATCGGATGACCTTTGGCTTTTAGGCCGCCGGAGGTGTTAATTGGTAAACGGCTGCCCAAATTAACGATTCCCTGTCTTATTAAATCTGCTCCTTGACCAATCGGAGCAAATCCCAGATCCTCATAAGAAAATAGCTCTACCGAGGTAAAAGCATCGTGGACTTCAGCAACATTGATATCCTCTCTCTTGATTTTAGCCTGTTCAAAGGCCTGGTCAGCCGCCATCCTGGCCGCCGGGAAATGGGTAATAGTCTCCCGGCCAAAAGTCAGAAGATAATCAGTGGCAAATCCTGAACCAATAATTTCAACGTCCGTCTTTTCTTTTGTTAAAATTATGGCTGCTCCGCCATTAATAGACAAAGAGCAGTCCATTAAACGAAAAGGGGTGGAAACTATCGGTGATTTCTTGATTTCATCCAAAGAAACCGGTCTCTGATAATAATATGCCTTGGGATTTAAAGCTGCATTCTGATGGTTTTTAAGGGCAATGAGGGCCAAATCATCCATGGTTGCCCCGTATTTCTCCATGTACTGCTGCCAGATTAAGGCGTTCTGGACGGGAAAAATCATGCCCTCGGTCTGTTCCCATACTCTCTCGCTGGCTGACATAATCCAATCAGTAGTAACCTCGCTTAAGCTGTCAACTAATTTCTCTCCGCTCACCACTAAAACATTTTCAAGGCCCAAACGATTGGCCGTCCAAATCGCCACCCCTCCTCCCCCGCAAACCGAAGGGGTTTCAATAATCGGAACATTGGTCTTAAAAAGGTCTGACAGCAAAGAAACCTTGTGGGTCTGATGCTCTCCACCAGCAGCGCTGGAAATAGATGCCAAAACAATGGCTTTGATATCAGAAATTTTCATTCCAGCATCCTCCAAAGCCTCGGTTGCCGCTTCAAAAACAAAACGCCACCAGGGTTTGTTAGAATAATCAAATTTTGTCATTCCTACTCCTTTGATATACATATATTTTAGAGCGCCTGCCAACCGACCAAGAGGGTGCCGGGACCGGTGTGGGCACAAATTACCGGGGAAGCCAAGCTGATAAAGGGCACCTCTGCTTTTATTTCTTTCAACCTTTTTCTTAAATTCTCCGCTCCCTCGGGATTATCGGCATGACTGATAATCACCCTGATTCTCTTGCCTTTTCTTCTAGCGCTTTTACTTTCTTTGGCTACTTTCTTAAATAATGCTTCAACCATGTTTTCGGCAAAAACCACTCCGCCGGTAATTACCCTTCCCTTTTTAATGGTCAATATGGGATGAAGCTTGATGCCCCTGATCCTTCTTAACCAATTAGCCTGGCCCTTGCTTATTCTTCCTCCGGCCTCTATCCATTTAGGATCTTCAAAAAGAACGTAAAGATGGGTTTGGGGTATTAATCTTTTAATCTCTTCTAAGACTTCATTCATTTCTCTTTGCTCCTGGATAAGTTCAATTGCCCTGAGAACCAGAAGAGCCTGGCTGGTGGAAGCGTTTAAGGTATCCATGATGAAAAGCCGGCGCGGTTTCCCTGTTTCCTCTTCAGCTTGTTTAGCTGAATTGTAACAACCGGATACTTTGGAAGACAAAGTCAAACACAAAACCTTTTCAAATTTGTTGAGTTGTTTCTCAAAAGCATCTAGATACGATTGGGGAATTGCCTGGGAGGTTTTGGGAAATTCTTTAACCCCTCTTTTTTCTGCTTCCTTCATCTTCTGATAGATGTTTTCTCCTGGAAGGTTCTCTCCTTCCGGCCAGTTAAGGACCAAGGGAACGGTTTTAATTTGGTACCTCTCAATAACCTTCTGGGGAAAATCAACGACGTCTTCGGTAACTATTCCGATGTTAACCTTCCTGACTGACTCTTCTCCCGCAACCTCTTTAGCCATGTCCTCAATTCTTAAACTTTGAATTTCGCCGGCATTTCTTAAGATGTTTTTCGCTTCATCGGGAAAATCGGTATGAATATGAAGTTTCATTTTGTCTTTTACCTGAACAATATCCAAACAGTTTCCCAATCCCTTAAGTTTTTCCCTTATCTTTCTCTCTTCTATCTTTGGGTTTTTAAGCAAACAAACAACTTCATAGCGGTAGGAGATTCTCTGAATAAATCTTTTGACTTTTTCTGAAGGTTTTTCTTCTTTCTCTGAAACCTTAAGCAGGGAAGGGTCAAGGGCCTCCAGATAACTTTCTAATATTATTAAAAATCCCAGTCCGCCGGCATCAACCACGTTGGCCCTCCTGTAAATCTCCATTTTCTCTCTGGTGGCCAACAGGGCCTCCCGGGCATTCTCAGCTGATTTTTTAAAAACAGCCAGGACATCTTTTTCTTTGCCTGACTCTTTTTCAAAAGTATCTGCCACAGCATCAATAACATCTAAGATTGTTCCTTGTTTTGGGTTTTGGATTGACTGCCTGGCCCGTTCTGCTCCTTTTTCAAAAGCCAGGGATAGTTTCTGAACATCAACTAAATCATTACCCAATTGGGGTAAAAATCCAGCTAAAAAACCGGTATATATCACACCGGCGTTACCTTGAGCATTGGTCAGGGCCCCGTCCAAAGCTTTTTCTGAAAGCTCGTTTAAATTTTGAAATTCTTTGCCTTCAATTGCTTCCTTTATTCCCAGGAGGGTTTTGGCCATGTTGTTTCCGGTATCCTGGTCAGGAACAGGAAAAACATTTATCTTGTTAATCTCTTCCTTGCGGCTCTCTACATTCTTATAAGAAAGAAGCATCATCTCCTTCAAATTTTCGGGAGTGATATGTTCCATGAGGAGTTATTTAAACTTCTCTTCGAGTTCTTTAAGAATCTTAGCCGCTAATTCCTTTCCGCCCAAGCCGAAAGCAATGCCCACGGCAAGAGAAACAGTCATTACCATTCCTATAAAGACGGTCAGAATTAATGAAGGAGTAATTTGAAGTTGGTAAAGAATTGCCAAAATAGCAAAAAGCCAGATTGCCCAGCGGATAATCCTGCCCAAAAGCCTGGAATAAGTGATCTTTTCTTCTTCCAGGGTGCCGATAACGATTTTTTGGGAAAAGTCGGTAAGAAAAAGTGCCACCAGGAAAATAAGGGCGGAAATGAAAATATTGGGGAAGTAGCTGATTATTCTTTCTAAAAATTGGCTTAACTGATGCAGTCCCAGGATTTCCGAAGAAGCCATCATAAAAAGGACGATGAAAAACCACCTGACTATCCCGCCGAAAAACTTGGGAGCATTAAGCCGGGAATCAATTTTAGACAGAGCATCTTCCGTGCCCAGCCTTCTTAAAAGCTGGCTTAATTTAATTCTGTTAAGAAAAGCGACAGCTAAAGCGCTTATCCAGTGAGCAACCATTACGCCAACAACAAAAACCAACCCAGCCCAAAAAACTGGTGGAGAAAGTTCAATGAAGTTTTGCCAAATTATTTGAAAAAAGCCTTGATCCATAGATTAATTACCATTTGTTTTTATGAATCCCTAATAAATAGCCTGCCCTGTTGAATATTACGTGCAAAAGGAAGGTTGAAATAAAAAGAGTTGCCCAGACCATTATATTAATTTTAAGGAAGAACGTCAAGAAAATAGCTGCCCCAACCACGTAGTTAGTCTGGTCAAAAGGCATAAACATGCCTCCCGGCTCTATATTCAAGCGTCTTTTAATAAAAGCAAAAAGTAGGTCTCCAAAAACCGCTCCGGCTGAAATCAAAAACCCAAAGAGCCAGACGTTGATTTGAGAATAATCAAGCAAGCTTATTCCTCTTACCTGAGGGAATTTGTAAAGCCAGGCTTGCAGCCAGGCCACCAGCATGCCCAGAACAATTCCACAGACCACCCCCCGCCAGGTTTTATGGGCGCCCAAAAGCGGCTTACCTAAGAAACTCTTGCCAAAATCAACCGGTTTATCTAAAAAATTAAAAAGATTGGCCCGCCTGACTAACGGCGGAATCATATTGGTGAAATAGGCGGGGAGAAAAAAGTAAAGACAGGAAATTAGGAAAAGAAAATTCATATATATTAATTAAATTTCAGACCAGCCAAGAAGCATGGCATCCGGGCCGGTAAGAACGGAAAGCACGTCATCAATTATAGTTACAGAAACCACCTCAATCCCTCTTAATGTCGTCTCAATCATGGTTTTTAACTCCCGAGCTTGTTCTTCTACGTCACCATGGGCGATCGTTACTCTGATTCTTTTGCCTTTTTCTCTCAACTTTTTGGTTTTCTTATCCAATTCATCAAGCAAAGCGGCTGGAATGCTTTTGGCGCCAGCCTTTATTCCCACAGAAGTAAGTTTTCCTTTCTTCATTCCCAGAAGCGGCCTGAGGCCTATTTTTTGAGCCCTTCTTACCCATTCTGCCAAGGTATGGGACATGCGACCAGAAGCTTCCACCCATTTGGGGTCAGATAACATTCCAATAAAATGGGCTTTTGGAGTAAATTTTTCCAATTCTTTAGCAATCTCTTCAGCCTCTTTTCCTTCTTTTATTAAATCAAGGGCTTTGTAGGTTGAAAGACTTTCTCCAGTGCTGGCATTCAAACAATCAACCACAAAAATTCTTTCTTTTTCTTCGTTTGGCAACATACTCCTGGCCTGAACGGCAGAATTATATGTTCCAGAAAGCTTTGAAGTAACAGTAATACAAATGATTTTCTCAAAATTCTCAAGTTGCTTTTTAAAAGCAATCAAAAAATCCTTTGGCGAGGGTTGGGAAGTTTTACCAAAGCTGGTAATTCCTTTTTTTTCCATTTCCCGCATTTTTTGAAAAGTATTATTGCCGGACAAAGCTTCAAGTTCCGGCCAATCCATTTTTACCGGAACAACCTCTATCTGATGCCTTTCGGTTAACTCTCTTGATAAATCCGCCACGGCATCGGCTACTAAACCTATTTTTTGCATATATATATATGTATTATTGATTATTATCTGACGACTTTTTAAATTTAAACCTTGATTCTGTTTTATTCTTTATTCTTTCAATGTTTTCCCTGTGGGCCCACCAGATAAGAACAAAAAAGGCAATTCCTAAAATAAAATAACTCAATGAATGAAAAGCTATCCAGAGCATTAAAGGAACAAAACTGGCTGCTGAAAGGCTGGCAAAGCTTACTATTTTTAAAGCAATTATGGCTGAAATCCAGATTAGAATTAAAATTAGAAGATATTTCCCTTGTAATAAAACAAGAAGGGCGCCAAATGCAGTTGACACTCCTTTTCCCCCTTTAAACTTGAGCCAGACAGGAAATATATGTCCCAAGGTTGGCGCAACAGCTACCAGCGCTATCTGCCAGCTGGAAGATAAAAAAACAATGGCTAAATAGGTCGGGATTATTCCTTTAAAAACATCTAAAATTCCAACTGCTACCCCCCATTTCAAACCGAATGTCCGGGCAATATTTGTGCCGCCAATGTTGCCGCTGCCCACTTTTCTAATATCGATTCCTTTGTTTCTGGATATTAAATAGCCGGAAGGAACTGAGCCTAACAAATAACCGAAAAGGAATAACAAAAAAAGCTTAAACATGCTATTAAGTAATCTTAACAGATTTAAGCTTTAAGGACAAATAAAAGAGGTTAACGAATTTTTCGTTAACCCGGGACAAAGAATTTTTTCTCTGCCCCTTATCCTCCTACTGTTCCGATCCTGACAGGCTGCCCGCTAAGAATGGTTTTCACTCCTTCCTTTGCGACCCAGTCTGGCATGATAGACCCGTCTTCTGATTCTTGACGAGGTTTTGGAAATCTCGGCACAGAACCGGTTTTTTTAATTTGGGACTGGCCGCTCTGAACCACCTGAGCCACTTCTTTTGATTGCGGCATGCCTGCGGGCTTTGCATTGTCAATCCCGGAAACCCTTTGGCATTCCGGTATCGGCTCAGCATTAACACTTCTTTCGAGATAACGGAAAGTGCGTCCGTATTCGGGGTAGTCTGAGTGCAAATTCCTCTTGCCCTTACTTGACCCCTGGCGCTTCTTTGTCTTTTTTCCGTCCTTTTTTGGCTTCCTGCGGCCATCGCGCATGTCGGAATCTTTTTTACCGACATCAACCCATGAAGACGGAAGACAAACTGTCTTACCCTGCTGAACAACCACATTTTCTTGCTCTGAGTTGCGAAGCGGCTCCGTGACATTAATCGGAGAGTCCGGAACTTTCCCTTGCACGGTCTGAACCGTTTCGGGAATTTCCTCAACCCTACTGGGCGGGCTTTTGCTTTCTCCTTGCCAAAGGTAGTTATGAGCCCCCGGCTTGGACCTTTTCCAATCCGGCCTTTGACCTCGACTCCCGGTGGGGTGGTCAAGATTACCATTCCCGTTCCCAATTGGACGAGAGAAAACCAGTTTTTCCTGCTGGACAACGCCTGCGTTCGTCTCTATCTTTGGCACCTGTGCCCAAAGAAAAGCGATAGGCGTAATCCCGCTCTCGAAATCCCGGAGGAATTTCACTATTGTCCCCATTTCTGGAACAATTGTTCGTGTCTTCTCGGGGTTAATTTGACCCCTCTCAATAATACGCTGATCTTTCAGGGCAATAATTACTTCCCTGACACCGTTCATTCTGAACGGCTCCACAATGCCGTATCTTTGTTCCGGGAATACCCGGGCAACCCTTCCTGTGAACATTGTTTCCTCCAATTTTAAAAGAGCATCTTGCTCTATGCTCTTATTATAACTAAATTATCCCTTTTGTCAAGTGTGGACCCACCGAGAATCGAACTCGGATCTCGGCAATGCGAATGCCGCGTACTACCGTTATACTATAGGCCCATTATCAAAATTTTTTTTAATTCAGCCAAGGAATTAATTTTTTTAAAACTTGTATTACTTATCTTATTCTCCCGATCAATTAATATCACTTCCATGCCCAACTCATGGGCTGGAATTAAATCGCGCTCTACTTCATCGCCAACCATCAAGGTTTCCGTCGGTTTTACCTTTAATTTTTCCAGGACAAAAAGAAAGGCTCGCTGGTCTGGTTTTATAAACTTTGTTTCTTCGGGACTGAAAATTTCAAATCCTTTAGGAAAAATCGTTTCAATTAAAAACCTGGCTCCGGTTGATAAGATTGCTTTGGGAAAAGGCAGGTCAACAATTTCTTTTGCATCTTGGTAAATCTCCGGCCCGGACTTTTCTTGAAAAAATTCAGCCATTTTTTCAATTGTTTCCTTTTTTGCCTTAATTGAAAAACTATTAAGCATTTTCTCGCTAAAATCCTGCCAGCCTCGAGTATAAACCAAATTCCTTTTAAATGAATCGTCAAACAGCTTCATTTGTTCTTCGGTTTTAATTTCCAATCCCAGATTTGCCAAATCGGAAAAGAATTCTTTGGGATCAGATTTTTTAAAATATGCCAGGGTTCCGGAAAAATCAAATATTATTAGTTTTGGAGTCATAAATATCTTTTTACCAGATTATTATAAAAAATTAAAGCCGCAGCTCTCTTTCCAACCAGGGAATGTTTTCTTTCCTCCTTCTCCAAAAAACATCTTCCCAGACATAATGTACTGCCAGCTGTTTGTATTTACCGTATTTTTCAAAATGTTTCAACAGTTTTTTGACCGGAATGGGCCTTAAGGGGTCACGGTTGAAAAACAGCTTAGAATAGATTTTCTGTTCCCAAGGAGAAATATGATTGAAAAAATCCCAATGATGGAAAACATCAAAAAGCAAATACCAAACTGTTGCTGGTCCCACGCCGTAAAGCCTCAACAATTCCTTTTTCTGGGTTTCTCTGTCTTTTTTTCTTAGCTCTTGCTCATTAATTAATCCCTGCTCAAAATAGTCATCTATTTTCTTTATTGATTTTGCCCGGTAGCCGACTTTCAAGCTCCGCAACTCTTCCTCGCTTACTTTTTTTAATTTGCCCGGAGCCCAAAAACACCACAATCTTCTGTTGTCAAATTCAAGCAATGTTCCATATTTTTCCAAGAGCGCCTTGAACATTTGAATCGACCTTCTGGCTGAGGCATTCTGGAGAACTACTCCCACTATCAGATATTCATATAAGGAGAGCGGATTTCCCGGCCGCATGCCGCGCAATTTCCTGATTATGGGTAAAAGCAGCTTATTGTTCCGGAATTGCTTGTAAAATTCACTTAAATCAAGCTCAAGGTTGTAGCGATATTTGATTTCCTCCATGAATAAATCAAGAAGGTTTTGAGGAAGAGGTTTTTGGGAGAAAATCTCTACGGAAATTCGAGGATTATCAGTAGTTCCTTTGTTGATAAACTTCACTCCCAGTAGCCTATTCTGCCAATTCCAGGTCTGCCAACGAATGTTCGACTCCCAACAAGTATCGCCTGTAACAAAATGATCCGGTTTGTAGAAAGTGGGGTCAAAAGCAAAGGGTTTTGTCGGTTTGATACTGATGGTTTTCCACAATTTTAGCTTAATGGGTTTCACGTTTTTATTTTCTTCTTCGAGAATCATACATGACCGCCAAATAGGTACCGATAAAAGAAGCCAGAACGGCAAAAACGATCTGCCTTTTGTCTTGGAGATAATTAATGACTACAAAAGCGCCGAACAGCCAAATAATAGTGCCGAAAACAGCAGCGCTTAAGGATTTGCCCTGGTTTACCCTTCGAATGTACAAAACCCAAAGAACATCCGATAAAACTACGGCTAAAAAAACTAAAATAGCTGTAATAATGAATTTTTCCATAGTTTTTATTTAATTAAGTCGCCAATGTTTATCTTAAGTGCTTCGGCAATTTTTTTGAGAGTATCAAGTGTCGGGTTTTTATTTTCGCCTGACTCAATTTTGATAATGGTATTGTAAGCCACTTCGGCAAGTTTTGAGAGCTTGTCTTGAGAAAGTCCAAGTTTCTTTCTATAACGCCGAATATTTTTTCCTATTGTGGATAATTCTTTTGACATATGTTTATTATTTTAATACTATTAAAGTAGGGGTTCTTGCAGATTATTCTCGTAGATTCTCTACTATAATGATACTAAATAAGTAAACAATGTAAAGGTTTAAAACTATGAATTTAGCGAAAGCAAAATGTGCGTTTTGTGGAAAAGATTATTTTCGACAAGCTGGACGGCTAAATGAAGCCAAAAAGTTTGGCTGGAATCAGTATTGTTCCCAAGAGTGTCAGAGTAAAACCAAAACTACGAGAGTTGAAAGGGCCTGCGGAAACCCTAATTGCAGCAATAAGGTTTCGCGAGTATTAAACCAATTTAGAAGATCTAAATCAAAACTTATTTTTTGTTCTCAATCTTGTGCGGCGATAGTAAACAATAGAAAAAATCCTAAAAGAAGACCTAAGTTTAAAATTTGTATTAGATGTGAAAAGCAGTTTAGAAAAAGCACGGGAAATAGAAAATATTGTTCTATGAAATGCAGGGATAGAGCAGAACCTAAGTATACTCGTCAAAGGCTTATAAATACTATAAGGCAAAAGGTTCAAGAGTTACAAAGGATACCGGCAAGACGGGAAATGAAAGAAAGTAAAACATGCCAAAAAAAATTTGGCTCGTGGAATAACGCTATTATTGCCGCGGGGTTCCAGCCAAATCGTTCACACAATCAAAGAATGTACAAACGAGTCTTTACTAAAGCATTGGATGGACACATCTGTGATTCCGTTTCTGAGCTTTTAATTGATAACTGGTTTATCAAAAACAAAATTGAGCATGAAAGAAATATTTCTTATCCTGACACAAATCACAAAGCGGATTGGGTAATATCAACCGGAAATCAAAAAATATTTATTGAATATTTTGGGTTAGCAAACGACAGTCCCAGATATGATCGAGCTATAAAAGAAAAAAAGAAACTTTGTCATAAAAACAAAATTTCTTTAATTTCAATTTATCCTCAAGACCTCTATCCTAAAGAATTTTTAGAAGAGAATCTAAAAAGTAAGTTTGAAAAATTTCTTGTTGCTTAACTTGTCAGGGCGGAGAGATTTGCACTCTCGATTTCCGGTTCCCGAAACCGGCGTCTTAGCTGCTAGACCACGCCCTGTTTTTAAGTGACCCAGTATTTTTTCTTGGTCATCTCGTCTCTTTTCATTTCCAGCTTCTCTCTTTCCTTTCTGCCCTCTTCTGATAAAGAATTCAATTCTTTTTCCGAAAGCTTTCCTAATTTTTTAATTTCTTTTTCCAAATATTCTTTCTTATTCTTCTTGGGGTCTGACAAAACCTGACCCAGTAGAACATCTAAAATCCTTCCTATCTTAGGCCCTGGCTGAATATTCAGCATTTTCATTACATCATTTCCCGAAACCTTGAGCATTTTCACCGAAATGGGGTCCAAAGAAACCTTTTCAATAATATACTTTAAATGCCTTAATTTGTAGGGCTCGGCCTTGGGAACGCCGGAACCAATCCTGTCAGCCATTCTTAACTGCAGTAATTCCTCCATGTTTTCCGGACCGGCCTGGGAAACCAATCTCCTGACCGAACTTTCGGAAACTTCGTCAACGTTGTAGTAAAAAAGATGATAACGAACCAATCTTACGATTTTTTCAATTTCTTTCTTGGGAAACTTCAATCGACTCAAGATGTTGTGTGTCATTTTAGCCCCGATAATCTCATGATTGTAAAAAGTGGAGTCAAGACCGTTGCCTCTTTTGGCCCTGGGTTTTGCTATATCATGAAGTAAGGCCGCTATTCTTACGTATTTGTTAAATTTATTCTTGGCGGCATAGTCCAATGAACGCAGATTGTGGTCATAGCATTCATATATATGGTGTTTGTTCTGACCTATGCCATAACCCTCTTCCAGTTCGGGTATAATGTATTTCATTAAGCCAAGCTGCCTTAATAATTCTATTCCTTGGGCCGCCTTGGCAGACATAATAATCTTTGTTAATTCATCTCTGATTCTTTCCTGGGAAATGACCTTTAAACCGCCTGATCTTTTCTTGATTGCTTGAGATGTTTTTTCCTCAATCTTCCATTCTCCTCCTTTTGAGTTTAAAGTTGTGGCAAATCTGGCTGCTCTGACCATTCTTAAAGCATCTTCGTTAAACCTGTCTTCCGGATTACCAACCGCTCGAACAATCTTATCCTTTAAATCTTCCTGGCCTTTAAAAGGATCAATGATTTTGGTCTTGGTTTTTTGGATTTCCAAAGCCAAGGAATTTATGGTGAAATCCCTTCTGGCCAAATCTTCTTCAATCGTTTTGGCGAATTTTATCTCGTCAGGATGGCGCTTGTCAGTATATTTTGCCTCCAAACGATAGGTAGTAACCTCAATTTCTTTTAATCTCGGGTTTTTGCTTCCCGTCTGTATCGTTACGGTAAAGAACCTGTTTTCGTAAAAGCTTTTGGGAAATATCTTTTTAATCTCCTCTGGCTTGGCGCTGGTGGCAATATCCCAGTCTTCCGGCTCTTTTCCCAAGAGAAAATCACGGGCGCAGCCACCCACCGCATAAGCTTCAAATCCTTTTTTCTTTAATTTATCAACGACTGATTTTACTTCCTTGGGAATGGTCATTTGATTTGTCTTTTGCTTAATCCTATCTTAAAAACTTGTTTTTTTCAATTCGTTCTGGTAGTATATATTAATTCATTATCCTTTTGCCCTCGTGGTGAAATGGATATCACGCGACGCTTCGGACGTTGAAGTCCGGGTTCGAGTCCTGGCGAGGGCATTAAAAAAACATGAAAAACAAATCAATTTCCCAGCGAAATAGAATTAAAAAATTATTACCAGTATTCCTTTTAGCTCTGTTTTTTTTACTTTCAGCCAGCGCCGTTTCGGCTGAATCTGCCTGTAGCGGACCGATTGTTTCCTGTGGCGGAAGAGACCAAAACCCCTGCCAGTTTTGCGACCTTTTTGTAGTTTTTAACAATATTATCAAGTTTCTCCTGTTTTGTCTGGTCCCGCCCTTTGCAGTAGTAGGAATTGTTATTGCTGGTATTTATTTCATTTTCGCTGGCGGCAATCCCGGAATGGTAACCCAAGGAAAAGATGTTCTTCGGGCAGTGGCTATTGGCCTATTAATTGTTTTTTGTTCCTGGCTGCTTATAAATTTATTCTTTTCTTTTATCGGGGTTGAAAAATGGACGGGCTTGGAAGAAGGATGGTTCCAAATTGAGTGTCAATAATTATTTGCGCCCATAGCTCAACTGGCAGAGCAGGGGCCTCTTAAGCCCAAGGTTGCAGGTTCGATTCCTGCTGGGCGCACATTACGATTGAAATATATATAATTAAAATTCATCAAAGAAAAAACATGTTATCAGTAGAAGAAAAAGGCAAGATAATAAAAAAATACAAGCTGCATGATTTGGATACTGGTTCTCCGGAAGTCCAGATCGCGCTTCTCAGTGAAGAAATCAAGCAGCTGCTTTTGCATTTGAAAAAGCACCCCAAAGACCTGCATTCAAAGAAGGGCTTGTTAAAAATGGTGTCCAAAAGAAGAACTCTTTTGGCCTACGTGAAGAAAGAAAGTACCAGAAGGTACAACATCATTTTGGAGAAAATAGGGCTTAAAAAATAATGTTCTCAAAAATCAATTTCTATCATGACCATCGTTAAACATCCTGCCCAAAGGGTGGCAGTTTTAATTGACGTTCAAAACCTTTATCATTCCGCCAAGAATCTTTACCGGTCCAAGGTTAATTTCCGCGAGGTTTTAAAAACAGCTGTGGGGCAAAGGGTCCTGATCAGGGCTTTTGCCTACGTTGTCAGGACAAAAACAGGAGAAGAAAAGCCTTTTTTTGAAGCCATAAGCAAGCTGGGGATTGAAACCAGAGTCAGGGATTTGCAGGAATTCTACGGAGGCCTGAAAAAGGCTGACTGGGACGTGGGAATCACGGTTGATGCAATCAGGATTGCTCCCAGCGTTGATGTTATTGTGCTCGGTTCCGGAGACGGTGATTTTCTCCAATTGATTGATTATTTAAAAAACCAGGGCAAGAGAGTGGAGGTAATTGCTTTCTCTAAATCAGCCTCTTCAAAACTTAAAGAAGCAGCTGATGAATTTATTGATTTAGAAGAATCTCCGGAAAAATATTTATTAAAAAAATGAGTAGCGAAAAAACTGTTTTTAAAAAAGATTTCGGGGGGAAGGAGCTTAAGGTAATAATCAGCAATCTGGCTGAACAGGCTTCGGGCAGCGTACTTGTCCAGTACGGAGATACTTTGGTTTTAGCCACAGCAGTAATGTCTGATTTCTGCAGAGAAGGAATAGATTTCTTTCCCTTAACCGTTGAATACGAAGAAAGATTTTACGCTGCCGGCAAAATCTTGGGCTCAAGATACATTAGGAGAGAAAGCAGGCCTTCTGACGAGGCCATTTTAACTGCCAGATTCATTGACCGGGCAATCAGACCCAGGTTTCCCAAGGGCTTGAAAAGAGAAGTTCAAGTGGTTGTTACTTGTCTTTCCTGGGACGGAGAAAACGATCCTGATATTGTCGGCTTAATCGCCGCTTCCTTGGCCCTTTCCATTTCCAACATTCCCTGGTCAGGACCGCTCTCCTGTTTGAGGGTGGGCAAAACAGAAGGAAAGTTTGTTTTAAACCCGACCTATATTGAAAGGGAGAAAAAAGAATTGGATTTGTCTTTGGCTGCCATTTCTTCTCCTCTGGCTAAATTTTTAGGCAACAAGCCCGATGACGATATTTTAATTAATATGGTTGAGGGCGAAGGCAATGAAGTCGAAAGCAAGGTGATTTGGGAAGCGGTTGATTTCGCCAAGCCGCATTTAAAACAATTGATTAATTTTCAAAAAGAAATTGCTGAAAAAGTCGGGAAAGAAAAAACCGTTGTTGAAGGGCCTGCCAAAGACACTGAGCTGGAAAATGAAATTAACGGTTTCTTGGCCGCCAAGCTGGAGAAAGCCCTGTTCCACGGCGAAAAGGGAAGAGGAGGAGAAGAATTAGATATTCTCAAAGAAGATCTTATTGCTTTTATCAAAGAAGTATATCCGGAACCGATAGAAAGAAAGGTGGGATATACCAAGGAATATTTTGAAAACAAGGTTGATGAATTGATCCATAAAAATATTCTTAAAACGGGAAACAGGCCTGACGGCAGGAAGATTGATGAAATCCGCAAAATCCAGACCGAGATCGGATTGCTGCCCAGAACTCACGGCTCAGGACTTTTTATCAGGGGAAAAACCAAGGCTCTTTCCATTTTAACCTTAGGCGCTCCGGGAGATGTAAGAATCCTTGAGGGCATGGAAATTGTCGGCAAAAAACGCTTCATGCACCATTACAACTTTCCTCCTTACTGTTCCGGAGAGATAAAACCGATGAGGGGGCCGGGAAGAAGGGAAATAGGACACGGCATGCTGGGGGAAAAAGCTCTGATGCCTTTGGTTCCCATTTTCGATGATTTCCCTTACACCATCAGAATAGTGACGGAAATCCTTTCCTCCAACGGCTCGACTTCCATGGCTTCGGTTTCCAGCTCCAGCCTGGCTCTAATGGATGCCGGAGTGCCCATTAAAAGGCCGGCGGCCGGAATTGCGATAGGCATGGTTCATGATTACAAGGGAAATTACAAAATTTTAACCGACATCCAGGGGCCGGAAGACCATCATGGAGACATGGATTTTAAAATGGCGGGAACTGAAAAAGGTTTAACGGCAATCCAGATGGATGTTAAAACCGACGGCATAGGAGACGAGATTTTAAAAGAAGCTCTGGCCACCGGGAAAAAAGCCCGTCTTAAAATATTGGATGAAATGTCGAAAACCATATCCGAACCCAAAAAAGAGCTTTCTCCTTATGCTCCCAGAATCATAATTTTACAAATAAATCCTTCTAAGATCAGAGAGGTTATCGGTCCGGGAGGCAAGATCATCAATGAAATAATCGGAGAGTGCGGAGTTTCCATTGACATTGAAGACAGCGGAAAGATTTTTATCACAGCTGAAAAAGAAGAAGCCGGAGAAAAAGCGCTTTCCTGGATAAAAAACATTACCCGAGAAGTAAAAGTAGGGGAGTTCTTCAACGGAAAAGTTACCAGGATCTTGAATTTCGGCGCTTTTGTCGAAATCCTGCCCGGCCAAGAAGGCCTGGTGCACATCTCCCAATTAGCTCCCTACCGGGTGGCCAAAGTAGAGGATATCGTCAAAACAGGAGACATCATCCCGGTAAAAGTGATCTCCATTGACGAACAAGGGAGAATAAATTTGTCTTTGAAAGAAGCAAAAGATAAAAAAATAATTTAAAAATATATGGAGGAACCACAAACAGGGACTCCTCAAGGATTTGGGGAGCCCAAGGAAGAAAAAGCGGGACAACCTCAAGATATAGGTTATCCCCAAGAAGAAAAAAAAGAGCTTTTAAGGCGGGAGGAAATCAAAACAATGTCCAAAGACATCTCCCAGCTGAGAGAAATAGAAGCTCAAAAAGAAAAAGAAAGGCTCATGGCTCTGGAAGCCCAAAAAGAGCAGCAAAGGGCTTCTTCTCCGCCGCCCTTCTTGCCCACCGAAGAAACTCTTAAAAAATTCGAGACGGAACAACCGAAAAGCTTCGCTCCGGAAATTCCCGAAGAAATTTCTTCTTCTAATAAAAATGTCTGGGTCAAGATAGGAATAATTGCTGTTGTGCTGCTCGTTATTGGCGGAGCTGTCTATTGGTTTTTAACCATGAGAGAACAGCCTGCTCCCGACGAAACAGAACAGCTCCCAGTAACAACCACCACCGAAGAAGTTGTTGAACAACGGGAAGAACCTGTTATCCCTCTTTCTTTGTTTGAAATGCAATCGCTTCAAACACTGACAGCCGCCAGCATTGAAGATGTTCCTTTAATACTTTCCCAGTTTCTGGCAACCGACTCAACTAACACCGGCTTTATTAGAATCCTGATAAAAGACGTGACAAATAATAGATACCTGGGCTTGGCAGAGTTTTTCTCGGTCTTTAACGTAAATACTCCGACCGGACTTTTAGATAAATTAAACGATGAATTCACCTTGTTTGCTTATTCCAGCAACGGGAATAACCGCTTGGGCTTGGCAGCCGCGATAGAAGACAACGAGAACCTCTACATTCTCGGCAAGTCCTGGGAGCCGACCATGGAAAGCGACACTGAAGAACTTTTTGCTTCTTTAAATGAAGAAAAAACAAAGAGCCCTACTTCTTTTAAACAGACATATTACAAAAAATATCCTTTCCGCTACGCGTCTTTTTCAGGCAACCAATTCGGCATTTGCTGGTCGGCCTATAATTACTTTATCTGGACGACCTCGGGAGAAAGCATGATAAGAACAATTGACTCTCTATTAAAATGAATAAAAAATTAATTGAAGAATTAAAAGTTAAATTGGAAAAAGAAAAAGCAGACATTGAGAAAGAACTGGAAAAGTTTGCCAAAAAAGATGACAAGATTAAGGGCGACTGGAATACCGTTTTCCCCCGTTTTAACGGCGGGGAGTCAGGCAGCGCTGCTTTGGAAAAAGCGGCTGACGAAGTAGAAGAATACAGTACTCTCTTATCTATTGAACACAGTTTGGAAACAAAACTGCAAAATATCAATTTGGCTTTGGACAGGATAAAGAAAGGCAAGTACGGCATTTGCGAAAAGTGTAAAAAGGAGATAAGCGAAGAAAGATTAAGGGCTTTTCCCGAAGCCACAACCTGCAACAATAATTGCAAGTAAAACTAAAAAGGCCCTCTTAAGGGCTTTTTGGTTTGATTCTTTAATTCGGTTATTTAAAAGGATTTCTGGCTCCCAATACGGCAAAGTGCACATGACAGCCGGTGGACAACCCTGCTCCGGCTGTTCCCGGCTTTCCGCCCATCAAGGCTATGGCTTGGCCCTGGGAAACCTGGTCTCCGGGATTAACCAGGCTGATAGCAATGTGTCCGTAGCTGGTTACCACTCCGTTAGGATGCAAAATTGATATGGTGTTTCCCGCTCCCCCGAAAGCCCAGCGAGAAGTAGAATTGGTTAATTTAACTTTCAATACCGTGCCGCCAGCTGCCGCATAAATCAGTTCTCCGCACTGGTTATGAGACAAATCCACGGCATTATACCAGTGAAGCCCCTGGGTTTCTCTGCAAGGAGCGGCAATGGGGCAGATAAAATAACTGTCAGCCAGAGGTACTGTTTGGGGAGCTATTTGGGTTGGGACAGAAGGCATTACGCCGTTGGGAATAACAAGAATGTCTTCTATATAGATGTCTTCATCATTGGAAAGATTGTTAATGGCAACGATTTCTTCGGTTTTTCCTTTGTACTTTTCAGCTATTGTTGAAATAGTATCCCCTGACTTAACGTGATAAATGACTCCTGAAACCGGCGGAATTACCAGTCTTGTTTCTGGTTGAATTTGGGTGTTCATGCTTAAATTATTAGCCCAAAGAATGGTGTTTAAAGAAATATTAAACTTGCTGGCAATCGAAGAAAGAGTTTCTCCGCTTTCAACAATATATTCGGTAATAACTTTTTTAGCGTCTTCCGGCTCTGCTCCTCCGATTAAAGCGCCCAGGGCCTGGGGAGAAAAGGTTGTTGGCGGAGAAGATGCCCTTATACTGCCGTTTCCCACAAAAAGAAGCTCTGGCGATTCGGGCAGAGCTCTTTTATTTGAGTCTAAAAACATTTCTGATAAGGTTTTTTGCTGTTTTTCAAGACAAACTTCATTTTGGTTTGTTCCGCCTAAGGCCTGGGATATGGTGGCCAAACAAAAACGCCCTTCATCAATAAGGGGTTTGGGCATCATTCCTGGTTTTAAAAAGGTTGAAACAACTAAAATTACTAAGATTAGGGCCAAACGAAGGAAAGGATCTCGATAAGATCCTCTTAAATCACTAAAAAATGGTTTTTCAAACCAGTTCATTGTACATTTCTAATTTACCCCCTCCAATACTTAAAGTCAAGCTTCTTATCCACACCTTATCCAAAGGCAAAATATTCTTTTAAAACAAGTAGTTTCTGGTTAAATTAACCCATTCTTCAATATTTAGGGTCTCAGCTCTTTGGGAAGGTTGTATTTTATTCTCTAAAAGCCATTTTTCAGCTTTTTCTTTGTCCATTTTTAATCCTTTAGACAGATTATTGATTAATTGCTTTCTGGGCTGGGAAAAACCGGCTTTTACGATCTTAAAGAATAAATCCCTGTTAATTTTGGGTTTTTGGGGACTTTCCAGTGATATTTTAATAATTGCTGAATCAACTTTAGGAGAGGGCCAGAAAGATCTTTGGGAAATATATGATATTATTTTGGGCTGGGAATAAAATTGTACGGAAACAGCTAAAATGCTCATTTTAGGAGGTTTGGCGCAGATTCTTTGTCCTACCTCCTTCTGAACCACCAGAACCATTTCCCTGGGAGGGTTATCGGATTCAAGAAATTGCCTAATAACCGGAGCTGAAAGATAAAAAGGTAAATTTCCCACCACCTTGTATTTTTTATTTTTAAATTTTATATTTTTTAAAATATCTCCTTGTATGACTTCTACATTATTAAAACCCTTTAATTCTTCTTTTAAAATTTCTATCATTCTTTGGTCTTTTTCTACGGCAATGACTTTTTCAGCTCTTTGGGCCAGTTCTTTGGTCAAAACCCCTGAGCCAGGGCCGATTTCCAAGACAACATCATTGGAATTAAGATCAGCAGCTTCAATAATTTTTTTAATTGCTGTTTTATCAATTAAAAAATTCTGGCCCAGTCTTTTTAAGGGCTGAATCCTGTATGTTTTAAATATATTTTTGGTATTTCTTTCGGAAAATTGATTCATTTAATTAGCTTAGCAGAATCTTGACAAAAATGAAAAAAGGAATATAATTAAAACAGGCTCCAAATGAGCGCTGAATCTGATTTATTGTTAAGCGCTCACAACGAGCGTTTGACAATAAAAAATTTGATGAATGATTAGTGGAGGAATTCGACATGACAGGATTAACTACAACTACAGTAAAACCGACCAAAATCGACACAAAGATCATAATAATAGCGGTCTTTGCAGTAATTGCTCTTGTGGTCGCAGGAATTGCTATCTCCTACTATCTGAATCACGCGGCTCAGCCAACAAACACACAGATTTCTACCGGCAGTGGTCCAGGCTCACCAGCAGGACCATCTGTACCAGTGACAACTACGCCGGTGCCAACAGCTACTCAGATCACCATCTTACCGCAGGCAACGCCAGAGCAAATTCGAGATTCTGTATTAATCTCTAACCCAACTGATAATACGTGGTTGGGTGTTGCCCTAAGAGCTAGAAATGTCACGGCGGCTCTTTGCCAGCAAGGATTCAAAGCCCGAACAGATACTTTCAGATTATTCCCGCCCAGCTTATTTAGGGCGGTAACGGTTGTTAAATATAAAGAAGGATACATATACCTGTATCCTGAGCCCAATACGCCAGCTGTTTTCCTTGGTTCATCTGATAACCCAATTCCCAAGGAAGAAGAACTGACAGGGGCCAAACTTTATACGGGGACTGACGATTTCGGCAATTATTGCTGAAGTTTTCATCCCTCTTTTTTATTTAAAATTAGTAAGAAAATTATTGTGCAAGGGGAATTATAATTAAAGAACGAACCTTATTTCCTTCGGGCCCTGCACTATAAACATATTCTCCTTTGAGGGTGGAAACACAAGCAGTACCAGGAGGTTTAGTAAACAATTGACATCTTCCAGCTAACTTAGGTTGGGTATTTAAAACAACTCCAAATGCTCCATTAATTTCAAAAGATAAAATATTTTTATCCACCGGCTTTGTGCTTCCGTCAGAACAAGTAAAATTTTTATCCATTATATTAAAATCATAAAAATATATCGGTTTTGTAATGGAATCAACTACCCACTTACAAGTAACAGGAGAAGGCAAAATAGTAGAAGGAGGTAAAATAGTAGAAGGAGGCAAAATAGAATAATCACAATTAATACTATTATAGAAAGTAACTTCTCCTGTTTGCGCTCCAGTTTTATTAAGGAGAGCTAAAGAAGAAACGTTAAATCCTATTGGGTTATCGAATTCGAAAAAATTTTCACCTGCTGCCAAGTTTTTGATATCCCCTAAAGCATAAATACATGTACTACCTCTAAAATCATTATCAGTGAACAAAACTACCCTATAAGATATTTTTTTATCTGGATCATCTATAAACTTAATAGATTGTGCTTTGTTGTCAAAATCATAATTTGATAAACTGGAAACGCTTGAATTAATATAAATTGGTCTACCCAAAAAATTTGTCTTGGGATAAAGGTAAACTCCAGGTCTGTTCCATAGAAAATAAATTGAGTTTCCGGAAAAACTGTCACCGGAACCGGTTCCGGTGTTTTCTGTTTTCTTCTCGCTTGCATCATAAACCTCAATTAATTCTTTTGGCGAAGAGATAAATTTTACCGCGGTGGCGGTAAAACCGAGGGCGGAACTGCTATCGGCAACATAATGATCTTCTCCTTTTTCGTCTGTTAAATAAACCCCGGTGACCGGCC
>Ga0315284_10000542_pt1 | contig 51465 bp, 41 predicted proteins | sample YL17G09_16_MG_FD_203696 | JGI IMG/M metagenome (GOLD analysis project Ga0315284, IMG submission 203696) | Sediment microbial communities from Yellowstone Lake, YNP, Wyoming, USA - YL17G09_16 | ecosystem: Environmental > Aquatic > Freshwater > Lake > Sediment | place: USA: Wyoming | collected...
AACCCTAACCCTAACCCTAACCCTAACCCTAACCCTAACCCTAACCCTAACCCTAACCCTAACCCTAACCCTAACCCTAACCCTAACCCTAACCCTAACCCTAACCCTAACCCTGACCCTAACCCTGGGGTTAACCCTAAGAGACGAAAACTTGAGGACCATTACACTCGAGGACCGTCCCAGGGACGCGGAGACTAGTTTGTACGTCCCTGACGCTTGCGTCGTGTAGGCCACTGGATACGTAGCGTTGACGAGAAAGGACCCTTGCTCACTGGACGCTTATATGTCGGACAGCACGACCTCGGTGCCCGGCGTCGTAACCGTCGCGCGCAGCGACCCGGGCACGATGAACGACGAAGCCTGCGCCAGGCGGCGGCCGGCCGCGCCCGCAGGTGCCGGCGCGCACGTGGCGGAGAGCGACGAAAGGGCCGAGAGTGGGGGCGTCAACGGCACAGGGACGCCCGCCACAGGTGACGACGTTGGCCGGCACCAGGGACGACTTGCATTTGACCGTAAACAGCATTGGCCCACCAGGCCCGTCTTGGGGCCGACCGTGACCTTCGACGAGCACAGCGCGGGCCGACCCGAGTTGCAAGCCCGCCACCAGGCCCGTGGATTCATCCACGTAGCAAGTGATCGAGTCCGTGTCCAAGCTCTCGGGCCGACAGCTCCAGCCCCAGGCCGTAAAAGGGATACACGGCCCAACCGCTGCCAGTTGAAAAGGCAATGTCGCCCCGCGTAAACACCCCAGTGAAATCTTTCGAACCCGTCGAAAAATACCAAGAGACGAAACCTTGATTGCCATTGCACTGAAGGACCGTCGCGTACGTCGTCGACGGGCTCAGAGTCGCGGCGAGTCCGGTGAACGGGACCAAAGTGGTCGCGCCGTTTGACACTGTGGCGGTGGCGGTGTTACCGACGACCGTGCCGGTGGGCAAGTTGGAGGCCACGGTCTGAATCTGAACACTGCACGGTGAGGACCACCCATTCTGGGCGCTGAGCAACAGGGACGCGGAGACGAGTTTGTACGTCCCTGACGCTGGCGTCGTGAAAGTGTAGGCCAGTGGATTCGCAGCGTTGATGGAAAAGTACCCTAAAGTATTGAAGCCTTGCTCGATGTACGCTTGTATGTTGGACAGCACGACCTCGGTGCCCGGCGTCGTGACCGTCGCGCGCAGCGACCCGGGCACGATGAACGACGAAGCCTGCGCCAGGCGGCGGCCGGCCGCGCCCGCAGGTGCCGGCGCGCACGTGGCGGAGAGCGACGAAAGGGCCGAGAGTGGGGGCGTCAACGGCACAGGGACGCCCGCGACCGTGCCGCAGGTGACGACGTTGGTCGGCACCAGCGACGACTTGGATTCGACCGTAAACAGCATTTGGCCCACCAGGCCCGTCTTGGGGTCGACCGCGACCTTCACGGTGGACACGTAAGAGTCGGCGGCGACGGAAAAAGCGCGCGGCGCGCCCGCCGTCGAGCACAGCGCGGGCGCCGCCCCCAGCTGCAAGCCCGCCACCAGGCCTGTCGCGTCGTCCACGTAGCAAGTGATCGAGCCCGTGAATTTGGGCGCCGCCGGGTCAACGACAACCGCGCCTGAGAGCTTGGACAGGTCGACCGCGGCCGCGACCGCAGTCGCCGTCGCGTTGAGCTTGGCGGCGACCTCTTCGAGTGTGGCGTGCGCGCGGGGGAGCTTCGGGTTGGTGCGAGGGGGGAGGAGAGGCGTCGGCACGCGCTGCGAGCCATCGTGGTGCCTGCTTTGTGTCGAAAGCTCGAGCACGGCAAGCCTCGCTGCCGCCACCCCTCGGTGACGGTTGGCGAGTAATCGGTGCCCGCAACGGAGGCCCGTTCGAGGTCGCCGGTCGGCGCGCGCGCCGACCGGGGCGCGCGCGCGCCGCCATGCTGGGCCGCGGTCCGCGCCCGCCTGCCGCGCCCCCCACCTCGGCCACGAAGGCGACCGCCGCCAGGAGCGCGAGCAGGGCAATTTGGGGGAGGCGCATGGTGGGGGAAAGGGGCGGGAGAGAGTGCTCTGGTGGCACCCCCGTGCGCGGCACGACGCCACTGCCACGCACGCGGCGCCGCTGCCCGCGCGACGCCGACGGCGAACACCAACGACCCCGTCCGTCTCGTACGCGTATGTGATCGACAACGGCGGCGCCGTGTCCACGGGCACCGGGACGCTGACGTACGCCGTCGCGGCGTCAGGTTTCTCGACCCCGTTCGGGATTGCCGTGTCTTGATCGGCGAACCGGTCTCCGCTGTGGCCGCGCGAAAGGTTAAATATCGCGCACCTCCCGGCGTAATAAAACTTGTCATGTTGTAAATATGGATGTTCTGCCTGGGTTTTTTATTTTTACGGTGCCCGTCGCCCACTCCTGTGGGTGAAGAAGAGGTGGGACAACCTCGAGCCGCAGTGCCCGCCACGACTTCGGCCAGGGTGGGTCAGTGAGGGCGCTGTGCGCGGCGGCATGAAAAAGCACACAGGCACACATTCCACGCGCGCGCCGCTTGCCTGCTTCCCCTTCCCCACCCCCCTCCATCCGCTCCCACGGACCCACTCACACGTTGACCGCGCGCCCGTGGTTCACTCGCCCGCCCCCCTTGTCAGTGCAGCGTCGGCGGCGGCGGCGCCGCCTCCCCGCCCCCGTCACCCCCGCGGCCACCGCCGCCGTCGTCGAGCGGCACGAGCTGCAGCCCGTCGAGCGCCGCCGTCGCAAACGGATATGACGCGGCGTCGCCGCCATCGTCATCGCTCTCCTCACCGCCACCCTCTGCCACCACCGCCACAAACTCGCGCACGTGCTCCGGCGCCGCGCCCGCGACCGCGCCCCACTCGGCCGTCGGCGCCGTCACGCACGGGCCCGAGCGTGGCACCCGCGCCCCCTGGGCCAACGCGGCCCGCGCAAAGGGCGCCCACTGGGCGGTGGACGAAAAATCGCGCACGCCCATGCCGCCCGCGAGGCCGCGCAGCATCTGGACCACGCGCAGCACGAAGAAAACGTCGGGCGGGAACCGCTCGATGGAGACCGACTTGATCGGGGAGTCGGCGGCGAACGGGTCGACTCTGTGAGAAGAGGAGAGGAGAGAGGAGGTGGTGGGTTCGGCCGACGCGATCCTCGCCCTCTCTCCCTCCATCCTCTCCTCCCCTCCCACTTTCTTACTTGAAGCTCGTCCGGGTGTCAAACATGCCAAACGCCATCTTGCGCAGCACGTGCGGGTCGTCCTTGGAGAAGCGCAGGCCGAGGTCGTGCAGCGCGGCCGCGGTGGCGGCGGGGTCGGCTTTGTCGTAGCTAAAGGAAAAGGGGGTGGAGGAGGGGTGTGGGCGAGTGGCGCAGAGGGGCGGAAGGAGGGGGGTGGGCGAGCGGCGCAGTCGGCGGCGGCCGACCACCGCTCCCGCCGCGCCACCCCTCTTCCCAGCGGCGACGTGGGCGGCCGACCGCCACCACCACCGCCCCGCCCCAACCTCTCCCCCTCTCACCCGTGCTCCATGCGCAGCACGAGCCGCGCAAACGCGAGCCGGTCCTCCTCGGGTAACTGCTTCGACTGGCCGTAATCCAGCAGCGCCACCTTGCCGCCGCGCCGCACGAAGATGTTGCCAGGGTGGCTGTCAGCCTGGAAGAGCCCTTCCCCAAGGATCATGCGCCCATATGCGCGGCACACGCGGGCGAGCACCTTTTTGGCGGCGGCACGGCGGGCGGCGGCGGGCATGCGCGAGACCCGGTCGCCGGCTAAGAAGAGGAGGAGGAGGGTGGGTCGGCATGCCACACGACGCACGCACGACGGGCGCACGCCCAGCCCACCTCACCCCCCCCTCTCCTCTCCTCTCCCCTCACCTCGCGCAATGCTCTCGCCCTCGACGAAGCCCATGGTGAGCACCCGCCGCGACACGAGACCGGGCACGGAGCGCGGCACCTGAGGAAAGAGGAGAGGAGAAGGGCGTTGGGAGGAGAGCGCCGCGCCGCCCGGCGCGCGGCCGCCGGCCCCCCACCCAACCTCCTCTCCTACCTCGACCTCGCCGCGCATGTCGACCAGGTGGGATGAGATGGCGTCCATGACGCGCGCCTCGCGCTCAAAGTCAAACTCGAGCGCGACCTAGAGAGAGAAAAGAAGAGGACGGGTTGGCGCAGCAGCCCCACCATGCCACCCCACCCTCCACCTCCTGCCCTCTCTCCTCCACACCTGTCCATCGAGTTCGTCGACCGCAGACACGAGGTCGAACGCGATCTCCGTCTTGGACAGAAACCGTGCCCACGTGCGCACGTGCGTGATGTCGTGCGCCATGAGGGCGGCCGCGCCGGGGTACTGCACCTTGACCGCGACCAGGCCGTCGGGCGCGGGGGAGGCGGGGCCCGCGGCGGCGGCCGCGAGCGCGGCGGCGGCGGCGGGGGAGTCGGCGGCAGCAGACGACGGTTGCAGCTTTTCCACGCCGGGGGGGGGGGCGCGGCGGGCGTCGCGAGAGCTGGAAGAAGAGGGGGTGGTGGGGTGGGCGTGGACGGGTGAGTGGTGGGGTGGGCGTGAACGGGTGGGCGGTGGGAGCGCCTGTGCGCGGCCGCCGCTGCGGGCGGCCACAGGTCGGGGCCCGCGCGTGGTCGCCGCGGCGGGCGGCCACAGGTCGAGGGCCCGCGCGCGGCCGCCGCGGCGGGCGCCAACGGCCGGCCGACGCTCGCGCGCGGTCGCCGCAACCAGCGGTCGACCGCGCCACCCTCCCAGCCCCCCACCCACCCCCCGCCATCCCTCACCGCATCCAGCGCCGCACCGGGCTGAGCCGGCACCGGGCCAACCCCCCAACGACCGTCCTCCTGGACGCCGCGCCGCGCAGCCGCGCTTTGTGCACCTGCGCCACCGACGCCGACCCCAGCGGGCTCTCCAAGTCGATCCACTGAAACACGTCGCCCAGCGGCGCCCCCCCCAGGCCGTCCTCGATGACGGCGCGAGCTTTGGCGGCCGGCATCGGCGGCACGCGGTCGTGCAGTTTTTGGAGTTCGGCGCAGATGCCGGGGGGGACGAATTCCGAGCGGGCGGCAAAGAATTGGCCGACCTGAGAGACGTATAGAGCGAAGGGGTGGGAGGAGGGGGGGGGGGCAGATGCTCGACTCGACCGCGCGCGCCCTCTCCCGTCGCTCTCTCCTCGTCGCCACCCCCTCTCTCTCGTCGCTCTTTCCTCCTCTCCCCCCCCTCCCCCCCCACACCTTGAGGTAGAAGCCGCGCACGCCGACGGCCAGGTCGTACATTTGGCGCCCCGCCCACTCATGGTGCGGCGCCCAGAGGTCGTCGCGCAGCCGGTCTTCCGACCACCCCGCCAAACGGCACGCGGCATCTTGCACCTGCTTCACTTTGTAGCTCGAGTAGATGTAGGACGCCCTCCGCCAAAAGTCGGCGGTGCGCAGCGCAAGCACGGCGCGGTCGGGAGGGGGGTCGCAGCTGGAGGCGGGGGTGCGCGCAAAAGAGTGTCGACCTGCGGTCGGCCGACGGCGCCTCCGCGCCGCCAAACACCCTCCCTCAAGCTCGCACCTCTGCGTCCCCACGGGCACGGCGGCACCAGCCGGCTGGCCGGCGTAGTTCGCGCGCGCGCGCGCGTCCGCCGCGGCGTCGTCCCTCGTCCGCGCGTCGACTGGTGGCGGCACATGCACCATGGCGGCGATGCTCGAGGAGTGGGGAGGGGGATGGGGCGCGGGCGCACGCCCGACGCAGAGTGAGCGGCGTCGGGCGGCGCGTCGACCCCGCCACTCACACGGCCCGCCCCCCGCGGCCGCCCGCCAATCCAGACTTGGCCCCGAGCCCCGTCTGAGGTCGCCGCCGCGGCGTCCAGCCCCCCATGCGCGTCAGCGCGCCGCGCCCCGGCCGCCTGACGCGCGCGCGCACGGTCGCCTGTGCCGCCGCGCCAAAGCCTGGAGCTGCAGGTGCGCCCCGGGGGGTGGAGTGGGTGCGAGCGAGGCCAGTGCCTCCCCTCCACGGTCGCGGCGCATGGGGCGCACCGCGTGCGCGCCCCGCACGCCCTCGTTGCACGCGCGCACATTCTCGACGCGCTTCAGAGCGTGTGGGGCATCGACAGCGGGGCGGAGGAGGGCAGGCTTGACGCGGGCGCGCTGCGCCGGGCCCGCGCGCGGTCGGCGCCGACCGGGCCCCCCTCCAACCCACCAACAGCCGCCCGCGACCCGCTCACCGGTCTCCGCCGGCGCGCGGCCGCCCTGGCGGCGGCTGCCGTCGTCGCGTTGGGGGCTGGGCCCGTGGCGGCCGCCCCACCCCCTCCCCCTCCCCTCGCCGCCGCCGACCCCGCCCGCCTCGCCGTGCAACGCACCATGGTGCAAGCCTGGGACGCCGTCGCGCGCGGCTTTGTCGACGCTCGCCCCGCGGGGGGGGCGTGGGGCGCGGCGCTGGAGACGGGCCTGGCCGCGGCCGCGGCCGCCGCCGACGCGCCTTCTGCCTACCGCGAGATTGGCGCCATGCTGGCCCGCCTGGGCGACCCCTACACCCGCATCGTCTCGCCCGAGTAGGACGGAGGAGAGGGAGAGAGAGGGGAGGGAGGGCCACTCCACCGCCCGCCACCCACGCTCTCCCCCCTTCCCAGCGAATACGCCACCTTTCTGCTCTCGGCCGAAGGCGAACTGCAGGGCGTCGGCCTTTTGATCGCGTCCGACCCCTCCTCTTCGTTCCCCACCATCGTCGCGCCGATCGACGGCTCCCCCGCCGCCCGCGCCGGCATCCGCCCCGGGGATCGGCTGGTGGCGATCGACGGCACCCCGACTCAAGGCTGGGGCCGGGAGCAGGCGGCCGCGAGGCTACGCGGCGCGCGCGGGTCGACGGTCGTGCTGCGGCTCGTGGCCCCCGGCGACGCCCCCCCCCCCCCGCGCGCCGTGCGCCTCACGCGGGAGCTGGTCGAGCTGAGCCCGGTCACATCGACGTTGGTGCACGCGCCAGGTAGGGAGGGGAAAAGGGAAAAGGGGGGGGGGGGGCGCGTCCGCCCTCCACCCGTCCCACGCCCCCCCCTCCCCGCTTCGGGGGCGGGGCGTGTCCGCCCTCCACCCGTCCCGCTCCCCCCCCCCTCCCTTCTCCAGGCAACCACAGCGTGGGCTACGTCCGCCTCGCCGCCTTCACCGCGCGCGCCCCCGGCGACGTGCGCGCCGCGGTCGCGTCGCTCGCGCGCGGCGGCGCGCGCGCGTTTGTGCTCGACCTCCGCGGCAACCCCGGCGGCCTCGTCGCGGCCGGGGTGGACGTCGCGTCCATCTGGCTGGATGGCGGCGCCCCCGTCTTCAGCGTGGCGAGCCGCGAGTCGCCGTCCCAAACCGTCGCGCTCGACCCGGCTCGCGGTGGCGCGCTCGCGCCCGACGCGCCGCTCGCCGTCCTGGTCGATGCCGGCTCGGCGTCCGCGTCCGAGATCGTCGCCGGCGCCCTGCACGACAACCGGCGCGCCACGCTGGTGGGCAAGCGGGTAGGGCAAAAGTGGGGGGTGGGTCCCCACCCCAAAGCGGGCAAAGGCGGCGCGCGCGCGAGAGACTCGCGCGCGCTGTCGCCCACCACCTCTCCCCACCCCCAGACGTACGGCAAAGGCAAGATCCAGCACGTGACGACCATGGGTGAGAGAAACAGACGGAGAGAGGCGGGCAAGGACGCGCGCGCCACCATTTCCACTGCCCACCCTCCCCGCCCCCTCACTCCCAGCCGACGGCTCTGCCCTCTTCCTCACCGTCGCCCGCTACCTGACGCCCGACCACCACGCCATCGACGGCGTGGGCATCCCGCCCGCCGCGGGGTGCGCGCCTGGGGGGGGGGGGGGCGCGCTGCCGCCCCCTCTCGCCGCGGCTTTCCCGGGCTCCGACGACGCGCTGCGTCGCACCCTGGGCGACGACCCGTGCGTGCAGGCGGCCGAGCGGCTGCTGGTGGCCAAGTTGAGGGGAACCGAGGCGTGAAGAGGGGGGGGTGAGAGGGGGGGCTGCACCCTGCGCCTCCTCGGCCGCACGCCAACCACGCACGCGGCAACATTTACGCCGCTGTACCAACACGACGACGACAGACGACAATAAACTATCCCCCCGCGCGGGCGTGGCGAGTGCGGCCGGCGCTCCGGGCGCCCGCCCGCCGCCCCCGCACGTAAGACATGTAAGACTAGCACATTGCACGGTGGAAAGCAGAGCAGCATAGCGAGGGAGAAGAAAGGAAGGACGAGGACAGCGCGCGCCCCAGCCGCTCGCCCTCTTCTCACTCTCACGCGGGCCGAAACCGCCGCGCCTCGCGCAGGGCGGCGACCCGCTTCTTGTCCTCCTCAAACTTGGCCCGCAGGTCGGCCAGTTCTGTGGGGAAGGGGGGGGGGGGGGGGCGTTGGCGAGGTGGGTGTGAAAGGACGACAAAGTCTGGGTGTGCTTTTGTCCTGCGTCCTCAACAATCCCTCCGAAACCCTGCCCTACCTCCGCGCCGCACTTCCCGCCGCTGAAACCGGTAGAAATCGGCCTCCCGCCGATTCTGCTTGGCCTCCAGGGCGGCGGCGGCGGCCGCCGGCGCCACCGCGCCGACCGACGCGCCCGCGGCGCCGCTCTTTTTGCGGCCGCCCGACCGGACGACCACCGTCCACCCATCGCCCTCGGCGGCCGCCGCGGCAGCGGCCTTGCGGCGGGCGTCTTCGGTCTCGTAGGCCGCGACCCAGGCGTCGAGCTGAGAGGGTGGAGAGGGAGGTTTGGGGGGTTGGCGCACCCCTGTAAAAACGCCCTCTCCTCTCCCCTCTCCCCTCTCCCTCCTCCCACCTCTGCTTGCAGCACGTCATTGCCGGGGAACGCGGCCTTGTGCGCCTCGACCCAGGCTTTCAGGCCAAAGGGCGCGCCGTGCGGCGGCAGGTCGACGGCGAGAGGGCGGCCGGAGGTCGCCTTGTCCAGCAGGGAGGCGAGGCCGGCGGGGGAGGCGAACGAGACGATGGCGGATGCCTAGAAAGGAGTGAGGGCGGGGTCGGAATGCGGCCGCCGCGGGCGCGGCGGTCGCGGGCAGCCGTCGCCGCCCCCTTTTCCACCATCCCTCACCTCGTCTTTGGCGACGACGACCGTCTCCACATCGCCGCACGCCGCCATCAACGCCCGGAGCACGTCCGCGAGCGGCCTCCACGCCGGGGGCAGCCCCGTGACAAAGGCAGCCCGCGGCCGCCCTCCCCCCTCCTCCACATGCACTTTGACGTACACGTGCCGCGGCCAAGGCGCGTCGCCGGCGACATCGACGCGCAGCGCGCGGAAAGAGGTGTCCAAGGTCTCGGATGGCGGCTCCCGCGCCCGCCGCTTGGCCGAGGGGCGAGAGGGACCGGCGTCGGCGCCGCGTTTGGGGGCGGGCATGGGGCGCGAGCGGCGGCGGGCGGCCCTGCGCGGAGACTGCGCGGAGACGCGCGGTTGCCGCCGCCCGCCCACTCCCGCAGACCGCGCCCCCGCGCCGCGGGGCCCCGCCGCCCCTCTTTGCTTGCCGCCATGGACCCGGCGTCGCCCGTGGGCCTAGGCCTCTCGCCCTTGGTCGCCACCGCCCCCCTCAACACGACCGCGTCTGACGAGTCAGCCTCCGACGCCGCCCCCGCCACCACGGCCGACATCGAGACCGACACCGCCCTGCTGCCCCGGCACACGGTGGTGCGGGTGCAGGGCAACGCGCGCACCAAGCCCGCGCTCGTCGGCATGCGCGGCCGCGTGCGGCGCGCGGTGGGGCTGGGGGGGTGGCACTGGCTGGTAGGTGGATGGGAGGCAGTGATTCAGGGATCGTGGAGGGGTGGGTTGACGCGTGGAGGCTCGCACGGCCTCGCGGCGGCCTCCGCTGGCGGGGCGCCAGCTTGATGGGCGGCGCGCAAGCGCGCGGGACCCTGGCCGATTGAGGCGTGCCTTGCGGCCACCTCCAAGACCTCCCGTGATCGCTCCGAGCCCGACTAGGGCGACGGCCGCGGTTCCGGGAGCGCGGGGCGCCCGGATGCGGGCCGCGCAGGCGTCGCCGCCAGCGCGCCGACCTCACCCCCCCCCCCCTCTCCTTTTCAGGTCCTCGAGTCGGGCGAAGAGGTGCGCCTGCAGCGCAACGCTCTTACCGTACTGGAGCCTCCCACCGGGGACGAGTCCGATTTCTCGGACGAAGGCCCCGACGAGGGCGCCGACGAGCGCGAGCGCGAGCGCGACGACGGCGGCCTCCCGCGCGTGCGCGCGCGGCGCCCGCCGCGCCCGCTCGCCCACTCGCCCGAGCCGCCGCCCAGCTCGCACACCGGGGGGGCGGTGCACACGCCGGGGCGGCGGTCGGGCGTGCGCCAGCCGTCGGCGGCGGCGGCGCAGCCGGTAGGAAGAGGAGACAGGGAGAGGTGGTTTGCGGGACGCGCGCCCTGCGCCCCTCCTCCCACCCTCCCCCCCCACCTCCAGCGTATCAACTTCTCCCGCCTGGAAACGGCGGCCCTGAAACGGTACCGCCGCTTTTACAAACTGCCCGACCCTGGCCCCAACCCTTCCAAAGAAGCTCTCACCGCCGCCGTGCGCGCCCACTTTGCGTCGGTGACGGTGGACGAGACCAAGGTGATCACCATGTTTGTGGCGGCCGCGCGCCGGGCGGCGTCGTCGGTCGAGGCAGGCGGCGAGTGATTAGAGTGAGGGGAGGTGGGTTCGGGGCGCCGCAAGCGCCGCCCTCCCGCTCCCCCGCCATTCTTTTCCTTGGCCACCGTGGGTTTTACTGCGCGTTTGTGGTGGCGGCGGGGTTTGTTGTCGGCGGCGCCGCTCGCGCGCGCGGGGCCGCGTACTGCGCTGGGCCCCGCGTGCGCCCTCTGGCGCGCCCCATTTTTTGTGGGGGATACGGTGCATGGGGCGTTGGTGTGCAAAACGAACGCTCCTAGAGGTCGAAAATGAGAGAGAGAGGGACGGGAGAGAGGGCGGGAGAGAGACATCTCGGCCGCTGTCGTCGTGCGGTTTACTAGTCTTCCCTCTCCCTCTCTCTCTACACCATCCCGACCCCGCGCGAATACACCGCCGCGCTCAGCGCGTCGACCGCGGGGTCGGCCCCCGCGCGCGCGACCGCGGCCGTGCCGAGCGGCGTGCCGGCGTCGAGCAGGGCGTTGCCGGCGCGCGCGGCGCGCGGGATGATGCGGGCGAGGGGGAGCGGGTCGCCGGCTAGAGCTTCGGCCAGGGAGGCGGCGAGGGCGCCCGCGGCGGCGGCGGCCGCGCTGCGCACCGCGGCTGCAAATGGCGGCGACTCGACGACCGCGGCCAGCTCGGCCGCCAGCGCGCGGGCCAGAGAATCAATGGCCGCTCCTGCCGCACCGTCGCCGGTAGCGCTGGGGCCGCCGCCGGCCGCCTCGGCGGCCCTGAAAAAGCTGTCGGCCGCCGCGGCGGGCGGCAGCAGCAACCCTCCCCACCCAGCCGCCACGACGCCGCGCTCCACGGACGCGGCCGCCGATGACAGCGCATCCAGCAGCGCCGGCGCGGGCGTGAGGGCGGCCAGGTCGGACAGCGGCGCGCACGCGCGCGCGCACGCGGCGGCGACCACGTCGCGCAGGCCGGCCGGCGCGCGGCAGGTCACCGTTTGACCAAACTCCAGGAACCGCTCCTGGGCGGCCTTGGGGATGGGGGGGAGGGTGGACGAGGGCGACGGCGACAGCGCCGCCGCCCCAGCGCCTCCACCATTCCCCAATTGCGCCCCGACGAACAAGTGCCGCCCCAGCACGTTGACCTGGGCCCGGGTGCAGGCGAGCGACACGGCGAGGAGCCAGGGGGCGGCCACGGCGCGCTCGAGCGCGGCGGCGCGCAGCTCGCCCCAAGCCGCGACCTTGGCCGCTCCCGTTTCGCGGCCGGCCTTGATCCTGGCAGCCAACGCGTCGATGTCGGCCTCTTCCCGCGCCGCGGTCGCCACGGCCTTCAGCGCCTGGGGCAGGGTCACAGTGTCGGCGATCGCCTGCACGGACGCAAAGTGGCGCTCCAGGTCGGCGGCGGTGCGGGCGATCAAGGAATCGGCGTCAGAGGCGGGGGCGGGGGCAGCAGATGCGTCGAAAGGGTCTGCTTCGGCGAGCTCGACCTCGCCGTCGGTCGGCGCGCGCGCGTCCTGCCGCTCCTGGCCCGCTTCCTCGGCTTCCAGATCGCGCCACGCGGCGACGCCGTACCTGGAAAGAGGGGGGAGCGTCGGCCGGCGCGCTCGCGGTCGGCCTGTCGCCCGCCGCCTGCCAGCCTCTTTTCCCCTCTCTTCCTCCTCACCACCACTGGTACGCGTAGTACGCCACGCCCGCGCCGGCCGCCACCGCGGCCGCGGCGGCGAGCACGCGGCGCGCGCGGCCGGGAGGCATTGGGTCGGCGGGGGGCGCTCTTGGGCGCGGCGAGCGTGGCACTCTGGCTCGCGGCCTCAGCGACGCCGCGCCAGGGGCGAGACGGCGCGGCGCCGAGGCCGGGCAGTGTGCCGCCGCCCGCCGCCGGCTGAGCCCACAGCCGGCGCCCCCCCGGGACCCGCGTCGCGGGCCCTTAGTTGGCACCACGTCGCCTGTTCGTCCCCGCTACGCCATCGGGGAGCCCGGCATGCTGCTGGCGGCCGCGATGCGGGGTGCGGCGCGGCGGGCGCGGGCTGCGCAGACGCGCGCCGCGTCTTCCTCGGCCAACTGCCGCGACAGGCGACCAGCATCAACCGCGCCCGAGCGTGCGGCGGCGCCCGCCGCCTCGCGTCGCGCGCCGGCGCGGCCGCCGCCGCGCGCGCGCGATGGCTGGCTCACGCTGGCGCCCGGTCAGGTGTGTGAGGGGAGTGGAATGCCGGCCGACTCATGCCCTGGATCGGCGGGCAGCGCGAGGGCGGGCCCGACCTTTGTGCAAACGCTGGCCGACCAGTCCCCCCTCCCCCACCTATCTATCAGCACCCGATCAAGGCGCGCCACGTGCCCAAGCACACAGCCGATATCCTGAAAACGCTGCAGAGCGCAGGTGTGTGGAGAGGCAAGGGCTGGAGACTGCGGGGTGCGGCCACCGCGCCTCGCTCCCCACCCGTCCTCCCCTCCCCCCCAATCCCGCAGGCCACGCCACCTACATCGTGGGCGGCGCCGTGCGGGACGCCCTGCTGTGCGCCCGCCCCAAGGATTGGGACGTCGTGACGGGCGCCGACGGGGCCGCCGTTGCGGCGCTCTTCCCGCGCCGCGCGCTGTGCGTCGGCGCGCGCCACCCGGTCGTCCTCGTGCGCCCGCCCACCGGTCGCGCGTTTGGGCCACGCACGACCGAGGTCAGCTTTCTGGGGGGGGCGGGGGCTGCCGCCGCCGGCCTCGCCGCCGGCGCCGGCGTCCCCGCCGCCGCCGCGCTCGCGGCCTCCGCGGCCGGCCGCGATTTCACGGTCAACGCCCTCTTCTACGACCCGATCACCAAGGGCGTGCACGACCCGCTGGGCGTGGGCGTGGCCGACGCGCGCGCGCGCGTGCTGCGCTCGGTCGGGCCGGCGCGCGCGTCGTTGGACGCGGACCCGGGGCGGGTGTTGAGGGCGGCCAGGCTTGCTGCCCGATGCAAGCTCACCCTGGACCCCGACCTGGACCGCGCGGCGGCCGGCGCGGCGGCCGGCGTCGCGGCGCTCAATCGGGGGCGCGTCTCGGCCGAGGTCGCCGCCTCGCTCGCGCACGGCGCCGCGCGCCCCACCCTGGCCCTCTACGCACGCTGGGGCCTGCTCGACGTGCTGCTGCCGCCCCTGGCGCGCGTCGGGGGCGCCCCGGCGTGGCGCGGCCGCCGTGCAGAGCCCGGGGCCGGCCCCGGCTGGGCGGCCATCGACGCCCTGGACGCGGCCGCGACCCTGCCCGCGCCCGCACCGACGGCGGTGTGGGCGTTTGCGGTGGCCGCGCCCCTGGTGGCGGCGCGGGTCGCGGACGCAGTCGCGCGCGGTCCGTCCCCTTCCGACCTCCCCGCCGACGCGTTTGTCATTGGCGCCGTACGCACCGCCCTCGACGAGGTCGGCGGCCCCATGGCCGTCGTCCCGCGCGCCGCGCGCGGCGCGGCCGCCGCGCGCGCGGCGTCCCACCTGCGCCGCGCGGCGGGCGACGATCGGTGGACGCCCGTGTTTGACGGTGTGCACCAGTGGCGAGGCGAGTTGGTGGCGGCGGGGTGGGGGCGAGGCGGCTGTGGGCAGGTGGCGCGCCGCGCGGGGGCGCCCGCGTCTGCGGCGCACGCCGAGTCGCCGCCCAAGGCAGGCACTGGCGCTGCGGCGACGTCCACCGCGGCCGTCATTGCGGCGACGGTCGCCGCGTTCTATGCGGCGCAGACGTGAAGGGCGCGAGAGAGTGAGAGCTTTTGTCTCGCCGCGGCTTCCTCCGCACAACTCACTGCACTGCAAACACTGGCAAACGCGGGCCGCCCAATATCAATTAAAACATCCAGTCATCGCCCTGCCCGCCGCCGCCGCCGGCCGCGGGCCCCGGGTCGGCGCCCGCGGCGGTCCGCACCCGCCCCCCCTTGCTCTCCCCCGCCGCCCCCCACCGCACGCAGGACCCGTCGAACGACGACGTGACCATCACCCCGGGCTCGGTCGGGTGCCAGGACGCGTCCCGCACGACGTCGCCGTGGTGGCGCAGCGCGCGCGTTTCGACCCCCGACACAAGGTCCCACACCCGCACCACGCCGTCGGCCGACCCGGCATACACGTGCGCGCCGCCCGCGGCGGCGGGCGAGAGGCGGGCCCGTATGAGGGTGGAGAGGACGGCGTGGCCGGTGAACGTCGCCATGCTCGCGTCGCGCGGGTGCGCGAGCCCTCGCGCGGCGCGCGGCCAGGCTTGCCACCGGTAGTCGAAATCCACGCGCGGCACGGGCAGGGCGCGGCGGCGGGAGGGGGTGGCGGGGGCGCGGCAGTCCCAGAGTTTGGCGGTCTGGTCTTTCGAGTTGCTCAACAGGTGGACGCCGTCGAGGCGCGCGTCCAGGAAGGTGACGCCCGCCAAATGGCCCTCGAGCGCCATGACGGGCGCGGCGGAGACGGTCGCCGCTGCATCCGCGTCCGTCGCGCCCGTAAACCCCGCCGGCCCCGTGTCCCGGCGCAGCGCCCGCGAGTCGAACACGCGCACCACGTTGTCGTCCCCGCCGCACGCAAACACGCGGCCGCCGGCGTCGAGCCAGGCGACCGCGTTGACGTCGTCGTCCCCCGCCGGCACGCGCGCAAGCGCGCGGCCCGACGCCGCGTCGGCGAGCAGGGCGTGGCCCACGCCGCCGCCGCCGCCGGTGCCGGCCAGGAGGGTGGTGGGCGAGGCACCAGGGGCCCACTTGAGCGACCAGACGCCGAAAGGGGCGAGGCGCGCGTCGGGGTGCGCGCCCGCGACGCGGTCGAGGGAGAGCGGCTCGTGCGCCTCCGTGACGTTGGCCACGGAATGGACGACCCCCCCTCGGTCCAGGGGCACGACGTGGACGATCGGGGAGATGGAGGAGTAGGCGAGGTGTGCGTCGTCGTCCGACACCGACACTTCGGTCACGGTCCACCGCAGCAGCCGGCACGCCACGTTCTTGAGCAGGGGCCACGAGGCAGCCGTGGGACACGACGCGTCACGCACGCGGATGACGCGGTCGGCTTGGTAGGCCGCGACAAAGAGGCGGCCGGAGGCCGTGAAGTGGCCGACGTACGCGCGGGAGCGCGCGGCGTCGACGACGGCCACCGGGGCCGCCGGCGCGCCGACGCCCGTCGTGGCGAGGTACGCCCGCTGCGCTGGGGTGAAGCCGCCGCGCGCGGGGCGCCCGCCGCGGCCGCGCTCGCGCGCGCGGAGCAGGTCGGGCGTCGCGGGGGGGGCGGGGGTCGACGGGTCGCCGGGGGACCGCGCGGAGCAAGCGGCAGCAGCAGCGGCCGCCAGGGGCGTGGACGCGACGCGGGGGGGGGGGGGCGGCCGTGCGTCGGCCGCCTCGACCGCTTCGGCCGACGGTCTCCGCGCCAGCCCGCGCCCGCGGGGGATGTAGACCGCGCCCTCGCCGCCCGACGACAAACCGTGCTCGCTGTCGCTGGCGGGCGTCCAGTCGTCGCCGGCGGAAGAAGACGAGGAGAGGGCGCCTGGCGAAAGGGAGTGGGCGTGCGTGGGGTGCCGCCCTGGGCGCGGCCGCCCACCATCCTCTCCCGCGCCCACAGATTGTCGCGTGCTGCCCCCCGGTCACGCCATCGAGCACCGGCCTCACCCTGGGCGGCGCCCGCGCGGCGCGGGCGGGGCGGCATGGGGGTCGCCGGCGCTGGCGCGGGCACTAGGCGGTGCACGGGCCGGGCGGGCGCACGGGTGCCGTGCCTGGCGACCGGCGCGTCGCTTTGTGGGCGCTGGGTCGCGCTGGGCGCGGTGTGGTTGCCGACCTCGCCCGCGCCGCGACGTGGCCGCCCACTCTCCCTCGGGCGGTGCCCCCTCCCCTACTCTCCTCCCGCGCCATGCGGCGCGCCGTTGACGCGCTCTCCTCCGCCGCCTCGCGCGCGGCCGCCGGCTCCCGCGCCGCATCGTCGTCCGCGCCCAAGACGCCCGGCGGCGCCTCCGGCGACTATCGGTGGGCGGCGGGCGTGCCCGAGCACCTGCTGCAGCGCGAGGTGAGGAGGAGGGGTGGTGTGGGGGGTTGGCGGCCGTGCGGCGGCGCGATTGGCGCGCGCGCGGGCGGCGGCCGCGCGGGGAGAGAGGGCGGCCGCCGCCGGGCCGGCCGCGGTCGGCGCGCGGCCGGCAGGCGCGGGAGCGGAGACCCGAGGGGAACGCGGGAGCTCGGCGCGCGCCCCGCGCCACCCTTCCCACCCTCTTCTCCCCCTCCTCCTCTTCAGGTCGTCGTCTTTGCCCCCGCGCGCACCCCCTCCCAGCAGGGCATGTCCCAGACGGCGTCCCCCATGGGCAAGGGCGGGGCGTGGCGCATCGAGTTTGAGACCAAGCCCAAGTAAGTCCGCCGCGTGGGGGACGGGGCGGTCGGTGTCTGCCCGCGCGCGCCCGCGCCCACCCCCTCTGCCTTTCCTTTCTTAGATGGGTCAACCCGCTCATGGGGTGGACGTCCACCGCCGACCCCCTGGAAAACGTGGGCCGGGCCGCCCTGTCGTTCGACACGCGCGACGCGGCGCTCGCCTTCTGCGCGCGGCACGGTTGGCGCGCCACCGTCAAGCCGTCCCCCCTCTCCCTCAAGCAGCGCCCGCAGCGGTTTCTGCAGTACGGCGACAACTTCAGCGTCAAGCGCAAGGGGGTGCCGGTTGGGGGGCTCGTGAGCGAGAGCATGGAGGGGGGTGGTGGGGGTGGCAGCGCGCCGCCCAAGGCGGGCGGCAAAAAGGCCGCCGCCGCCAAGTGACGCTGCAACCGTGGCCTCGGAGACGGAAAGAAGAATCTGCAGCCCCGCCCCGGCCCAAGCCCCGTGATGTGTCCGCGCCGCCGCCGGCGTCGCCGCGCGCGCGCTCCCCGCGCCCCCAAATCACCCCCCACCCTCCCCTCTCCTCCCCCCCTCGTCACGTGATCACGGTCGGCTTGTCCCGCCCCGTAAACTCGGCCAGCCTCGACGTGTCGAGCGCGACCTTGATGATGGGTGCGAGCGCGACCGCCGCGTCGACGCGCGCCGCCGCTTTGCCGTCGGCCGCATACTGCTCCACGTACAGGCGCACGGTCGCACCCGACGACCCGGTGCCCGACAGGCGCACGATGATGCGAGAGCCGTCGGAGAAGACAAAGCGCAGGCCTTGGCCGGTCGAGACCGAGCCGTCGACCGGGTCGGTGTAGGCGAAATCGTCGGCCGAGGCCAGGGTGAAGGGGCCAAACTTGTCGCCAGCCTTGGAGGACGCGATGACGCCCTTCAAGTGGGCCACCATGGCGGCGGCCTTGTCAGACTCGACGCCTTCATAGTCGTAGCGCGAGAAAAAGTTGCGCCCGTACTGGGCCCAGTGCTCGCGCACGACGTCGCCGACGCCGACCATGGCGCCGACCGCCGTCTTTTCGTTGGCCTTGGCCAGGATCGACAGCCAGGCGAGCACGGCCCACAGGCCGTCTTTTTCGCGCACGTGGTCCGACCCCGTCCCGAAAGACTCTTCCCCGCACACCGAGCACTTGCCCGCGTCCATGAGGTTACCGAAAAACTTCCACCCGGTGGGCACCTCGAAAAAGGGGACCTTGAGCTCCGCGGCGACGCGGTCGAGCGCGCCGGACGTCGGCATCGACCGCGCCACGCCCTTAAGCCCGCTTTTAAAGTACGGAATGCAGTTCTGGGCGCGCGCCGCGATGACGGCGACCGAGTCGGCGGGGGACACGAAGAATTCGGCGCCCAGGATCATGTTGCGGTCGCCGTCGCCGTCGGACGCGGCGCCGAGCACGGGCGCGCCCGGCGCCCACATCGTCGCCACCAGCTCTGCCGCGTACGTCAGGTTGGGGTCGGGGTGGCCACCGCCAAAGTCTTCCATCGGGGTCGCGTTGACGAGCGAGACCCGGCCTTCAGGCGCGTGCAGCGCGTCGACCAGAATCGGCCCCGCGTACGCCCCGGTGACCGCGTGCATGGCGTCAAACGTCATGCGGAAATCGGGGCGCGCCATGAAGGACGAGATGGCGGGGAAGTCGAAGACGGAGGCGAGGGTGGCGAGGTAGTCGGCGACGGGGTCGACGACCTCCACCTCGAAGCCGCCCGCAAAGGTTACCACCCCCAGCTTGTCCAAATCCACGTCCGGGATGTCGGCAAACCTCAACTCGGTGATGGCCTGCGTCGCCGCATAGATGGCGTCCGTCACGCGCTCGGGCGCGGGCTCGCCGCCGCCCACGTTGAACTTGATGCCCCAATCCTCGTCCGGCCCGCCCGGGTTGTGCGACGCCGACATAATGAGGCCGCCGTAGAGGGCGCGGGAGCGGATGAGGGCCGACATGGCGGGCGTCGCCATGACCGCGCCGCGCCCGACGACGACGCGCTTGGCGCCCGCGCCGGCGGCCAACTTGATGATCTGCTGGGCCGCCTCCCGGTTGAAGTAGCGGCCGTCGCCGCCGAGGCCGAGGGAGGCGCCGGCGAGGTCGCCCCCGAGCGAGTTGAAAAGGGCTTGGACCCAGTTGGCGAGGTACGATCCGGACGCGAATTCCTTTGTCTTCTTGCGCAGGCCGGACGTGCCCGTCTTTTGGCCGGGGATGGGGGCGGTCGGGGTGACGGTGACGGGGGTGGTGGTGGCGGCAACGGCGCGCAGGACGGTCGCGCGGCGCGCGGCCGCGGCGGGGCGGCTGCGCGTGGGATGGAGAGGGAGTGGTGGTGGGCGCCGGAGAAGGACGAGATTGCTCTGCCACGGCCCTCGACCGCGGCTCGTTGGCGCGGGGGTCGGCGCCGCGGCGGCGCCGCCCCGACCGTCGACCGCCCGCGACCGCCGAGGCACACCGCGTCCGTTTCCCGCGCCCCGCCCGCCCCATGGCCCGACCGGCGCGACCGCTCTCCGTGCCGCCGCCGCATGGGGGCGCGCGATGCGGCCCGCCCCCCCCGCGCCGCGGCGCCGCGCCCCGACGCACCTGGCGAGTGGCGGCTGGCCGCCGAGGCGCGCGGCGCCGGCGCGGCGCGCGCCCGCGATCGTGCGAGGCGCAAGCATGAGGGATGCGGGGGGGGGGGGGAGGGGGCGGCGGGCGTGTGCGCCGCGGCTCTGCGCCGGGACGCTCTTGCACCCCCCCAAAAAATCTGGCCAGCGGGCCCAGGGCCAGCGGCGGGGGGTTGCGCGCCGCGCCACACCCCTCCCTGCTCCTGCTCCTGCCGGCGCGAGCTACACGAGGCGCGCGCCGCTCGAGGCCGCCGCGTTAGGCGCCGGGCGCCCACCGCGCCCGCCCCTCTCCTCCCCCCTCTCTTCCCCGTCACGCGTCCCGGCGCGCCGCGCGGCGGCGCGGCCCCGGCGTCGCCGCCGCGTCCGCGTCGTCCCCGCCGGCCGCCACGGCGGCGTCGGCGCCGGACGCGGCGTCGTCGGCGCCGGTGACGTCGCGCTTTTTGTTGGACGCGGCCTTGCCCGCCTTGCCGCCCTTTTTGCCGCCGCGCGTCAGCAGCGCGACGGGCGCCAGCACCAGCAGCGCCGGCAGCGCCACGACGACCCAGGCCAACCATTCGTGCGTGTCAAGCGCGTCGAGCAACGGTTCGGCCGCGTCGGCGAGCGACGCGAGCGGCGCGCCCTCGTCAAACAGCCCCTGCACCCGCTCGGCCAGCGACGGGCCGGGCTCGGCCTTGGTCTCGGCCTTTTTGGCGGCCGCGGCCGCGGCCGCGTCGGCGGCCGCCTTCTCCTCGGCGCGCGCGGCGGCGGTGGATTCGCGAGCGGCAGCGGCGTCGGCGGCATCCGCCGACAGGACGATATTCGAGAACGTGTAACCCTTGTCCATGGTCCAGATCTCGAGCGCGACGCCGCCGACGGGCGCGACGTTCGCGAGCGGCGCGGCATCTTCATAAAAGTCGGGGTTCGCCACCTTGCGCGGCGCCCACGGCCCCTTGTACGCCGGGTTGTCAATCATGGGCGCGACCCACGCGCCCTTGTAGGCCGGGTTGGGGATGGTGGGCCGCACCCACTCGCCGCACCCGGGGCCGGCCGCGCACTTCGGGTTCGGCACCTGCGGCGCCTCCCACGCGCCGTCCTCCTCCTCGTCCCAATCCTCGGGCTGGGTCGCGTCCGGGTCGTCCACTTGCAGGGGTTCGTCGTCGAGCCAGCCGTCGGGCTTGACCGCGGCCGCGTCGGGGACCGTGCGCGGCGCGTCTTCGTCCCAGTCGGCCGGCTTCTTGGCCGCGGGGTCGGGGATGCGGGCGACGTCGACCCACGTGGACGGCTTGGTGTCTTTGGCGTCGTCGACCTCCTTGGGCGGCACGAACGGCGGCTCAAAGTCTTCGGACAGGGAGCCCGACTTCTTGGACACGCCGTCCACCAGCACGTCGTATGTCCCGTTGGCGGGGTGCAGGAGCAGGGTGTACGTGTGGGTCAGGGTGTCGGTCTCGACGAGGGGGGGGCTCGCGAGGTGTTTCTCCTCGACCGTCCCGTTGGGCGCCGCGTGGCGCACAATGACGTGCACCTTGTTCGTCGCGCCGCACTTGTCAGGGCCAAACATGATGGAGAACGGGGAGGCTTCGCCGAGCTTTTCGGGCTCGAAATCGGCGCCCGACATCAGTTTCATGTACGCGCCACCGCACGTGACGCCGTCGGCGAGTTTGAGGTCGTACTGGAAGGCGAGGCCGTCTTTCGCGGCCAGGGGGGTGGCGAGCTTGGTGGCGACGCCGTAGTGCTTGGCGGGGTCGGGCGCCTGGACGGGGGGAGGAGGGGCGAGGCGGTGGTCGGCGGGAGCCGCGCGGTTGGCGCGTCTGGGCGGGCCGCCGTCGCCGCCGCGCCGCCAGGGCGTTGTGCGCGGATTCCACGGGCCCGTGGGGCGGCGCGGCAGGCGCGCAAACGCCGGCGTGGCCGCGGGATCGCGCCTCGCGCGAAGGCCCGCCATCGCGCAGCGCCGATGGCGGGGCCGCCTGCCGCGCCCCGCCGCGCCCGCCGGCCGGCCGCCCGCCCCGCGCAAATCGCGGTCCGATTGGGGTGCGTCGAACTGAGGCGGGAGCGCGCCCGCGGGCGCCCCGCCGCGCCCGCCGCGGCGCCGCGCCCGCCGCGCGGTCGCGATCGCGCGCGCCGCGCCCGCCCACGACCCTCCCACCCCTCCTCCCCCCCACCTGAATGGCCCCGGCCCCCGCCGACTTGACGAGCTTGACTTTGCCGGTGTAGCGGTCGTCGGCCGACGCCTTCCACGCGTCGAGCGTGTCAAACGTCTCGTGCAGCGCGGGCGCGGCCGCCGCGAGCGACGCGGCGGCAGTCAGCACGGCGAGCGCGATGGCGGGCCGCATGGTGGGGTGTGTGGGAGGGGGGAGGTGGCGTGGGAAGGCGCGGTTGTGTGGGAAGGGAAGCATCCGTCGCGGCGCGGGTGCGCGCCACCCCCACACGCGCCCCCAGACCCTCCGCGCGGTCACATGTGGCGCCCGCGGGCTCGCGCGCCGGCCCTCCTGGATCGCGGGGCGTTCACCGATCCCTTCTCTCGTCTTTTCAGAAGAGCCCCTTTTTCTTCTTGGGCGCGACCTTGCGCGCCACCCCCGTGGGAATGTTCCCCCCCTTGAGCGCGGGCTCGTACCCCGCGTACGCGTTGGAGTCGCGCAGGGAGCCCTTGTCCAGGATCTCGGCAAACTTGGGGTCGGCCGCCGACAGCGCGAGCGCGCCGCCCGCGATGCCCACGATCGCGGCGGGCAGGACGAGCAGGCCCGAGTTGAAAGAGGGCAGGGTGATGCCGGGGCCGGAGGTGCCTTTAGCGGCGGCGGGGGTCGACGACAGCGCGCGCGGCGCGGCCGCCACCCCTTGAAACACCTTTTTCGTGTCCGCCTTGGCAAACACCACCTTGGCGTCCGCCGACGGCGCCAGCAGCAGGGCGGCCGCGACGGCGGCGGCGGCGAGGGAGTGGCGGACGCGAACGGCTGCGGGCGGTGGACGGGGGGAGTCGAGGGGTCGGCGACCGTGCGCGCGCCTTCCGCGCGGCCTGGCGCCCCGGCCCGGCGCCGCTCCGCGCCCAGGGAGGCGCAAGACGTCTGCCCGGCGTCCGGCGGCCTCGGCGGCCGCGGGCAGCGCTCAAAACGCGCCGCCGTGCGCGTCGACGGCCGCCAGCGCGGCAGTTGGGCCCCGATCGACCGCCGCGCCCCACGCGGCTCGCGCGCGACCGCTCACAGTCGGTTGCGCGCGGGGGCGCCGGTCGCCCGGCGGCCGCCGCGGCCGCGCGGCGGGCGGCGGGCGGGCGGGGGGGGGCGTGCCATGGCCGCGGGCGGGCGAGGCGTCGCCGCCGCCGCGCGCACGGATGAGGCATGCGCCAATGCGCGCGCCCGAGGCTCGCGCAAAGCCCCGGCTGCCGCACCCACGCCCGGCCAACGCGCCTCCGCCCCCGCCCCATTTCGGCTCACCCGGCGCCGGCGGCGCGACGGCGGCCGTCACCGGCGCGCGAGCCACGGCTGCGGGGGCGCGGGCGGCGGCGTGCATGATAGAGGGTGTGTGTGGCTGGTTGGCTCCCCCACTCCCGCACCCTTTCCCTTTTCTCCCCGCCTCTTCACCATGGCGCGCCGGTACAAAGCCAAGCTGCACGTTCTGGAGAACGACGACCTCGCCTCCATCCTGCTGCCCGGCGAGGAGCGCGGCGCAGCGCTCGCGGGCACCAAAGGTGGGAGAGGGATGGGGGGTGGGCGGGCCGGGCGCGATCGACGGACCGTACGCCGGGCGCGTCGCGGGCGGGTGGGGCGCCGCCGGCGGCCGCGGGCGGCCGCCGGCGCGCGCGACGCGCGGCGCGCCGAGCGCGGGCGCCCCGCCCGCGCCCCCCCCCCCGCCTAGTCGACCCGCATCGCGTCCCTCGACCTTGGGCGCCGGCGGCGCGGGTCGGCGGGCGCGCGCCCGCCTGCCGCGCCCCCCGCGCGGCCTGCCGGCGATCGGGCGGCCGTCGTTCGCTTGCCGACCCACCGCCTCTCGTCCTCCCCCAGTCATCGCCACCCTCGGCCCCGCGTGCTGCGACGTCGCCACCCTGTCCGCCATGCTCAAGGCGGGCATGTCCGCGGCCCGCGTGGACTTGACGGTAGGAGAAAGGAGAGGGGAGGGTGGTTGGGGGCCTCTTGTCGACCCCGCCCGCGCGCCCCGACGGGTTGCCTCTCCCCTTGTCCCCCACAGTACGGCCCCGTGGCCTACCACAAACAATCCCTGGCCAACCTGGAGGCCGCCGTCGCCGCCACCGGCATCCCGTGCGCGACTGTCGTCGACGTCATGGGCCGCGAGCTCACCGTGCGCCGCGTCACCCGCCTGGACGCCAACGGGTGGCCCGTCATTCCGGACTCGGTCGACGTGGCGGCCGGCACCAGCGTCACGGTCACCCCCCGCGAAGACGCCGTCCTCTCGCCGACCATCCTCCCGATCGCGTTCCAAGGCCTGGCCTCCATGGTCGCCCCCGGCGACCAGCTGTTTGTCGGGCGCTACCTGGTCAACGGCGCAGAGACGTCGTCGCTGTACCTGGACGTCAAGGAGGTGCGCGGGGCCGACGTCGTGTGCGCTGCGACCAATGACGCGACGCTCTCGGGCATGCTCACCGTCATCCACGCGGACGGGGGTGGGGAAGGAGGGATGTCCGCGGCCCAGGCGTCGCTGCCCCTGTTTGGCGCGGACGACTTGGCGGCGCTGGCCGACATCGCGGCGTCGCACCCCGTCGATTTCCTCGCCCTGACCTACACCATATCGGCCGACGACGTGGCCACCGCGCGCGACGCGCTGGACGCGTGCGGCCTGTCCTCCACCAAGATCATCGCCAAGGTGGAAAACCGGGCGGCCTTGCTGGCCCTGGGCGACATCCTAGCTGCGGCAGACGCGGTGTGCGTCTCGCGCGGCAATCTCGGCCTCGACGTACCCGCGCCCAAGATGGCGGCCGTGCAGAAAGCGGCAATCGCGGCGTGCAACCACGCGGGTGAGAAGATAGGGGAGAGAAGAGGAGGGCGATGGCGGAAGGTTTTTGGTGGCCGACACCGACCCCATCCCTATCTTTTCCTCTCCCAGGCAAACCCGTGATGATCACGCGCCTTGTCGACACCATGGTCTCCGCCCCCCGCTGCACGCGCGCCGAGGCGACGGACGTGGCCAACGCGGTCCTGGACGGCGTCGACGCGCTCCTCCTCGGCGCGGAAACGCTGCGCGGCGCCTACCCCGCCGAGACCGTCGCCACCGTGCGCTCCATCGCGCGCCAGGCCGAGCTCGCGTTTGACCACGGAGCGCATTTTGAGACGCTGATGGCGGCGCAGACGCGGGACGAGCTGGAGATGGGTGGCGGCGCGGCGGTGCCCGCCCCGATGAAGAAAGTGTCCTCCTTTGGCTCCCTGCCCGCCAACGTCGGCGCGGGCGCTGGCATTCCGGAGCGCCTGCACACGGGCAACGCGCCCCGGCCCGCGGGCGCGGGGCACTACGGGGCGGCGATCCCGAAGGTCGAGGCGATGGCGTCGACCGCTGTGCGCGCGGCGGAGAAGATCCGCGCCGCCGCCATCGTCGTGTTTGCGTACACCGGGCGCACGACGTCGCTGGTGGCCAAGTACCGGCCGGCGATGCCGGTGCTGACTGTTTGCATTCCGTCTGAACGCGCGGGCGGCGGTGACGCCGCCGCGCTCGCGCGCCAGTTCCAGGTCGTGCGTGGCGTGACCCCAACCCCCGGCACCGCCGCGTCCACCGAGGACATGCTCACGTCGGCCGTCGCGGAACTCGTCGCGCGCGGCATGGCGCGCGGCGGCGATGCGGTCGTCGTCGTCGCGCAGCACAAGGGCGACCTCGTGCTCAAGATCGCCGCCATCGACGCCGCCGGCGCCGGCCTGTGCCGGGTGACGGCGGAGAGCAACGCGGACCTGGTCGGGCTCGACGCTTGAAGAGGGAGAGAGAAGAGGGTCGTGTTGGAGCGTGGCGGGTGGTTGCGCGGCGCTGGCGCTGGCGCTGGCGCGGCGAGCGAGCGAGGGGAGGGAGTCGGGCGCCCGCGCCCCGGGGCGACATTTCCGCGCCCGGGGCGGGCGCGCCGCGGAGCGTTGGGGTTGGGGAGGAGGGGACGAGAGAGGACCGTGCCGCGTGCAACGCCACCGGCCGACGGACGCAGCAGGCGCGCGCCGCACACCCGCGTGCTCTCCGCCTCACCGGGCGCAAGGACCGGTCCGGACCGCCACCGTGTTCACAGGCCGACCCCGGGAAACGGAAAATGAAATGTAGTGGGGTCAATGCTCCACCCCCCTCCCCTGCCCGCCCCCTTTTCAGGCGGCGACCGCGTCGGCACCTCGGCCGCGGCCGCGGCCGCGGCCACGGCCGCGCTCGCCGCGGCCGCCCTCGCCGCGGCCCTCACCCCGCCCGCGCCCCTCGCCGCGCCCGTGGCCCTCCCCGCGACCCTCGCCCCGCCCCGCACCGCGCCCACCGCGCCCACCGCGCCCGCCACCACGCGCCAACCCCCGCAGAAAGAGCGGCGCCCGCTCCACGCACGACGTCTGCGCACCCGCGACGGCCGGCGGGTCGCGGATCGCGCGCGACGCGGCCTCCGTGTCCGTGTACTCGACAAACGCGTGCGGCGGGGCGCCGCCGCGCGAGGGCTTGATGGCGACGCGGTGCACGGCGCCAAAAGGCTCAAACGCGGCTTTGATCTCTGCCTCAGTCGCTGTCTCGGGCAGGTCGCGCGCCAGGACGACCGAGCCGACCGCGTCGTCGGCGAGCAGGGGGCGCTCGGCAGGGGCGGTGGAAGCGGGCGCGCCGCCGGCCGCGGGCGCGGCGGCGGCGTCGGACGCCGCCACTTTTTCGGGCGTCGCTTTGGACCCCGTCACGACCGGCGGCTTCCCGGGCGCCGCCTTGAGCGCGCCCTGCTTGACGCGCTCCGCGTAGGTGAGCGGGACGGAGGGCGCGGCGGGGTCGGCGTCGGCGGCCGCCGCCGGCTCGGGGGCCGCGGCAGCGGCGGGCGCCGGCTTGGCGGGCGCCGGCTTGGCGGCCGGCGCCGCCTCGGCTGGCGGCGCCGCCGGCGCGACTGCCGCCGCCTTGGGAGCGGCTTTCGCGAGAGGCGCAGCGGCGGGCGCGGCGGCCCCGTTTGCGCGCGCCGCCCCCGCCGCGGGCGCCGCCGGCTCGGCCGTCGGCAGCAGGCGCAGCACGTCGTTGAGCACGTAGAAGCCCTTCTCCTGGGTCGCCAGGAAGAACGCCTGCACGAAGCGGCGGCGCGGCCCCCCGCGCCGCGGCGCGGGCGTGAGCGCGCCCGACACCACGACAACGACGCCGCCGCCGGCGCTGTGCTGGGCGTCGACCGACCAGATGTCGGTCGTCGCGGCGTCAAGGCCCAGGGACTTGACGCGCGCGTTGATGGACGCTTGGCCAGAGGCGGTGAAGCCGGCGGCGTCGGCGTCGGAATCGGCAAACGTCATCGTGGACGCGTCGGCATAGAAGCGGTGCAGCAGGTCGGGCGACGCGGCGAGCACGGTGTAGTACTGGGACGCAAACTGGTTGCCGACCTAGGGGGGAGGGGTGGGGGTGTCGGATGGGGACGGCGGCAGCAGCGCCGCGCTGGTAAAGGCCGCCCGGCGCCTTTTCACCCCCTGTTGCCCCGCGCGGGCGCCCCGCGCGGCCGCCCGGCGTCGGCCTCGCGGGGCGCGGCCCGCGCGCGGGCCGCGGCGCGCCGGATCGGGCGCCGGCGGCGGCTGCCCCCGTGGCGGGCCGCGCGCGCCCGCCCACTCCCGGCCCGCACCGTCAGCGCGGGGGTGGATGTCATGGCGACGGGCGGCGCGAGCGGCGGCGTGAGCGGGGGAGCGGCGCGGGTCTGGCGGCGGCGCGCGGCGCTCTCTCCGCGCGCGTCCCTCCCCGAGCCTCCGACCCTCTGCTTTCGTTTCACGCCGGCGGCGGCGCGCCGCGCCCCTTGACCACGAGCGACCGCTCCCCCAGGGTCGCCAGTTTGGTCGCGACCACCGCCGCCACCTCCCCGCGCGGCACCGCCTCTTCGACCCCCGCCCCCATGTCCTTGAGCGTCACCGTGCCCGCCGCCACCTCGTCCGCGCCCAGCAGGGCGACAAAGGGGATGCCGGCCTCGTCCGCGGTGCGCAGCTGGTCCTTGAGGTTGGGGTTGGCCTGGAGAGGGAGGAGGCGAGGGGGTGGGGTGAGGGCGGGCGCTTCCACCCTCTCTCCCGCCGCCCCCACCCCTCCTCCCCTCCCTCCCCGCACCTTGTACCCAAACTCGGCCGGCACGCCCGCGGCCCACAGGTCGGCGGCGAGGGCCATGCGTTCCGCCTGGAGCCCTTTGCCGACCGACGCGACGAGCACGGCCGTCTCGGCCTCGCGCACGCGCCCGCCCGCAGCGGCGGCGGCGGCGCGGGTGGAGGCTTCCACGAGGGCAAACACGCGCTCGATGCCGATCGAGACGCCGACGGCGGGCACCTCGTTGGAAGAAAACATGCCGACGAGGCCGTCGTACCTGCAAAGAGGAAAAAGGGGTGGTGCGCGGGTGTCTAGCGCGCGCGTCTGCGGCCGGCGGTTGCTACCCGCCCCCTCTCGCAAAAAAAAAAAAGACTCACCGGCCGCCCGCGGCAATCGACCCGACCGCCGCCCCCTGCAGCACGGCCTCGTAGATGACGCCAGTGTAGTAGTCCAGGCCGCGTGCGAGCGACATGTCGAGCACGATGCGGCCGGCGGGGGCGCGCAGCGCAGAGAGGAGGCGCACCAACTCTGTCAGGTCTGCCAGCGCCGCCACGGCCGCCGGCTGGCCCCCCACGGGCGAGTCGGGCGCGGACAGCTTCTCCAGCAACTCGACCGGCTCGCCCCGCAGCGACACCAGCGCATGGATGCGGTCGGCGACCGCGGGGTCGACCCCTTTCCCATCCACCAACTCGGCCCGCACCGCGTCCCACGGCTCCTTGTCCAGCTTGTCGATGGACGAGCACGCGGTGCGAAACTGGGCGGGCGGCACACCCGCGGCCGCGAGGCCGGCGTCGAGCAGGCCGCGGTGGTTGAGCTTGATTTCGTAGTCGCCCAGGGAGAGGGCGTCGAGCACCTCTGTGAGCACCTTGATCACTTCCGCGTCTGCCACCATGTGGGGGTGCGTGCCGGCAACGTCGAAATCGCATTGAAAGAATTCGCGGAACCGGCCGCGGGAAAGGGCTGGTTGGTCCCTGCGATAGACCTTGCCCACGTGGTACCGCTTCATGGACGACACACCGTGCAGCGCGACGTAGCGCGCAAAGGGGACTGTCAGATCGTAGCGCAGGGAGAGCGCTTCGCCTCCTTGGTCGGCCAAATCATAAATCAGTTTCGAGTCTTCCCCGTATTTCCCGGTCAACGCGTCCCGCAGCTCGAAGACGGGCGTGTCGATGGCCACCGCGCCGTGGCGCTGGAAGACGGCCTCGATCGAGGCAAAGGCGCGCGCGCGGATCGTCATTTGGTCGGGCGTGAAATCGCGCGCGCCTTTGGCGACCTTGGGGCGGCACTTGGACGCGGTGGCGGCGTCGGCGGCGTCGCGTAAGGCGGCCAGGAGTTGGGGGAGGGTGGAGGCGGTGGGGGCCAGGGTGGCGGCCGCGCCGGCGCCGGCGCGCACCGCGGTGGCGAGCGCGGCGACGCCCCTCCCCAGCGCAAAGGGGCCGGCGCCAGGCTTGGCCGACGCCTTTTTGTTGGGCTTGCCGTCGGGCGGGGCCCCGGCAGCGGCAGCGGCCTCGGCCGCCGTCGCGGCCGCTGCCTCGGCCTCGGCCGCAGCCACCACCACGAGCGCAGCGTCCGCCTCGGCCGCCGTCGCCGCCGCCAGGGCGTCGACCGCGGCCGACGCCGCCAGGGCGGCGGCCAGGGCGGGCGGGTCGGCGGGGTCGGCGTCGGCGGCGGCCGACGCGGCGGCGAGAGACGCTGTGGCCGAGGACGCGGCCTCGCCCGCGGAGCTCGCGTCGCCGCCCAGCGCCGTCGCGCGGTCGCGTGCCAAAGCGGCGGCGGCCAACACGGCCCGCCCCAGCGCCAGGGCCGTCCCCACGAGTTCGACCGGCGGCAACGCTGCCCCCGCGCGCCCAACGCGCGCCGGCGCGCCCAGCTCGGCGCGCGCGGCGGCCGACGCGGCCGCCAGCGCGGTGGCCAGGGCGCCGTGCGCGGCGGGGACGGCGGCCAGGGCGCGGGGCGCGGGGGACGGGGGGCCGCGCGGCGCGCCGGTGCGCCCGCCAGCGAGCAGGCCGCGCAGCTCGCCTGCGACCGCGGCCGCGGGGGCGTGGCCTTCGCCGTCGCCGGCGGCGTCCCACAGTTTGGCGTCAACCTTGAGGGCGGCGGCGGCGAGGGCGGCGACGCCGGTCGCGGCACGCGCCGCGCGCGCGGCCGAGCCTGCCGCCAGGGCCGCGACGCCGGCCGCCGCCGACCGCCCCCCTGCCAACGCCAACCGCTCATCAGGTGACAGCCCCGGCGGCCCCGGCGCGCCGGCGGCGGCCAGGGCGCGGCAGACGTCGGGCGCGGCGAGCGCGGCGCCGCCGCCGGACGCAGCGGCGGCCAGCGCGGCCAGCGGCGCACCCTCGCCGGCGGCGAGCAGGGATGGCGTGACGCGAGCATTGAGCAGGCCATCGGCCAGGAAGCGTAAGATGACAGGGCTAAAGAGGGGGAGGAAGGGTCGGGCCGCGGCGCGGCGCGCGCCATCTTTCCCTCTCCACCCTGTTTCCCTCCCCACTCCACACCACGCACCGCACGCGCGTGTTGCCAGCCATCAAGCTCACGGTGCGCGCCACCAGCACGGCCCGCGCCTGGGCGTCGGTCAGCAGGGCGCTGCCCGCGGCGGGCGCCGCGCCCTTGTCCGCCGCCGCCGCCGCTTCCCCATCCTCGCCCTTGAACGCGGTCGGCGAGGGCGACTCCTTTTTGACGCGGTCCAGGGCGGCGGCGTCCAGCGTGACGGGGGCGCCTGGAGAGGGAGGAGGAAGCGGGGTCGGCCGTCGCCGGCCGCCGCGCGGTGCCCCCAATCGCTGCCTCCTCTTCCATTCCCCCTCCACCACGCCCCCACCTGCGGCGATCGCCACCACGTCGTCCAGCGTCAGGGCCGCGCCCGCGCCGCCGAGCACGCAGGCGGACGCCATTCCAAGAGGGGGGCGCTCGATCGGGGGGTCGCAGGTGTGGCGGCGGTGGGCGGGGGCTGGCCGTGAGGCGGCCTGGGATCAGAGAGAGGTGCGCGGGGTGCCGAAAAGGTCTGCACGGGGAAGGAGGTCGCGCTCGCTCGCACTGCCCGCCCGCGCCGACCTGGTCGCTAACGGCCGCCTGCCCGCTTCCCTCCGGCGCCTGCCCGGGCGTCGCCTGCAGGCGCGACCGCGACAGCGGGCGGCGCCGGCCCGCCGCCCGCGTTTGGTCGCCCGGCCGCCGTGCGCGGCCGGCCGCGCCGCCTCTCACCGCGTCGCCGACCATGGCGCAACATTCCGGCGGGTGAGTCATAGTCATGGTCTTGGCATTGCCCCGGCGGCGGTCCGAGGCGGGGGCGAGCCCGATTCTGACCAACCTCCCGCTCCCCAGCCGCCGTGCGCTCGCCGCGCTTGCCGTGGCCGCCCTCCTCCTCCTGCTCGCCTCGGCCGTGCGCCAGCAGCACCGCCCGAGTGCCACGCACGTGGTCGTGCGCCGGCCGCCGCCCCGGCCGCACCCGCAACCGCGGACGCACGACACCTCGCTCGACGGCGCGACCGACCGCCTCGCGCGCGTCGAGGCCGCCGCCGCGTCCGGCGCCGACGCCCTGCCCGACCCGCCGACGGCCTACGCACACAGCATCGCCCTGTGCACGGTCGTGCGCGACCAGGGGCCCGACCTGGCGGAATGGGTCGCGTGGCACGCGCGGCTCGGCGTGTCCAAGATGTATGTCTACGACCACGGCTCCCATCCTCCTCTATCCTTTTGGCTCCAACAAGAGATGGCGGCCGGCCTGGTGGAGGTCGTCGACCACGCCGGGGGCGGGACAAACCACCCGTCGCTCAAAGCGCAAATGGCGGGCTACGACGCGTGCGCGGCCGACCACCGGGGCGACGCCGAGTGGTTGGCGTTCATCGACGTCGACGAATTCTTTGTGCTGACGGGGGACGGCGGCGAGGAGGGGGAGGAGGAGGGAGAGGGAGGCGGCGACCGCGACAACCACCACGCCCACCACCCACCGTCTTTCGCCACCGCCCCCGCCCCCGACCTGCCCACCCTGCTCGCCCGCTACCCCCACGCCGGCGCCCTGGTCGTGCACTGGCGCGTCTTCGGGTCGGGCGGGTGGCGCGACCGCCCCCCCGCCGGCGTGCTCGCCTCGTTCGACGCGTGCCTGCCCGCGGCCGACCACGACAACCGGCACGTCAAAACCATTGCCCGGACCGCCGCGCTGGCCTGCATCGAGCCGTGCCTGGGGCCGCACCATTTCGCGTATCGGGCGGGGTGGTTTGCCGTCGACGCGCGCGGGCGCCGCATGGACGGTCCCGTCTCACTCCGCGACCCGGTGCATGTGCCCATCGCGCTGCACCATTACGCCATCAAGTCGACGGCCGAATTCGAGGCCAAGGCCGCGCGGGGGAGCGGGATGGGCAACCACAAGTCGCCCGCGTTTGCCGCGGGCGTCGACGCGAGAGCGACGGCGACGTGTGGAGGGGTGGCCCGGGTGGCGCGGGCGGCCGGGTTTGCTGACGTGTTTGGGAGGTGATGAGGGCGCGAAGCGGGGCGGGCGGCGAGTGTCTGTGGCGGCCGCGCGCTCTGTCTACACAAACCCCTTGATTCCGCGTCCCTTTGCTCCCCTCTCTCCTCTTGTCGCCATGGGCGACACTCTGGACGACGGCTTCGACCTGGGCGAGCCCGACGGCGGCGCGCCGCCGCCGGGCGCCAAGCGCGGCCGCGATGGCGGGCCGCCGGCGGCCGCGGCCAAGGTGCGTGAGGAAGAGGGAGGAGAGCAAGAGATGTGTGGGAAGCGGCGGCGCGACTAGGCGGCAGGTGGGGCCGCCATTCGCCGGCCGCCGACGCCGCCCGCCCCCACCTCCAGGCCCCCCCCAAACGGCGCAAGAAGGCCCCGCGCGCCGAGTACGACGCCGCCGTCGCGGCGGCGGCGGGCATCGCCGACTCCCCCGTAGAGGACCAGGCGGCCTGGCTCTGGGGCGCGTACCGCGCCGCGCTCAAACTCTCGGCGCTCGAAGCCGCGGGCCTCGACGCGCGGTCGCTGCTGCCGCTGCCCGGCGCGCCGGGCGCCAGCCTGGCGACGCGGCTGCAGGCGGCCGACCCGGCGCTGTGGCGCGAGGCGGCGGACGGGGGCGGCGGCGGCCCGGTGCGCGTGCTCGTCGTCTCGCCCTCGGCCAACGCGGCGCTCGCCGCCGGCCGCTCCCTGGGCCCCGCCCTCCCCCACCACCGCCTGTTTGCCCGCCACATCAAGCAGGCCGAGCACGAGGCCGAGCTGCGGGCCGCGCCCCGGGCCGCCGCGGCGGGCACGCCCGCGCGCGTCGCGTCGCTCGCCGACGCGGGCGCGCTCGACCTGGCGCGCCTGGCCCTCCTCGTGCTCGACACCGCGCTCGACGTCAAGCAGCGCACGCTGCTGACCCAGCCAGACACGGCGGCCGCGGCGTGCGGGCTGCTGGCGCGGCACGTGGCTGGGCGGGTGGCAGCGGGCGAGTGCCGGGTGGCGCTCTTTGACAGCGCCGGGGGGGGGACGGCGCCCACAAAGAGGGAGGCGCGCCCGGCGTGGCGCGGGGGTGGGCGGGGAGGCGGCAGGGGGCGGGGTGGTGGGAGAGGCGGCTGAAACTAGAGCCGGCGCGCGCGTCGCCACCGCTGCCACTCTCCAGCCCCCCTCCCCCCCCCCCCTCCTTCTTCGATGTTCAAGCGACGCGATTTCCGCCACCTGCACGGCCCCGACGGCGGGTCGACGTCCGAGGACTCGGACGGCGGCACGCGCTCGCGCTCGGCGTCGCCCTCGACGTCGGCCGGCACCGCGTCTGTCGATGGTGGGTGGTGGCGTGAGAGTGGTGGTCATGCTGCGATGGTGGCGCGGGCAATGGCGACCCCTCCCGGCCCGCGCAGCGGGCCGCCGACCGCATGCGCCCCCGCCCCTCCTTTCTCAGCCGGCGACAAGCGCGAGTTTGGGCGGTTGGAGGACCTGTCCGAATCCGACTTTGAGAGCGACGGCGGCGACAGCGCGGGCGCGCCCGCCGCGCCGCCGGCGCGGCCGCGCGCGCCGCCCGCGGCCGAGCTCCCCGCCCAGCTCGCCGCCTGGCTCGACGCCGACCCGCCGGGCAAGGGCGGGTACCCGCTGATGTGTGGCGCGTGCCCGGGCGTGCTGCTGGTGGGGCCCGCGGCGGCCGCCAACCACGTATCGTCCACGCGCCACGCGGCGCGCGCGGCGGCCGCGGGGCACGCCGCCCCGTTTCGGGGCCCGCTCGCGTTTGCCGCGCCCGCGGGCGAGGAGCTGGAGACGCACGCCGAGCGGGCGGAGCGCGTGGCGTGCGAGGCGCAGGCGGCGGCGGCGGCGGCGGCCGCCGCGGCGGCGGCCAAGGCCAAGCGCCCCGCCAAGCCGCCCAGCAAACGCCCCGGCAAGCGCCCCGGCAAGCGCCAGCGGGCGGCGTGGGCGGCCGGCAGCGGCGAGGCGTCGGGAGGCGCCAAGAAACCGCGGGCCAAGCCGCGAGGGGCGCGAGGCGCCGCGTGAGGTGGAGAGAGACGGATCGCCCGCACTGCGCTCTGCGTGTTTACACGGCGGGCGTGTTGCACCCCCCCGGCGCGGCGCGCCGGGTGCCGCCCCCGAAAGCGGCGGCGCCGCGCTCCCACCCAACACCACCCCTCTCCCTCCCTCCCCCCCTCACGCCGCCTTGGGCTTGGCCCGCTGCACCGCCTCGGTGTACAGCCACGTGCCCGCGATGGCGATGGCGGTCCCCGCCTTGGCCTGCGCCGACATCTTGGTGCCGAAAAAGACGACCGACGCGCCGATGATCACGATGCGCTTGACCACGTTGCACACGCCGTGGGAGACGGGGGAGACGCGGGCCAGGGTGTTGAACGCGAACTGGTTGTACAGGTGGTAGAGGACGCCGACCGTCGCGAGCGACCAGTAAAAGTTGGGCTCCGCCGCCACCGCTTTCTGGATGCCGGCCTTGAGCGCGGGCCCCTCGAAGATGAGCGCGCCGGGCACGCAGATGAGGACGGAGATGAGGGTGGTGTACGCGTAGATGGCGGTCGAGTCCAGGTCTTTGATCGACGACATCGCGGCCTTGGACCAGACGGCGCGGAAGCCAAACGTGAGGTTGGAGAGCATGGCCCCGATGAAGCCCGTCCAGTTGAACGAGAGGTCGGAGGCCGACGCCAGCGCGACGCCGCCCATGATCGGGAGCAGCGTCGCCATCACCGCGGGCGGCGTCGCCGTGCCCAGGATGGCCTTGGACAGGAGCACGTTGAACGCGGGCTCCAGGGTCTTGATCGTGTGCGTGAGCGAGATGGCGACGGCGGCGAACGAGAGGTTGGCCGCGATGTGGCCGATCGCGTGCATCGACGCGGGGCCGAGCAGGGTCTTGAACTCGGCCTTGGTCACGGGGCGGCCGAACGACGCTTTCTTGGCGCCGAGCGCGTACGCCGCGACGCAGTAGACGAGGCCGACGACGACGTGCACCGCCGACACGGTCCACGGAAAGGGGAAGTAGCCAAAGATGGTCTTGTTGAGCAGGTTGAAGCCGACGTTGAGCGCGTACCTGGGGGGCGGGGGGGGCGCGGGTGGGCGCGCGCGCGCCGCGCGCGCTCGGCGCGCCGACCGCGTCCCTCCCACCCCCTCTCTCCCCCCGCCCCCGACCCGTCCCCCACCAAATGGTGACCAGCGTCAGCGTGATCAGGCCGGGCGCGTTCTTGGCGCCCGCAATTTTGGCGACGGCGCTGGGTGGGAAAAAAGGGCGCGGCGTCGGGGTCGTGGGTCGAGGGCGCGCGGGGGGCGATGCCGGGCGGAGCGCGCGTGCGCGCGCGATCCAGCCCCCCAGAGGACAGCGCAAGAGATGCATCGGGCAAAGGGGGGCGCGAACGGCGGCCGCGGCCGCGCGGCGGCCGCGCCGCGGGCGCGCCGGCGAGCCCGACCCTCGCCGCGCGCCCGCGGCACCGCGCGCCTGCCGCCCCACCACTCCCCACCCCTCACCTCTCCAGCGGGCCGGCCGCCGCGCGCACGACGATGGAGGCGCGGCCCGGCGCGGGCGCCGGCGCGGGCGCCGCGGCCCGGCGCAGCGGCGCGCGCGCCGCAGCGGGGCGGGCGGCGACCGCGGGCCGGGCCGCCACGGGGCGGAGGGCGGGGCGCAGGGCGCTGGCGCGGGTGCTGGTGAGCATGATTGCGGGCGGATGGGGGGGTGGAGGTGTGTGCCCAGCGATTCTGACGCCGCTCCCCAGCACACCGCCCAGCCCCGGCGGCCGCCCCCCCCGACAATGCCACCGTTTGCGCCCGCGCCGGCGCGCCGGCCGGCGGCGGCGTGCGGGCTCCCCCACGCGCCTTGCCCGCGCGCCGCGCCGCGGCGGCCGGCGCCCAGGAGGAGGCGCAAGGCCGCCGCGGTCCCGGTCGCGCATGGCGACCACAGCGAGTGCGGCATCGGGTGCGGCGGGGGTCACAAAGCCCACGGCGGCGGCGCCTCGCTCTCGCCCGCCGAGCGCGGCACGCGCGCGCTCGCCACGCGCCTCGGCCTGTCCGGCCTGGCGGCCTCGGTCGACCACTCGCTGCCCGCGCTGGCCGCCGGGGCAGCGTGTTTGGGTGTCGCGGCGGCTTGCGCGTCGCCGCCTGCCGCGCTCGCGCGCGTCGCAGCGCCCGCCACGCTCGCGGCCGCGTCCGCGGTCGCCGTCGCGGCAGCCTACGCCCTGGCGGGCGCGCCCGACATGCTGGACCTGGTGCACAGCGCGGCGGCGGCGTTGCCGCGGCCGCTGGGCGCGGGGCTTGGGGCGGCCGCGGCGCGCGTCGACACGCACGCCCTGATGGCCGCCTCTGCGGCCGCCGCGGCAGCGGTTGGGGCCCCGTTGGAAGGCGCACTCCTCCTCCTCCTCTTTGGCGCCAGCCACGCGCTCGAGGACCGCCTGGCGGCCGCCGCGCGCGGCGACCTCGCGTCGCTGCGCGCGGCCGCGCCCGCGACCGCGCTGCGGCTGCCGCCCTGGGAGCTCAGAGAGGGCGGACCGCCGACCCCGGATCTTGCTTCTTTCGCGCGCGCACCGGCGGACGACATCGCGGTCGGCGACCTCGTCCTCGTGCGCCCCGGCGACGGCCTCCCCGTCGACGGCGTCGTCGTGTGGGGCACCGCTCTCGTCACCGCCGCCCACATCACCGGCGAGTCCCTGCCGAGGCGCGCGACCGTGGGCGACGCGTTACCCGCCGGCGCCCTGGCCCGCGACGGCCCGCTCGCGGTGGCGGCGACCGCGGTCGCGGCGGCGTCGGCGCCAGCGCGCGTCGCGGCCGCCGCGGCCGCCGCCCAGGCCGCGCGCCCGGCGCTGACCGCCTGGCTGGATGTCGCGGGGGCGGCGTACGCGAAAGCCGCGCTGCTGGCCGCGGCGGCCGCGTTTGTGGGCCTGGTCGTCGCGGGCGTGCCGGTCGCTGGATCCGTTGCCGCCCCGCGCGGGGCCCTCTACCGGTCCCTCGCCCTGCTGACAGCCGCGTCCCCGTGTGCTCTCGCTCTAGCCCCTCTGGCCTACGTCGCCGGCGTCGCCGCAGCCGCCCGGCGGGGCGCCCTGCTTCGCGGCGGCGGCGTCCTCGACGCGCTCGCCACCGTGCGCGCCGTCGCCCTCGACAAAACCGGCACCCTCACCCGCGGCCAGCTCACCTGCGTCGGTCTTGCCGACCCCGGCGACTGGGCGCCCGGCACCGGCCGCGTGCGCGCGGGCGGCCTGCGCGCGCCGGCCGGCCGCGCGCTCGCGCTCGGCGCCGCGCTCGCGCTGCGCACCGCGCACCCGGTGGCGGACGCGTTGAGCGCTGCAGCCGTGATGGCGGGCGTGCCGCCGGCCAAGGATGAGCTGGCGTCGTTCGAGGCGGTCCCCGGGCGCGGCGCGCGCGCGACCACGCCCGACGGCCGCACGCTGTTGCTCGGCGCCGCCGACTGGGTCGCGGACGAGCTTCCGCCGACCGCGGCATCAAACGCGCGCGCCACCGCCGCCGCGCTCGCGGCCGGCGGGCGCGCCGTGTCGCTCGTCGCCGAGCTGCCGCCCGCCGGGTCGGACGCCGACCCGCTCGTGCGCGCGTTTGCGTTCGAGGACGGCGTGCGCGCCGCGTCCAGGAGCGCGGTGGCCCAGTTGAGGGCGGCGGGGCTCGTGGTGCGCATGCTGACCGGCGACAACGCCGCGTCGGCCCTCGCGACCGCCACCGCGCTCGGCCTCTCGCCCGCCGACGTCGAGGCCGGCCTCGACCCGGACGGCAAGGTGGAGGCCCTGCGCCGGCTCAAAGCGTCTGTCGGCGGCGGCGGCGTGCTCATGGTGGGCGACGGCGTGAACGACGCGCCCGCGCTGGCGACGGCTGACGTCGGCGCCGCCCTGGCCGCCTCCCCTGGCGCCGGCGGCGCTGCTGCCGTGGCCGACGTGCTGCTGCTGGGCGGAGCGGGCGTGGAAGCGCTGCCCGGCGTGCTGGCCATCGCGCGCTCGGCGCGCTCCGCCGCACGCGCCAACCTCGCCCTCGCCGCCCTCTCCGCCGCCGCCCTCGCCCCATTCTGTGTTTCAGGCTCTCTCCCTCTCTGGGCCGCGGTCGCGCTCCATGAAGGGTCGACCCTGGCCGTCGCGCTCAACTCGCTGCGCCCGCTCGGGGCTGGGGGGAGGAGGGGGGGGCAGCCGGAGGGCGCCGCCGCAGCAGCAGCGCCGGTCGAAGGAGTCGCGGCACCCGCGGCCGCGGCGGCGGCGTGACGGGCGGCGGCTTCCCGGGCCGTGTTGCAACCCTCTCGCCAAAAACTGCGCGCCCCCTCTCTCCCTCTTTCTCTCTCCCTCACCCAGACGACGACGCCAGCGCCCGCAAGCAGTCCTCCAGCCGCCCCCCCGCGGCGCGCAGCGCTGCGTCGGCGTCGCCGCGCGCGAGCTCGAACTCGGCCGCCACGACCGCCACGTCGGCGTCGGCTACCGCGACAGCGGCCAAGGCGCGGGAGCTATGGTGGTGGGGTGGTGGGGTGGTGGGCGGTGGAGGGCGGGCAGTGGCGCGCCTCTTTCCAACCTGCCCTCCCCTCTCCGCTCTCTCACCGCGCCGCGGCAGCCGCCGCCTCTTCCGCCGACGCGTCCCGCAGGCTGGCCACCGCGGACGCGGCGGCGGCGGCGTCCACCTCGCGCTCCTCGGCGTCGCCCTGGAGAGAAGCGGGAGGCGGGGAGGGTGGAGGGAGGGTCGCGTGGAGGCCGTCGCCACCCCTGTGCAGCTCTCTCTCCCTCGTGCTCTCTCTCTCTCTCCCTCACCACGTTGGCGCTGAGCGAGTCGAGCGCCTGCGCCTGCGCCGCCGACGCGCGGTCAGCTGGCGGCGGCGGCACGTCGGCCGACTCCGGGCGCTCGCCGTCCGACATCGGGGTGCGGCGGTTGGGGCAGGGGCGACCTCGCGCGGTCTCACGCGGCCGCGAGCGCGTGAGAGCGGGGTGTGGCCGCCGCCGCGCCGCCGCCAATCACTCCCGCCCCGCGCCCTCCCCACCGCCCTCTCTCACCATGCCCGGCCGCGAAGGTGGCAAAGCCAAGGTATGGTCATCGCGTGCGCGCCCGCCGCCAATCGCGCCCGCCGCGCCGGGCGCCGACCGCGCGCGCTTCCCGCCCCTTCCCTCCAGCCCCTCAAAAAGCCGAAAGCCGCGGGCAAGGACCTGGACGACGAGGACAAAGCGTTCCTGCAGAAGAAGAAGGAGGTGAGAGAGACGGGGGGCGGCGCGGGCAGGTCGTTGCCGGCGCCGCACGAAGGCGCCAACCGCTCTCCCGCGTCCACCTCCCTCAGGAAGCCGCCGCGCTCAAGGCGCTCAAAGAAAAGGCGGGCGCCAAGGGCGGCTTTGCCAAGGTCAAGGGGTCCAAGTGAGGGCGAGAGAGAGGGCGGGGTGAGTGAACGCATGAGCTCGCCGGGTCCGCGCCCGTCGGCCGGCGGCGATGTCGATTGTCTCTCGTGCCGGGTGACGGGCGTCGCCGTGTGCGGGGGCGCGGCCGCGACCCTGGCGCTGCGCGCGGCGTCCGCGCCTCGGGGCGGCCCGCGGTGCGCGCTGCTCGCGGCGGCCGCCGGCTTTGCCGCGCTGGCGGGGGCGAGGGCGGCCGTGTGACGGCGCGCCGCGCGCGCGCCGGGGCGGGCGCGCGCGCGTGTGAACCCGGCGCCCCCCTTTTGTTTTTCGGCAGCCGTCCCCATGTCGCTGATGCAGCCGTTGGCGGGCACGGTCGCGGTGGTGGGCACGCCCGCGGTTGAGCACGACCAGCGGCGACAGGGAACGACTCGGCGTTGCGCCGCCAGCCGGTGACGAGCGCTCGGCCGCCGCGCCGACCCCGGCCAGCCGAGACTCTGCCCCCAGGCGGCGCCGGCCGATCGGCCGGCGCCGCGGCGCCGCGGCCGCGGCGCCGCCACTGCGGCAGCCGCCGAGGCGCGCGTCCGGGCGCGCTCCCCGCGCAGTGCTGCGCGGCGCGGCCAGCGCGCGCGCCGTCGCCGCCCCCTCCACACACACACCCCACGCGCGCCGCCCCCCCTCCCGCCTCCATGCCGGCCGCCCGCCCCCTGGCCGCCGGCGCCCGCGGCCCCGCCGCCGCGCCGCGCCCCCGCGCGCGCGCCGCGGCGGCGCGCGCCTCGTCGCCCCCCGCCCTCCCGTTCACCAAGGAAGCCTCCCACCTATCCGACTGGGGCCCAACCAGCTGGCGCTCCAAGACGGTGCACCAGCAGCCCAACTACCCGGACGCGGGCGTGGTCAAGGAAGCGGTCGCCGAAATCGAGCGCATGCCGCCCCTCGTGTTTGCGGGCGAGTGCAGGACGCTGCAGGAGCGGCTGGCCAAGTGCGCGACGGGCGAGGCGTTCATGCTGCAAGGTGAAAGTGGGGAGGAGGGGCGGGGGATGGCGGCGGCTGGAGGGCGCGGGGGCGCTGGAGCCGGCCGGGCGGGCGCCGGCGGATGCGCGGACGCCATCGCGTGGGTCCGGCCGCGGCTAGAGCGGCCGAGGCGCCCGCGAGCTGCCCCGCATGCGCGGCGGCCGGCGGCGGCGCGGCGGCCGCGCCCCCGTCTGCCGCCCCCGCCCCCGCCACGGCCGGCCGCGGCCCATTCGGTGACGACCGGGGCGGCGGTTGGCGGCCGGCGACCGCCGCCTCGCGCCCCGGCGCGGCGGCTGGCCCGCGCGCACGCTCACCCCCGCCCCCTCTGTCCTCCCAGGCGGCGACTGCGCCGAGTCGTTCGGCGACTTCTCCGCCAACCGCATCCGGGACACGTTCCGCGTCATCCTCCAGATGGCGGTCGTGCTCATGTTTGGCGGCGGCGTCCCCGTCGTCAAGGTCGGGCGCATGGCGGGCCAGTTTGCCAAGCCGCGGTCGGCCGACATGGAGACGCAAGCGGACGGGAGCGAGTTGCCCTCCTACCGCGGGGACATCATCAACGGCCCCGAAGCGACGACCGCCGCGCGCGTGCCCGACCCGTGGCGCCTCGTCAAGGCGTACAACCAGTCGGCGGCCACGCTCAACCTCCTGCGCGGGTTCGCGACCGGCGGGTACGCCGGCCTGCGGCGGGTCACGCAGTGGAACCTGGACTTCATGGCCAAGTCGGATGAAGGGCGCCACTACGCCGACCTCGCGGCGCGCGTCGACGAAGCGATTCAGTTCATGCTCGCGTGCGGCATGGACTACGATGCCGCGATCATGCGGGAGACCGAGTTTTACGTCAGGCAAGCAAGGGCGGGGGGGGGGGAAGGGGCGGGGTGCGGGGGTTTAGGGCGGTCGGCGAGGGGAGGGGCGCGCGCGGGCGGTCGGCTGCGCCCTCGCCGTCCCCCCACACCACCCACACCCCCCTCGCCCCTCACACAGCCACGAATGCCTGCTCATGAACTACGAGGAGGCCCTCACCCGCGAAGACTCGACCACCGGCCTCTGGTACGACTGCTCCGGCCACTTTCTGTGGTGCGGGGAGCGCACCCGCCAACTCGACGCCGCCCACATCGAGTTCCTGCGCGGCGTCGGCAACCCGCTCGGGGTCAAGGTGTCTGACAAGATGGACCCCGCCGACCTCGTCACCCTCGTCCAAACCCTCAACCCCGCCAACTCCCCGGGCCGCCTCGCGGTCATCGTGCGCATGGGCGCGGACAACGTGCGCGCCAAGCTGCCGCCCCTGGTCAAAGCGGTGGCGGGCGCGGGGGCGGTCGTCACGTGGGTGTGCGACCCGATGCACGGCAACACCGAGCCCGTGGCCGGCTTCAAAACGCGGCGCTACGAGCGGGTGCGGGCCGAGGTGGAGGCCTTTTTCGACGTGCACGACGAGCTCGGCACGGTCCCCGGGGGGGTGCACCTGGAGATGACGGGCGACGACGTGACCGAATGCCTAGGCGGCGGGTCCGACGTCTCCCCCGCGACGCTCGCGGACGCCTACCGCACCCAGTGCGACCCGCGGCTGAACGCGGCCCAGGCGCTGGAGATGGCGTTCTACGTCGCGCGGCGGCTGCGCGCGCGCAAGGAGCGGCTCGCGGGGGAAAAGGCGGCGGTGGCGGGGGCGGCGTGAGGGGGTGGGTGGTGGCGCGGCGATGGCTTTGGGGTGAGGGCGGGGCGCCCGCGCCCGCTGCGGGCGGCGCTTTTTTGGGGGGGGGGAGGGCGCCCAGCGTGAAAACCGGCAGCCACAAATCACACCACCGCCACGCCCCGCCCACCCGCTGCCGCCCACGCCCCTCTCTCACGGCCCTTCGAGCGCCCCGGTCGCGGGGTCGGCCATGCGCGGAAACCGCACGCCGCGCGCCGCGAGCCGCCCCTGCGCCCACGCGCAGAGCTTGACCAGGGCCGCCAGCCGCGCCTCCCCGTCCCGCCCGCCGGCCGCCAGGATGGCGACGTTGGCGTCGCCCGCGGCGCGGGCGCGCTCCTCGGGGGCGAGGAGGTGGCCGACCGGGGACGAGGCGGGGTCGGCAAAAGCGAGGAGCGAGAGCGCCGACTCCAGGTCGGCCAGCAGCGCGGGGTCGTCGTCCCCGCGCGGCGCCAGTTGGTCGGCTGCATACGCCAGCGCGGCGTCGGCGTCGCCCGCGCGCGCGAGCTCGATCAGGCGCTGCCGCGCGAGCGCAAACGCGAGCGCCGGGTTGTCGTCCAGGATGGAGGGGTCGATGTCGTTGATGGCGGCGACGGCGGCGGGGACGTCGCCGGCGGCCAGCGCGCGGCGCACGGCGGTGCGCCCGGCGGCGGCGTCCAGGTCGGGGGGGGCGGGGGTGCCGGTCTCGTCCGCGAAAGCGCGCGCGGCGTCGACGTAGCCCTACAAGGAGAAGGAAGGGTGGTGGGTGAGGGGCGGAGGAGGGAGCGGGGAGGTGCGGCCGACGCCCCCCCTCTCATTTCTCCCTCTCCCCTCCTGTACCTCCGTCACCAGAAAGTCCATGACCAGCGCGTTGAGCGCGCCGCCCGGCACCCGCACGGCCGCCGTCTTGGCGTCCCACGCGGCGCGCGGGATGGCGGCGTCGTCTGACGCCTGGGGGGGTGGGGGTGGGGTAAGGCGTCGGCGCGCGGGCGCGGCGCGCGGGCGGGCGTGTCGCGACGCCCGGGGCGCACCTCGCCGCGGCCCATGGCGGGCGGAGAGTGGCGGGGAGGGCGCGGCGGGCGGCGCTGTCGCCGGCGGGGCCTCTCGACACACCACTGCGCCGCCCGGCCGAGCTCTGGAAGTGGCGAGTGAGTTGACAATGGTGTGCAGTGAAAGTTGGTCGCGGGGCGGGGGCGGGAGGAGGAGGGAGGAGAAAGAGCAAAAGAGCACGGCGGGCACCCGCAAAAAAAGCTGGGCCGCCGCCCGCGCGGGCCGGAAAATGGGGCGGCATGGCTTGCAACAACAATGGAGGCGCGCACGGGGTAAAGGGCAAAGGAAAGGGCGCCGCCCTTTAATTGCGCGCGCGCTTGGACCCGCCGCCGCCGCCGCCGCGCGGGCGCCGCCGGTCGCCGCCGGCGCCGTCGTCGGGCTGAGGGATGACGAGGTGTGGGCATGGGCGCGGCGCCCTGAACCGGCGCCGCCCGCACCCCCACCCCCCCGCGCCGTTCTTCTCCTCCCTCACCCGCCGCTTCGACCCGACCGCGCCGTGCCCCCCCGCCGGCGCCGGCCCCGCGCCCGGCCCCGACCCGGGCACCGCACCGTACGGCGCGGGGCCGGGGGGCGCGAACTGGAAGCCGGGGTAGAGAGCGGGGTCGTGGTGGTGGCCGCCGCGGCCTCCCCCCCCCCCACCCCCCCCACTGTACGCGTCGTACGCCGCGGCCGCCGCCGCCGCTTGCTGCATGGCCAGCGCGTACGCGGGCGGCAGGCCGGGAGGAGGAGGGGCGGGCGGCGGGAACGGGGGCAGCGGCGCGCCGTAGCCGCCATACCCCCCCCCCCCCCCGTACGCCTGCATGGCCACCGCGTCCGCCGCCCGGCGCGCGGCGTCCGCGTCAGCCGCTGCGGCCAGGGCGCGGGCGGCGTCGGTCGCGACGGCGGCGGCCGACGCGTACTGCGCGGCGGCCGCGCGCGCGGCGGCCAGCTGCTCCGTCAGCGCGGCCTCGCGCGCGGTCATGGGCGGCGAGTGGAGGTGCGCGGGGTACGGGTGGGGCATGGCCACCGCCCCCGCGGGCGCCAGGCGCGCGACGCGGGCGGCCGCCTCGGCCGCGGCGGCCGCGCCCGACGCGGGCGCACCGCCGCGCGCCGCCGCCCGCTCCCGCTCCCGCGGCTGCTCCCGCGGCTCCCGCCCGCCCGCGCCGCCCCCGGGCGGCGCGTCGGGCGCTTTGGCGGGGTTGGCCAGCGACGCCGCGACGCCCGCCAGCGCGTTCAACTCGCCGCCCGCTAGCCCGCGAAGGGCGGCGTCCGCGCCAGCCGCCGTCGCAAACTCCACGAACGCGTACGGTTTGGCGGGGGGGGGGGCGGAGGAGGGGGGGGCGCCGCCCCCGCGCGCGCGCGGGACGTGCACCCCCGCCAACGCGCCGTACCGCCCCAGCGCGCGCGCCAGCGCGCCTTCATCCCGCATGGAGGGCCTCAGGCCGGCGAGGTAGAGCACGCGCGCGTGGGACGCGGCGACCGAGCGCGGGAAGCACCACTCGCCGCGCGTGAGCCGCACGGGGCGCCAACCGGGGGGGGGCGGCGGGTCGCCGGGGGCGGCGCCGCCTCCACCCCCGCCGCGGGGCGGGCGCATGGCGGCCTCCACGGCGTCGAGGCGCGCCTTGGCGGCCGCCGCGGCGGCGGGGGACGCGAATTCCAAAATCGCATACCCCTTGTGCGCCCCCCCGCCCCCCCCCGGCGCGTGCGCGCGCACCAGGCCGGCGTCCGGCCAGGCGGCGCGCACGGACGCGGGGTCGAGCCAGTCCGGGGGCGCGTTGGCGGCGAACAGCGCGACGCGGCGCGGGGAGCCGTCGGCGGCGACGCGCTGCCCGGCCACCGCCAGGCCCGCCGCGTTGGCGGCGGCCGCGGCGGACGCGGCGACCGCGAAAACGTCGCCAGTGTCGTCGTCCAGGGGCGGCAGCCGCGCGTGCCACGTCGCGCCGCCCTTGCCGTCGCTTTCCCCCGCGTCCACGCGGGCCGCCTCCAGGCCGGCTGCGGCCAGGCCGGCGATGACGGCGGCCGCATCGGCGGCCGCGGGGACGCCCTCGAGCGTGATGAGAGGTGAAGGCCGCGACGAGAGGGGAGGAGGAAAAGAGACCCATTCCGGCACCGCCTCCTCCCCGCCCCCGCCTTGTTGTTGGCGTTGACGCGGCACCCCGCGGTCGCTGGCGGGCGCCGCAGGCCGCGGCGACCGCGGCCGCGTCGCGGCGCGCGCCGGCGGCGTGCCCGCCGCGCCCGCGTCCGACCGCCGGCGCCGGTCGCACGCGCGGTCGTCGTCGTCCGACAGGCTGCGGTGGGAGGCAGGGGAAACCGGAGAGGCCAGGACCGGGATGCGGGTCGGGGTCATTGGAGGAGGCGGGCCGCGCGCCTGCTTTCGCGCGACGCTGGGCGGCGCGGCGGCGGCGCGCCGCGCGGCGCCGGGCGGGGAGGGAGAGTGTGGCCAACGCGTCCCGCCGCCGTTGCACTCGCCGCCCCCACTCCCTCCCCCTCCTCCACCCCTCGCCTCAGTCGTCGTTTGCCGTGTCGAACAGGTAGTTCGCCGCCAGCGCTTCATCTTTGTCGCACGCCAGAAACGCTTCGAGCGCGGCGTCCCGGCCAAACCCAAGCGCCTCGAGCCGGCCGACCGCGGCGGCTTCCTCCTGCGTGAGTTGCACGGTGACCGCGCCAGGGGGCGGGCCGCCGCCACCACCACCGAGCGCGGCCAGCGCGGCCGCGTCGGCGCCGGGCGGCAGGGGTTCGTTGAGCAGGCGCAGGAAGTCCGCTTGGTGCGCGTTGACCAGGGCGAGCAGGTCGGGCTGCGCCCGCCCCAGCTCCGCGAGCAAGGGTTGCAGCGCGGCCGGGTTGGCGGCGACGACGGAGCGGAGCAGCGCGAACTGGGGGTTGGACCGCAGAAAGTCGAGCGGGGAGGGAGCGGCGGGGGCGCCGGCGCCGGCCGCCGGCGGCGCGCCGCCAAACAGGTCGAGCGGCTGCGCGTTGGGGCCGGGCGGCGGCGGGGGAGGGGCGGCGGCGGCAGGGGCCGCGGCGGGCGCGGGCCCGGGCGCGGGCGCCGCGGGCGCCCCACCATCACCACCCCCACCACCGCCAACCCCGTCGGGAATGCCGGTCATCAGGTACTCGACCGCGCGCTCCGGGTTGTTGAACGCGGCGCGCAGCGCGCGGAGCACGTCGTCGCGCGGGAACCCCATGTCGACGATGCCGGCGACCGTCGCCTCGAGCTCGCCGCCGGTGACAAAGGAGGACGCGCCCGCGGTGTAGGCGTCGGTGGGGGCGGGAGCGGGGGCGTCGGTGGCCGTGGCGGCGGTCGACGGCGCGGTCGCCGCCGCGGGCGCCGCCGCCGCCGCCGGAGCCGCCACCGGGGCCGCCGCCGGGGCCGCCGCCGGGGCCTTGGGCTGGGGCTTCACTTTCGACATGACGACCAGGAAGCCGGCCGCCTCGTCGTAGCCGGCGGCCACGATGCCCGCGGCGCCGTCGGACAGGACCTGGACGGGGAGAGGGGCCAGGGTTCGAGCGCGTGCGCGCATACGGCCCTCCCGACCTCCTCCCCACCTCCACCTCTCTCACCTTGCCCTTGAGGATGATGACGAGCGAGTCGGCCGGCATGTCGGGCTTGGCGGCCGCAATGGCGGCCTTGACCACGTCGACCTGGGGATCGCGCGCGCGGGGCGGGGGGGGGTGAGGCGCCCGCGGCCCGCCCCGGATCGCTGCGATGCGTGCGCGCGGGCGGGGCGGCGCAGGCGGGCGCCCGCGCGGTCCGACAAAACGGCCCGCCCACGCGCGCGCGCCATCGCGCCCCTCTCACCGTCGCGCCCGCGTCCGCCTCGACCGCAAACGTCTGGCCGGTCACAGATTTGCAGGTGACCTTCATCGTGACCTTGTCTGCCGCCTTGTCTGCGAATGGGACTGTGAGACGGGAGAGAGGCGGCGCGTGGCACGGTCGCTCACACCCGCGCTGCGATGCCATCGATGGCACCGCCGCCGCCATCGTCCCTGGCGGACGCGCTGATTGCCCTGGCGGCCGCCGCAGGCGACGCCGAGGTCGCGGCGGTGGCGGCCGCGGCGCGCGCGATGACCGCGGCCGCCGCCGACGCGCTCGCCGACGACCCCAGGGCGTTGCGGGCGGCGGCAGAGTGCTTGGCCGGCGCCGACGGGGCCCGGGACGCGGCCGCGGGCGCGCTTGCGGCCCTGGCGACCCTCCCCTCGCGCCGCTTCCCCGCCGCGCTCGGCGCCGACGCGGCGGCCGCCGCGCTGCGCGCCGTGGCGCGCGGCGATGGCGGCAGCACTGCTCTCGCGTCATTGATCGCCAGCTACGGCCCCGGCCCGCCGGACGCGCCGCCCGCGTCGCTCCCGGCGCTCGACGCGGCGCTCGCGTCCGGGTCGCCCTATGCCACGCCCCGCAAGGCGCGCGCGCCGTCGGCGAGGCTTGTGCCACCGCTGGGCTCTCTCGACGCCGGCGCGGCGGCCGCGCCGCTCGCCGCGCTCGCGGCCGCGGCGCCGACCCTGCCCGACGCCGCTCTGGCCGCCGCCGCCGCCGCCCTGCTCGCCGTCGCGGGCGACGGCTGCCTCTGGCTCGCGGGCGACGCGGGGGACGAGCTGGCGGCGGCGGGCGCGGACAGCGACGTCGCGTCCGCGGCCTCGACCGCCCTCCGTGCAGGCCTCACCGTCGCCGCCGCGGCCTCCGCCCCCCGTGTCCCGCCCATGCCGGCCGCCGTTGTCGCCGCCGCCGCGCGCGCTCTCGCGGCGGCAGCACTGCGGCCTGCCGCGCCGCGCGGCGCCGCGCTCGCCGCCGCGGTCGCGCTCAAGGCGCGCGCGGCGCGCGAGCTGGACGCGGGGTGTTTGGTGGCCGCCACAGCTGCGGTGGAAGTGTTGAAAGGAGGGAGGTGAGTGCGAAGAAACTGCTGCCGCGCTCGTCCCTCTCGCGCGCGCGCCGCTCTCTCCAGCACTCTCCCCGCCCCGCCACCCCTCCCGCGATCCGGGCCGCGGTCCGCCCGCCCGTGCGCGCCCACCGAGCCACCGCCCGAGGCTCGCTTCGAGCGGCGGCGCCGCGCGCGCGCCCATCCCGCGCCGCCGCCAATGGCGTGCCACTGCAACTGCTTCGGCATCGCGGCAGCATCAAAGGTGGGGCATGTGGATGAGGATCAGGGCGGCCGAGGCGTCGATGGGGCCCGCTCGCGCGCGCGCGCCGACCCCCCTCGTTGCTTCCTTGTCCCTCCCTCTCTCCAGGTCCCCGTCAAGCGCTACAACACGCTCGTGCCTGACATCTTCCCCGTCGCCCCTCCCAAGTTTGGGCCGCCGCCGGACGCGGCGGCGGCGAGGAAGCTGGGGAAACTGGGCGAGTACCTCGCGTGCAACCCGCACCGCGCGCCCAAGGCGTCGCGCCGCCTCGCGCGCAAGGCGGCAGCGGAACTGAAACGCGGGCGACTCGGCTACGTCGGCTTGGCGGCCGCCGCGTACCAAGCCCTCTTGGCGCGCCTCCCGCCGCGCGACGGCGCCCTGCTCGGCCGCGAACTCGCCGCGGGCCCCCCCGCCAAGAACGGGGGCCCCGTGCCGCCCTCGCTGACGCGCCCGCACGCGCACTCGGTCATCGGCCTGCTGCTGCGGCACCCGCGGGCGGACGTCGCGGCGCTCGGCGCGGGGCTGCTCTCCGCGTTTGCCGACCGCGGCGCCGACGCCGACGCGGGGCCGTCGCTCGACGCGCTCGTCGTGGACGCGTGCGACGTGGCGCGTGGGGGGAGGCCGGGAGGGGTGGCGGTGGCGAGCAGCTTCCCCGCCTCGTCCGACGCCGCGGCGCGAGTCGCCGCGCTCGGCGCCGCGCGCTCCTACGTCTCCTACTGCGCGCGCGCGTCTCGGGTGCCCACGTCCCTGGAGGCGGTGGCCGGGGCGGCGCTGGACGTGCTCGTGGAGGGAGGAGACGGGGAGGAGGGCGGCGACGGCGCCGCCGCTGCCTCGACCCCCCTTTCTTCCCCTCACCTGGCCGCCCGCCTCCTGCTCGTCGACGTCATGGCCCTCACCAAAGATTCGGCTGACGGCGCTCGCGTCGCGGGCGCGCTCCTGGGCGCGCTCGACGCGCGGTGCGCGTGGCGCCCGGCCGGCGCCCCCCTGCGCGCCGCCCTGGCCGACGCGGTCGACACCGCGTGCGGTGCCGCCCCCCAGCGCTACGTCGTGTTCAGCGAGCTTGTGCGGCACGCGGCGCGCGGCGCGGGCCGCCGCGGGGCGGGGCCTGCGGCGCCGTGGGGCGACCGCGCTGCGACGCTTGCGGCGGCCGGCCGCCAAGGCACCGCGCTGGGCCCCGCCCTCGCGTCGCCCGCGCTGGCGTTGCTCCTGCGTGAGTTGCCGCCCGCGATGGCGGATGAATGCGACGGCGGCGGGGGCAGCGTGGCGGAAGAGGTGGGCGGCGGCGGTGGCGCCCCCCCTCGCGCCGAATTCTGGGCCGAGGCCGAGCGCCTGTGCGGCGCGGTCGCCGCCCGGGCGGGCGACGCGGCCCGGCTGATGGAGGCGCTGAGCGCGGGGCTGGGGCCGGCGGCGGTCGCTGCGGCGGGCGGCCCTCCGCGCACCGGCTCGGGCGCGCCGGCCGCCGCGCTGCCGCGCCTCCCTTCTTCCCCGCCGCCCGCCGACCCTCTGCGCGCCGCCGCCGTGCGACGCGCCGCGCTCGCCTGCGCGGCGGCCGCGGCGCGCGGCGCGGCGGCGGCCGGCGTGGTCGCGGCCGGGGGACGCGCGTCGGGGCTGCCCCGCGCGCTGGCGGGGGCGCTGCTGGCGGCGGCGGCCGACGGGGGCGACGTCGCCGCGCGGCGGTCGGCCCTGGCCGCGCTGGCGTCGTTGCTGGGCGGCGGCGCCCCCCCCTCGGGCCGGTCGCCGCGCCGCGGCGCGCCCTCCACCTTTCCTCCCTCGCCACCCCGCACCCCGCGCGCCCCCGGCGCCCCTCCACCTCCCACCGCCGAGCGTGTGCGCGACGCGCACGCGCGCGCCGCGGCCGCGGTGGCATTTTTGGCGGCGGAGGATGCCGCGACCGCCGGCGACGTCGCGCTGTGCGCGCGCGTCCTGGCCGCCGCCGCCGACCACGCCCCCCCCCGCGGCCGGGCCGCGGCCGACCTGGCCGCGCTGCCGCTGGCGCTGCTGGACGGCGCGGCGGCGGGCGACGCCGGGGCGCCCGCGCGCGCGCTGCTCGCTGCCGCGGCGGGCGCGGCGGCAGCGGCCGCCGCGGGCGCGTCCCTCACGCTGCCAGGGACTGCGCTCCAAGCCCTTGCTTCGGCCTGCCCCCAGCTCCGCCTGGAAGCCGGCGGCCTGGCCGCGAGCGACCCCGGCGCCGCGCTCGCGCCCGCGCCGCTGCCGCCCGCCGCCCTCGCCGACCTGCGCGCCGCGCTGGCGGCCGGCCTGCTGCCGGCGGGCCCGTACGCGCTGCCGGCCGACCTGGACCCGAAAGCCGCGGCGGCGGCGGCCGCCGCGGGCACCCCCCCTCCCGCTCCTCCACCGCGCGCCCCGTCCTCGGGCGGCGCGTCCGCCGCCGCCGCCGCGGGCGGGCGCCGCCCCGCGCCACCAGGCCTGGAGAGCGTGGTGGAGGCCGCGGCCGCGGCGCGGGGGCGGGGCCACGCCGCGCGCGCGCCGACGCCGCTCGCCGGCGCGCTCGCCGCGCTGCGCGCGCGCGGCGCGCCGGGGCCGGCCGCGCCCGCCGTGCTGCCGGCGCGGGGCGGGGTGCTCGCGCTGGCGGCGGGCGTTGGGGGGGTGGGGGGGTGGGGGGTGCAATAGACGAGAGAGGCAGGCCCTTCACGACGGCGGCGACCAACGCCGCGACACACCGCCCCGATCCCCCCCCCTCCGGCCGCGCGCACCGCGGCCGGCCCGCTCGCCGCCACAAATGGAGGGCTAGCAACGCGTCAGGCGAGTGCCCCGAGGCGCAGCCGCCAGCGCCGCGGCCGCGCGCGCCGCCGCGGCCGCTCCCCGGTTGCGCCGCGCTCGCCCGCACCCCTTGGCGGCGTGTCAACGTCACGTCGCCTCTTTCGCGTCGGCCAGGCGCGCGCGCGGCGTCCACCGGCCGCACGTGGGCGCGGCCGCGCGCCGGAATGGGGGGACCGCCGCCCCCGACGCCCACCTCCTCCTCCTCCCACCCCCCCCAGCGCTCGAACTCTCAATGGGCACACCCGCGGACGCGCCGTCCGCGCGCGCGCCCGCCGTCGACGCCGCCGCGCGCGCCAACGCCCTCGTCGACGGCGACGCGTGCGCGTCGGCGTCGCCGCCGTCGACGCCCACGCCCGTCGACTCGCCCACGGTCGGGCGCGAGCTGGACGAGGAGGCGGCCGGCGGCGCGGGCGCCGGATGCGGCGGCGGCGAGGTGCGCGCGGGGGGGGGGCGCGGGGGGCGGACGCCGCCGCGGGCGGCCGCCCGCCGCCCACGGCGCGCGCGTTCATGACGCGCCGCATTTGGGCCGGGCGCTGGCGGCGGGCGTTCCCCGGCGCGGTCGCGCGCTTGCCGCGCCGGCCGACCGCGTGGCCCC
>Ga0315284_10000544_pt1 | contig 51371 bp, 47 predicted proteins | sample YL17G09_16_MG_FD_203696 | JGI IMG/M metagenome (GOLD analysis project Ga0315284, IMG submission 203696) | Sediment microbial communities from Yellowstone Lake, YNP, Wyoming, USA - YL17G09_16 | ecosystem: Environmental > Aquatic > Freshwater > Lake > Sediment | place: USA: Wyoming | collected...
TTCATCGATAACGCCTCAAAGGACAGAACTGTCCCGATACTTAAAGAAATAGCCGCCAAAGATAAAAACGTAAAAATCATAGCCAACACGAGGAACTTTGGCCATATCCGCTCACCTTTTCACGGCCTTCTCCAAACAAGTGGAGATGCTGTAATATCGATGGTAGCCGACCTGCAAGACCCGCCTTCATTGATCCCGGAATTAATCAAGAAATGGGAAGAAGGATACAAAATAGTCATCGGGGTTAAAAAGCAAAGCAAAGAATCAAGATTGATGTTCACGATCAGGAAGCTCTTTTACAGTATCATCGGCACTCTTTCGGAGATAGAACAGGTGAAGAATTTCACCGGCTTCGGCCTTTACGATAAAAGGATCATCGAGATACTAAGATCGATCGATGACCCCTACCCTTATTTCAGAGGGCTTATTGCCGATATTGGCTACGATATTTGCCGTATAGAATATGTCCAGCCAAAAAGAAAGAAAGGGAGAACAAAGAACAATTTTTACTCTCTTTATGATATGGCAATGCTCGGGATAACCAATTATTCTAAAATCCCCCTCAGGCTTGCCACTTTTCTTGGTTTCTGCGCTGCCGCACTAAGCTTTCTTATAGCTCTAGGATATTTGATATATAAACTTGTTTTCTGGCAAAGGTTCCAGCTTGGCATTGCACCACTTGTAATAGGGATCTTTTTCTTCTCAGCTGTCCAGCTCTTTTTCATTGGAATAATAGGCGAATATATCGGTGCTATACATACTCAAGTATTGAAAAGGCCTTTGGTTATAGAAAAGGAAAGAATAAACTTCTAGAAATGAAAAAGCTTATTAAAAAACATGAAGAAAAAATAAGATTCCTTTTGGCTGGCGGATGGAACACGGTTTTCGGCTATTTTGCCTATGCCACGCTGTATTACCTTTTTTCCGCAAAGATACACTATATGCTTCTGCTGATCGTGAGCTATGTCCTGGCAATAACGAACTCTTACATAAGCTATAAGGTTTTTGTTTTTAAAACTAAGGGCAATGTTTTGAAAGAATATATCCGCTTTTATTTTGTTTATGGGGCGTCCCTTTTAATTAATCTGATCCTTATGCCCATCCTTGTGGAGATATGTCATATTCATCCGTTAATTGCCCCAATATTATTGCTCGTGATTACGGTAATCATAAGCTACATTGGCCATAAAAATTTCTCTTTTAAGGCATGACATGAAAAAACTGAATGTGTTCATTGCTGGCGCAAGAGGATTTATCGGCAAGAACCTTGTCGAATATTTAGGCCAAATTCCAAATAAATACTCCCTATTCTGCCCTTATCATAAAGAGTTGGAATTGCTGGATGACGCAAAGGTCGCTGGTTTTATCGCAAGAAACAAGATCGACATCATTATCCACTGCGCAAGTGTCGGCGGGTCCAGAAAAACCGGCTATGATACGGGCAAAGCTGACGTCATTTCAACAAATCTCCGAATGTTCTTTAATCTTGTTAGATCCACTGATAATGTTCAGCGCATGATATTCTTCGGCAGCGGCGCAGAATACGGCAAAGATCATTATAAGCCGAAAATGAAAGAGGATTACTTTGGCGCACATATACCTGATGACGACTACAGCTTTTCCAAGTATGTCTGCACAAAATTCATTGAAAATTCCAGGAACATCGTCAACCTGCGTATCTTCGGCATGTTCGGCAAGTATGAGGACTATGAGTTCAAGTTCATTTCAAACGCCATCATAAAGAACCTCTTTAAACTGCCAATAGTCATCAATCAGAACGTTTTCTTTGACTATATGTATATAAACGATGCAATCAAGATCATCGAGAGTTTTATCTCGAATGAACCAAAATACAGGATCTATAATCTTACAACAGGTAAAACTATCGATCTAGTAACGATTGCAAAAACAATCAATGAGATATCCGACTTTAAATCTGAAATTATCATTAAAAATCCAGGATTGAATGCCGAATACAGCGGGGACAATTCAAGGCTGCTAGCGGAAATAAACCTCAACTTCACGCCCTTTGAACATTCAATAAAAGAATTATACGATTATTATAAATCGATTTTGCATACTATAGACCGTAAAGTGATCGAAAAAGACGAATATATTAAATACTGCTATACAAAGAAATAAATAGGATCGGCTGTTGGTTGGTCCTCCGATGCCCGTCTGATATTTTGGCTTGGAAGTTCGTCTAATAACCATCAAAACACTCTCTTTTGTAAACCGATATTTTATGCTAAAATACACGTCTTCATATGAGATCAAAAAAGAGAATTAAAGAGCGTATATTCAGGAAAGTTAGCGAACTTTATAAATTAGAAAATAAGCAGGGAACATTTATCCCCGGCAAAAGCTATGTCAATTATGCCGGCCGCGTCTACGATGAGAATGAGCTTATAAACCTTGTTGACGCTTCCCTTGATTTCTGGCTCACCGCCGGAAGGTATGCCGCCGAATTTGAGCATAAACTTGCTAAATTCCTGGGCCTTAAATTCTGCCTGCTCACTAATTCCGGCTCCTCCGCAAATCTGCTCGCGATATCAGCTTTAACATCGCCAAAACTCGGCAACAGGAGACTTAAATCAGGTGACGAAGTGATAACCACTGCCTGCGGGTTCCCGACAACTTTAAACCCAATAATCCAGAATAATCTTGTGCCTGTGTTCATCGACGTTGAGATTGGTACTTACAATATCCAGGCAGATATGATCAAAAAGGCAATAACAAAAAAGACAAGGGCGATCTTTATTGCGCACACACTTGGCAATCCTGCTGACCTGGATAAGATCACAAAAATTGCGCATAAACATAAGCTCTGGTTGATCGAGGATAACTGTGACTCTCTTGGCTCAAAATTTAAAGGTAAATACACGGGAACATTCGGCCATATTTCCACCTGCAGCTTCTATCCGGCACATCACATCACTCTGGGAGAAGGCGGAGCCGTTCTGACAAATGATCCTCTGCTTAAAAAGATCATCATGTCCTTTCGCGACTGGGGAAGGGATTGCTGGTGCGAGACGGGAGAAGATAATACATGCGGCAAAAGGTTCAAGTGGAAGCTGGGAAAGCTCCCTTTCGGTTATGACCATAAATATATCTATTCGCACATCGGCTATAATTTGAAGGTCACGGACATGCAGGCGGCTATCGGTGTTGCGCAGCTTGAAAAACTGCAGGGCTTTATTAAAGCAAGAAAAATGAACTTTAACCATCTCCGTACATATCTCAAGAAATATGATAAATATCTTCTTCTCCCCTCTCCTTCTAAATATTCTGATCCAAGCTGGTTCGGTTTCCCAATTATGGTCAAGGATAATGCTCCTTTCACCAGGGCTGATATCGTAAATTATCTGGAATATCATAAGATCGCCACAAGAATGCTTTTTGGCGGCAATCTGACAAAACAGCCGGCTTATGAAAACATCAAATGCAGGATCGTCGGCGGCCTTAAGAACACTGATCTTGTTATGAACAACCTTTTCTGGGTGGGGGTGTATCCGGGAATAGATGACAGAAAGCTCGCATACATCGCCAAAACATTCGACAACTTCTTCCGGGAACAAGCTTAATGAAAATACCTGTCGGTAATTTTGTAATAGGAAAGGAAGAAAGAGCCGCCATTAAGCGGGTCCTTGATTCAGGGAGGATCTCCGAGGGCTATTTCACCAGACTGTTCGAACAGGAATGGGCAAAATATATCGGGACAAGATTTGCCATCGCCATGAATTCAGGCACTTCCGCGATCATCGCCGGCCTTCTCGCCCTGATATACGATAAAAGGTTCCCGAAGATAAGACCAGGCGCAAAGGTCATCACCTCTCCCGTCACGTACATCGCCACGGCAAACGCCATAAAGGTGGCCGGGCTTGAACCTGTATTCGTCGACATAGATCCCTCCGATTTCACCATCAATTGCGACCAGGTGGAAAAGCTCCTTAAAAAGGACGCGAAACATTTCGCGGCCATCATTCCCGTCCATCTATTTGGTTACCCTAACGATATGGAAAGATTGAACGCGCTCGGCAAAAGATACGATGTCGCCATATTTGAGGATTCCGCGCAGGCGCACGGCACACTATATAAAAGGAAAAAGGTCGGCAGCCTTTCGCTCCTTTCTGATTTTTCCTTCTATATCGCGCACAATATCCAGGCGGGCGAACTTGGCGTGGTCACCACAAGCGACCATGAGCTATACAAGCTGATAAAGAAGATAAAAGCGAACGGCAGGATGTGCGACTGTATAGAGTGCCTCCGTTATAAAGGTCTGTGCAAATATTTGAAAGAAGATAAGATATACGAGGTCGATCCGAGGTTCCATCATGAATTGATCGGATATAATTTCAAGACTACCGAATTCCAGACCGCGCTGGCCCTTTCTCAGATAAAGCACGCGGATGAGATCTTCGCGAAACGATCGCGTAACGTTGAATATCTGAATGATCGTCTTGCCGGATACGATGACATGTTGAGCCTGCCCCTGTTCAGCGCGAATGTCAGCTACCTGGCCTATCCCATAGTTATTAAAGACCAGAAGATGATATCAAGGAAGATCCTCCGAAAGCGCCTGGCGGAGAAAGGCATAGAGACACGTTCGCTTTTTGGCTGCATACCGAACCAGCAGCCGGCTTTCAGCGCCTATCACTCGACATACAGGAATAAACTGCCTAACGCGGATTTCGTCGGCAGCAACGGCTTCTATATAGGATGCCATCAGTACCTGTCCAAAAAAGACCTGGATTATATCGTTGCCTCGTTCAAGGAGATCCTGGATGGAATTAAAAAATAAGCGCGTACTTGTCACCGGAGGCGAAGGATTCCTCGGAAAGCCCCTGGTCGAAATGCTAAAAAAGGAAGGCGCCGATGTTTTTGTCGTCAGGCGGAAAGAATACGACCTTCGCAGCGAATCCGCGGTCGCAAAACTTTTCGCCGACTCAAAGCCCCAATTGGTGATCCATGCGGCGGTCCATGGCGGCGGCATAGGCCATATGTCCAAACAGCCTGGCTCCATATATTACGACAACATACTGATGAATTCTTTCGTTGTCGAATATTCAAGAAGGGCGAAAGTCGAGAAGTTCCTTGGTGTTGGCACAGTATGTTCATATCCCAAATTCACTCCTATTCCGTTCAATGAAAAAAACCTTTGGGATGGATATCCGGAAGAGACCAACGCGCCTTACGGCCTGACAAAAAAGATGATGCTCGTGCAGCAGCAATCTTATGAAAAGGAATTTGGGTTCCGCTCAAACCACCTTCTGCTGGTGAACATGTACGGACCCGGTGATGATTTCAGCCCCGAGACATCACACGTTATCCCTGCTTTGATCCTCAAATTTGATTATGCAAAGAAGCATATTGCTCCTGAAGTAATCTGCTGGGGAACTGGAAAACCCACAAGGGAATTCCTTTACGTGAATGACGGCGCAAGGGCAATTGTGCTTGCGCTTAAGAACTGTGAAACATCTGACCCGATAAATGTGGGATCCGGAGAAGAGATATCAGTTAAAGATCTTAGTAAATTGATCGCCGATCTTATCGGTTATAAAGGCCGAATTTCATGGGACAGGACAAAGCCGGACGGACAACCCAAGAGATATCTTGATGTATCAAAAGCTGAAAAGGTTTTTACCTTTAAAGCAAATATCCCTTTCAATGAAGGGATTAAAAACACAATTGCATGGTTTCATGCTAATAATTTAGCATCAAAATACAAATGAAAGAAATACTGGCTGCTGGCCCTAAGGAATATCAAAACAACAAGATGTTTGATATTTCAAATCCCATTTTCAATCGTGATAATTGCATGGAGCCAAACATAGAGTTAAAAAAAGCTTTTGCAAAAGCTGGTTACGATTACAAAACTTTCGATCTTGGCGATCCAGAAAAAGCGGAGTATATTATTTTTTCGGATATCATCCATTGCGCTCCTTTATATGAAAAATGCGTGCAAATGGGGCTTCAACGCAAAATGATACTTTTCATATGGGAACCACCTGTGGTATCTCGGCTAGATTACGACAAGGAAATCCACAAGAACTTCCGGACAATATTTACCTGGATGGATGATCTTGTGGACGGCAAAAAATATAAGAAATTCTATTGGCCGCAGCCTTCCCTACCGCACCAGATAAGATATGTGCCTTTTAGCGAACGAAAGCTATTGACCCTGATTTCGGGGAATAAAACATCCACTCATCCTAAAGAACTCTACTCCGAACGTATGACGGCGATAGAATATTTCAGCTCGAAGGTCCCTTACGATTTTGATTTTTACGGTATGGGATGGGAAAGAGAGATAAACATTCTTGTTAAAATCAAGGAAGCCCTATCCCCTTCATATTACCGCTGTTATCGCGGCACTGTCAAAAGTAAATATGATATGCTGGCAAATTATAAATTCTGCGTTTGTTATGAGAACATGAAGGACGTGCGTGGTTACATTACTGAAAAGATCTTTGACTGTTTTAAATCGCGCACCGTGCCCATTTATTACGGCGCGAGCAATATCACTGATTATATCCCTAAGGATTGCTTCATTGACCTGCGAGACCATAACGGATATGATAGTCTTTTGAATACGATACGGGGAATGCCTGAGCCACGCTTCAATGAGCACATAGCTGCCATTGACAAATTCATGAAAAGCAATGAAGCAAAGCTGTTCTCCAACGAATTTTTCGTTAATACAATAATTAAAGGGGTGCTGGGATGCTGAAAGTGTTCTATAGCATTGTAATGTATGATTACAATGAAAAGGCAAGAGGCTTTTCCATGGATCCGATGAAGCTCTCGCTGTCCACCCTGCCGGAGATACAGCTTATCCCCTTCGACTGCAGCGATTTCGGAAATATGCAAATGCGCGCCGAGAACAACAGGAAACTTCTCGAATTGATCGACCGTGAAAAACCCGACATTTTTCAATACGTGGCTTTTACTGATCAGATCTCAAAAGAAACGCTTAAATATATCAAAGAAAGGACTTCCACGACCTCGATAAACTGGTTCTGCGACGACGTATGGAGGTTCGACCAGTTCACAAAAGAAATGTGCTGGCTTTTTGACTATTCTATATGCGTTGAAGAGGATGCTCTCATAAAATATGAAAAGATCGGTTACAAGAATGTGATCCTGTCGCAATGGGCCACCAATATCAGCTTGTACCCCAAAATGAACCTTCCGTTCAAATATGACGTTTCTTTTGTGGGACAGCCCCACGGCTTTAGACGCGAGATCATCGCGAAACTGGAACAGGAAGGCATACGCGTGGCCACTTTCGGTTACGGCTGGAGGGAAACACCGTTCAAAAGAAGATGGAACAAGCGATACGCTAAATATCCTTTCCTGCAGTTCAATAAGGGGAGGATATCTCACGATGAAATGATCAGGATATTCAATCAATCAAAGATTAACCTGAACCTTTCCGCTTCTTCGCATGAAAGCGCCATGGACCAGATGAAGGCGAGGAACTTTGAGGTCCCCTCCTGCGGCGGATTCCTTTTGACCGGGAAGGTCCCTCATCTTGAGAACTTTTTCGATATCGGCAAAGAAGTGGCAGTTTACACCAGCATAGAAGAGATGATCGAAAAGATAAGATATTATCTTGCCCATGAGGAAGAAAGGCAGCGAATCGCGAATGCCGGATATTTAAGGACATTGAGGGACCATACATATGAGAACAGGTTCAGGGATATTTACGGAAGGATCAAGCTTAAGAACAGATGAGCACCCCCAAAGTAAGCATCAGCGTTCCTTTATACAACAAAGAAAAATATATCGGCAGGACCATATCTTCGCTCCTTTCTCAAACCTTCTCCGATTTTGAGCTGATCATCTGTGATAACGCGTCCTCCGATAAAAGCCTGGAGATCGTAAGTTCCTTTAATGATCCCAGGATCAAAATCTTCACAGAAAAAGAAACTAACTGGGATGGCTCTAATTGGAATAAATGCGTTACTTTGTCTTCCGGAAAGTACGTGGCGCTTTTTCATGCAGACGATCTGTACGACCCCCAAATTATAGAAAAACAGGTTAAAGCGTTTGAAAAATACCCCGAACTTGGCGCTGTTTTTACTAGAGCATATACTATCGACGAAAAGGACGCCGTTATGGGGGAAATGTTCGCCGATGAAGCGCTGATCAAATCCGAAACGGTGAACCTGGACGCGGCACTCAGATCTTACATAGAAACCGGCAGAGGAAGCTTTATCTGCCCTTCCGCGACAATCCTTAAAAGCGTATATGACAACATTGGATTATACCGTCTTCCGGAGGGGATATATAAATTCGGCAATGATTACGATCTTTATTTCAGGGTTCTTGAAAAATACCCGATAAAGATATTGCCCGAAAAACTTGTCAAATACAGGATCTATCCGGAACAGGATACAAATCGCTGCGTTAAAAAGAACCTTGAACCTAATGTTTTTTTCCACATAGTGAGAAAGTTCAAGGACTCCCCCGCCCTTAAGAAGCCGCTGGATGAACACTTGATAAAAATGACCCTTGATAGTGAAAAAAAAGACATGTACATCTGCGCTTTTAACGCAATAGATAAGAAAAACTATCAATACGCAAAAGAACTTCTGATCGAAGCTTCAAGGATACGATCCGGAATTTACGATCTGCTTATTAACATGCTTCTTTCGCGCGATAAAATGTCGCTTATTTCCTGGTTAATAAGGCTTAAATATAGATCGGCTTAAATATTTGATCCCCTTCATTCAGGAAAAGTCCTATTAAAAACCCATTTAAATAATGCGCACCAATATAATTCAACTAATACGTAATTTCATTTTCAACCAAACAATACAACGCCGCACAACAGACTTAAGCTTACATCTGCTTATTGGCTGAATTGAGTTATGCTCTGAAACATTCTTTAGATATTCCAATCCACCCCACCTGGGATTAGATTTATCTATCTGAACTATCTTTATGTTATTCTTGTATTCAGGCAAATCCCATCCCTCAGGGTATAAATAATTAGGCGGCAATATTAGTGGATTTTTGTCTAGCAAATATTTATTCAAATATGATTCATCGAGCCAGAGTGCCAATATATTTTTCTCAAGGTCCTTATTTATCGCATTATCCAGTCTATTTATTAACTCCAAATATTCCTTGGATCTCCCTCCATTTAAACAACCTTGAAAATAATACTTTCCTGCACCAAAGGGGATGTAGGCCAATGATCCGGGGTTTCTATCATACGCATATTCATCGGGAGTATTATGAATAAATCCGGGATGCTGAGCCATTACAAGCCCCTGGTTTTCATCATTAGGGAATACTTCCTCCCCAACATGGTCAACAAATCTCATGTTAGCATTAAAGAAATATATGTAATCGTAGCTTGATAGTATATCCTTGATTTTATTAAAAATATTATACCGCATTAAAGTTGCATAAGGATATTTTATTAAATCTTGATGCACCCGATTAACATTCTCATTTCCTTCATATTCAATATTTGTATCGTCTGTAAAAACAAAGTAAGTCTTATTATGGTTTTCCAAAAAGTATTTCTCGCTACTCTGATAAAATCCCTTCCAAAAAACACTATACCTCCCTATTGCAAGATATAAGATTGCGACTTTATACTTTTTCGTTTCCATGTTTCCCAAGCTAATATTGCACTTTCTAAGATATTATTTGGAAGCGCATCAGATCCTTTTACATTAAATAATCCAACAAGAATAATTTGCTTATACGTGTCATTTATAAGCTCTTTTCTGCTCCCTAAGAATAATATTTCCGATAATAATAGCACATTAATTTCTTTTTTATCAAATAACCTAATGCAAATGTCCAACCTTTTATGTAACTAACAGATATTGTATAATAGCAACAAACTGTATTGCACATGAGGAATAAATAAGATATGCTCGAAAAACATGCGGCAGATAGCTTACGGTAAGATATCTTAATTGGGTTATATAAAGGATAAATGAACTGAAAAACAAAAAAATAATGATCACGGGCGGACTAGGGATGATAGGGAGTACTATTGCACATAAATTGGTCCAACAAGGGGCAAATGTTACGATCGTTGATTCGTGTATAGCCCCATACGGCGCAAACATGTTCAACCTCCATGAGATAAATGATAAAGTAAACGTAAATATTTGTGATATCAGGGACAAAGAAGCGATAAAATACCTGGTAAAAGATAAAGATGCGATTTTTAATCTTGCGGGTCAGGTCAGCCACAATGACAGTCTGAATGATCCATTATTGGATGCTGACATTAATTATCTTGGTCATTTGAACGTCCTGGAGTGCGTCAGGAAATATAACCCCAAAGCAGTGATCTTGTATCCCGGATCAAGACTGCAATTTGGAGAGATCAAGGAGAATCCGGTGAATGAAGCCCACCCCCTCGAGCCCAAAACCCCATACGCGCTCAACAAAACCGCAGCAGAAAACATGTATAAGTTCTATTATAACTTCCATAAGATCAACTGTGTGCTTTTCCGGATAGCCAATCCTTACGGGCCCAGATCTCAAATGCAACACAATAAATATTCACTGATAAACTGGTTCATCAGGCAGGCCATGGAGAACAAAATAATAAAAGTTTTTGGCTCAGGAGACCAGATCCGGGATTACATTTATGTAGAAGACCTTGCGGAAGCATTTATTATGGCCTCAAATAACCCTAAATGCTATGGAGAGACATTCAACATCGGGAGCGGCAAAGGCACTAAGCTCAAGGACATGGTAAAAGCCATCATAAAAATAGTCGGCTCTGGAAGATCTGAAAACGTTCCATGGCCAGAAAACTATGTAAACGTTGAGACTGGAGATTATGTTTCCGATATCAGTAAATTCTCAAAAACGACTGGTTGGCGTGCCTCAACTGATATTATCAATGGGATCGAAAAGACATATTCATATTATCTCAAGAACAGGTCCCATTATTGGGAATGCAGCAGTTCCCATAAATATTCTGTGGCACTAACATAAGACAAATCGCCACATTAAATGCACCTGGTAAACCATTGAAAATTAATCCTCGCTTATTACGGGGAACGGATCAAAATCTAGTTCCATTTTCATTCCTCATATGAAATAATAAAAATCATGGTAAAGTTGAATGAGTAACCCAGCAATTTCCGTTATAATGCCGGCATACAATTGTGAAAAATACATCGAATCATCAATAAAGTGCGTTCTTACGCAAACTTTCCATGACTTTGAATTGATCGTTATAAATGACTGTTCGACAGATAAAACCGAGGAAAAGATCCTTAGAATAAATGATAAACGGATCATATATAAAAGGAACAATATTAACCAGGGAGAATCAAAAACAAGGAACTTGGCTTTATCTTTTGCCAAGGGCAAATATATCGCAAATCAGGATCATGACGACATCTCAACAACTGACAGACTATCAAAACAAATTCAATTCCTTGAATCTAATCCCGAATATGGCCTTGTTGGCTCGCGGTATACAATAATTGATCCAAACGATAATAAAATCCGCAATATAACAACCCTTATAACAAACACCCAGCTATTAAATGGAATGACAACACAAAACAGGTTCGCTCACGGGTCAATAATGTACAGAAAAGAATGCCTTAATTATGCAAAATATGATGAATCCCTTATTTGTGCCCAAGACTACCTTTTTATACATAACATCATGAAGAGATTCAAAGTAGCTAATCTAAACGAGTTCTTATATTTTTATCGGGTACACGAGAATTGCATTTCAAGCCAACAAAAATCAAAGATGATCGAAGCAACGAAATTAGTTAAGGATATAATATGGGATGATTATTTTCCTTATCTCGGAAAACACAAACTAATTGAGAGCAACTTATACGCTTATCCTAAATATGTTCGCATTGACTATGCTGAAGCATTAAAAGATATCGGCATTAAAATTCAAGGTACAAATAAAAAGCTAGCTTCAAAATACTTTTTTGCAAGCTACTTATATGACCCATCGAACACAAATCGCCTGGGACGATTTTTGAGGTGCATGATACTTGGCAGCTAGCGTTTATGCGCAAGAATCCCGCACTACTTGGCTTATGGTTATACACAATAAACGGGCTATAAATGATAATAAAGGAGCAACTCCATGATCGGAAACTCAAAGCAGATCCGAAGCATGCTCGTTAGTGATTATTTTTTAAGAATTGCGTCTTCTCCTGTTTTTACGATTGTTGTGTTCTCCTTTTTACTGTTCATCAGAATAATATATCTAAATGCGGATATTTCTCCGCTCAAAAATCCCATAGACGTACTAGATGAAGGATATTGGACCGCCAATGCCAGAAGTATGGTTTTACATGGATCTTTTGATTTAAAATCGCTTTTATCGGCGCCTCTATTTTATTTTCTCCAATTCATATGCTTCAAACTGTTTGGCATTGGTTTTTTTCAAGCAAGGCTATTATCCGCAATATCCGGGTGGTTAACAATAATTGTCATTTACCTGCTCATTAAGCGTTATCAGCCGAAATACGTTGCGTTGCTTTTCGCTTTTTTATTGGGAATAACCAATGAATTGCTTATGTATAATCGTATTGCATTCCCCGAATCACTGCAAATACTGTCTTTTTCGTTATGTTTTTTATTCTGGGACATGGGAAAACAAAGGATCTGGTACCAGTATCTTGCGGGAACATTTTTTTCACTTACCTTCCTGTCGAAAATGTCTGCAATATATTATGCTCCTGCGATCATAGTTTTATTTATTCTTGAAAAGCTCAGAAACGAGGTTGAGTTTAAGAATATCGCCATATTTATCCTGGGCGCCATAACCCTGTTTTTGCCCTGGTTTATCTTCTTTGGATTTCACGGTTTAAATTATCCTGAGATCATTGGCGCGTTGTCATCAAAAATGTTGCGTCCGGGAACAAATATCCTGGGGAATATTTCTAATTTTTCCGGCAACTACCTTCTTGGGACGCCATCATTAATACTTCTGGTTTATATATTATTCCTATATATATTTTATTCCCTTCCTGGCGCAACCAGTAATTTTAAGGTTTTTTTAAAATCCCTTTCCCGCCTGGAGCTGATCGCAGCATCATGGATATTTGGCGGGATACCTCTGCTGGCAATGAGCTCTGATCAATGGGACAGGCGATATGCGATATTTATCCCCCCCTTAGTAATAATCGCGGCAACATTCTTCTCAAAATCCGCGCCCTTCAATGCTGGCCCGTCCCGACACTTATTTTCAATGCCTTCCAATAGATTTCGGCTAATCTTATCTATGTTGCTTTTCTTCTTCTTATTGTTTACATTTATTCCTCGAATAAATAATTTCTTAACAATGTCCTTATTGTTAATACCGATCGTTGTTTTTATGATCCATAAATATTCACATCTCATAGGATCTCCTACCAAACCACAATGGACAGATTACCTTTTATTCATTTCGATGGCACTATTGACCTTGCCTTTATTAAAAATTAGCTCCAGCAAATACACTGCGCCCGGAGATTTCATTTTTCCAAACGAACCTGCAAGTATGATATTTTTTATTGTTGGGGCTCTTATATTATTATTTTTCAATTATATTGCATTTATTAAAAGGGACACCCATCAGGTTGTCTCATATATCGCCATACTCTTGCTGGCCTGCAACTTAATTATCAACGCTATTTGGCTGATCCGGCCCACATTCACCCTATATAATGCCTCAAAACAAATAGAAGAAATTGCAAACACAGAAGATGTCGTTTATGGCTGCTATGCTCATTTGTTGTCCATTGAAAATGCCACATGTCCTGTCTGGATCGTGCTGCCGCCTCAAGAAGAAGGAGGGAAAAAAGGAAATCCTTATAAAGACGCCGCAGATAAACTCGCGCCAAAATACATCATTATCAGCACGGACAATGACTTTAATTATTTTGACATTAAAGATATAAATATTGCAAACAAACACTCTGTGCCCGTAACTCACTTTAAAATATTCCCAAATCCCTTATCAAATAGATTTTTGGTCAATCTTACATTATATGAACTTGTCGGCCATAATAATGTATATTAAAATAACAAACTTAAATGTTTAATATTCTGCCTGCACATGTCATAATTTACTAGAAATACATGGAAATGCATTGTTACTATATTAAAAGGAGTTAGTTTGTCGGCTAAAGTATCAGTTATTATCCCAACATATAACCGCGCCGCCCTTCTTGAGAGGGCGGTAATGAGCGTTCATGACCAGACATACCGGCCGATAGAGCTGATTATCATCAATAATGCATCTACTGACGGCACAAAGCAGACCATCCAGAGCATCGCAAGCAGGATGGGATCCGATGTATTTGAGATCGTTCATCTTGACCAGCAAAAGAACGACCGCAATGCCGCAAGGGACCGTGGAATTAAAACAGCTACCGGTGATTATATCTGTTTCCTTGATGATGACGACGAATATCTCCCTGCCAAACTGGAAAAACAGGCGCGATTCCTGGATCAGAATAATGATGTCGATATCGTTTTTTCAAACTCTTTGCTTGAGGTGAACGGCGGTACCAGGCCCTTCTACCCTTCCCTGGCATCCCACGGCTTAAAGGACCACACCCAGGAAGAGGTGATCAGGCAGTTGTGTGATGGTAATTTTATCGCGATAACGAACGTCATGATAAGGGCCAAGGTAATAAAAGAAAACCCATTCGACCTCGAACTCTACTCCCACGAAGATTACGAGCTGTGGCTCCGGCTTGCCCCTCGATTCCGTTTTGACTGGATAGACGAACCGCTCTCGCTGGTCCACTCGCATGAGCATGAAAAACGTTATGATATGAAACAGGTAAGGAAAGACCAGATAAACGCGATACTTAAACACATTGATAGTTATAAGATCTGTTTTGAGACCATGTTCTATAAAGTGGTCAGGCTAAAACGCATACTTGCCGCTGAATTCAACGATATCGATTATTCAAGGGCTCTGGGGATCACACTTTCAAAGAAGCTGGAACTTTTCAAGACAGCGGAAATGAGCTCAAAAAAAGGTTTTACCAGGCTCCTGTCTTCATATAAAATATCAAAAATGCGAAAGGCTATAAAATGAACAAAAAGAAGATCCTTTTCATAACAAACGGCCACGGGGAAGATCTTGTCGCAGCCCAGATAATAGATGAACTGAACCATAAAAAGCTGAAGATCGATGTCATGCCGGTTGTGGGCGATGGAAGGATATTCAGGAAGTTAAATGTCAAGATCATCGGCCCAAAGAACCTCCTTCCCAGCGGCGGATTCGGGCTAAGGAATTATGGATACCTCTTCAGGGACCTTTTTTCAGGGCTTATACCCAATACTATTGAACAAATGAGGGTACTGAATAAGAATAAATGGGAATACTCTCTTGTTATAGGAATAGGAGATGCCGTGCCAATTATTTATTCGATCCTCACGGGATGCAGGGTCATTATCATTGGAATGAATAAATCTGAGCATTACAGAAAGCTCGGATTCAACTATCTATGGGCTGAAAAATGGCTTCTTAAAAAATATTGCAAGTTGATCCTGGCAAGAGATGAAAAGACCGCAAAAGCTTTAAGGTCGTTTGGGATCAAATCTTTATATGTTGGGAATCCGATGATGGACATGGGGATCGACAAAATCCGAAATCCGAAATCCGAAATCCGAAATACAATAGGGTTTTTGCCTGGGACAAGGCAGGATGCTTATAATAATATCGAGGACTTTTATAAGATCGCCTGGAACATCCGAAAACTTGATAAGAAGATCAGGTTCATATTGTCTTTCCCGGGAACGCTGGATATTTCACATCTTAAAAAGATAAAGAAACCCGATAGCGTGAAGATCGAAATATCGCGGGACTTTAACAAAGTTCTTGCCAGATCAACAATAGTGATCGGCCTTGCCGGCACCGCGAATGAACAGGCAGCGGGGCTTGGCATCCCGGTGATCGCTTTCCCGGGGCGAGGAGCCCAGTTCAACTCCAGGTTCGCCCACGGACAGAAAGAACTTCTGGGCAATTCACTGCTTTTGCTCCCAAGAAGATCCCAATTGATTGCAAAAGAGGCCGTTGATCTGATACATAACAGGAAAAGAATGAAAAGAATGGGCAAAGCCGGCATTAAAAGGATGGGTCGTCCCGGGGCTTCCAAAAAAATATCAAATATTATCATGTCCTATTTGTACAGGTAAGCTCAAAATAATATGAAAAAGATCGCGCATTTAACGGTCAAATACCTGAGCCTTTCCGAGAGCTTTATATATGAACAGATAAGGAACATAAGCCGTTATGAACCGGTTGTTTTTACGCTGCTAAAAAAATATCCCGATAAATATGCCGTTCCAAATATCTATTCCGTTTCTGATCTCCCCAAATATAGACAGATATCTGAATCCATAAGAGGCGTTTTTGGCCGCTCAGATTATTTCAGGAAGCTGATAAAAGACCTTGATATCAAGCTGATACACGCTCATTTTGCTTACATGGGCAATTATGCAATGCAGTTCAAGAAATATCATGATATTCCCCTTCTCACAAGTTTTTACGGGCTGGATATTTATCAGCTTACCAGGAATCCTCTCTACAGGCTCCAGCTCAAAAGACTTTGGCGCTCGGGTGATCTTTTCACAGGATATTCCAACGTCATGAAAGAAAGGGCAGTTGAACTTGGATGCCCGCCGGAAAAGATCGTAAGCTTGCCTATCGGCATCGACCTTTCAAAATTCGCTTTCAGGGAAAGAAAACATTCTGATACGATCAACTTTCTTTATATCGGGAGATTGGTCGAGAAGAAAGGCGTGATCTACGCGATCAGGGCCTTTGCAAAAAGCCGCCGGAAGCATGGCAACATAAGTTTAACTATCGTCGGTGACGGGCCTCTTCGTTCCCAACTAGAGGCCGAAGTGGACAGACTGGGGATGCGCGGGCCCATAAAAATGCTTGGCGCTGTTGCCGATATCAAGACGGAACTGGATAAAGCCCATGTATTCGTATCCCCCAGCGTGGTGGCAAGCAGCGGGGACGCCGAAGGAGGCATTAATGTTACCGTGATAGAAGCGCTGGCATCAGGCATGCCTGCAATTGTGACCAGACAGGCCCAGAGCGGCCTGATATTTGACGGGAAAACCGGCTTTATCGCACAGGAACGGGATGTCGAGGACCTGAACCGTAAAATGGATATTTTGATAGAAAATCCTGAATTAATCGCGAAATTTGGTATAATAGGAAGGGAAATGGCGGAAAAACTGGACTCAAAGTCCCAGGTTGCAAAACTGGAAAATATTTATAAGGAGCTGATAGAAAAATATGAAAGAGCATGATCTGAGAGGGAAAAAAGTAATGGTGACCGGAGGAGCGGGCTTCATTGGCTCCACCCTGGTAAGGGAACTGTTAAGGGAAGGAGCCAAAGTAATCGTATTTGATATATTCAGCTCCGGCGACATGAAGAACCTGAAAGGCATCGAGAAGCGGATACAGGTGATAAAAGGCGATATAACCAGCAAGGACTTCAGGAACATACTGAAAAAAAGCGGCGCGGAATATGTGTTTAATCTGGCTGCCGAGCCCTATATCCCTCACTGTTATTACAGGCCCATGAGGTTCTTCGAGGTGAACGCCAACGGCGCGCTTAACGTTCTTTTTGCCTGCAAGCATCTGGGCATTAAGAAGATAGTCCAGTATTCCACCTCAGAGGTGTACGGCTCCGCAATAACCGTGCCAATGGATGAAAGCCATCCCACTTTCCCGCTTTCAACGTACGCGGCAAGCAAACTGGCAACGGACCGCCTCTGTTATACCCTTCATCATGAACAGAACATCCCCGTTGTTATACTGAGGCAGTTCAATGTCTACGGCCCAAGGGAAACCCAGCCCTACATAATCCCCGAGCTGATAACGCAGCTGAGCAAGGGCAATAAGCTTAAGCTGGGCAACATAAAAGCACGAAGGGACCTCACTTATGTGGAGGACGCTGCAAAGGGCGCGATAGCCCTTATGAAAACGCCGGGAACAGAAGGAGAGGCCTTCAACCTTGGGACCGGAAAGGACTATAGCGTTGAACAGCTCGCTAATATGATCGGCAAACTAATGGGGCACAAAAAAATAAGCATTGATATTGACCCTGCCAGATTAAGGCCCCTGGATGTAACCAGGCTTCAATGCGATTCAAGAAAGGTAAGGCGTGCCACCGGATGGAAACCACGGGTGAATATCATGGAAGGGCTGAAGAACACTATACTGGACTTTGAAACGCACGGCAAAAAATGGCTGTGGGAAACAAAGATCTCCGATGAGAAGGACGTATGGAAAGACAAAAAGGACACTCGAAGAAAAATCGAGGTTTAACGGAAATAATCGAGCACGGCGGGAAACGGTACGCCGAGATCATAAGAAAGAGTCTCCGGGTTGAAAAGACAACTTTCTTCTCTCCTGCTGATTCCTCGATGCAGCTTGGACTTCTGGCCCATAAAAAAGGATTCAAGGAAATCCCTCATTCGCACAAAAAGATCAAGAGGACCATCATCGACCTTCAGCAAATACTCGTTATACAGCGCGGAAAGGCCGCCATTGACTTCTTTAATGACGAAGGGACATTGTTCGATACTGCCATTCTTGATAAGGGCGATGCTGTCCTTTTAATGAACGGCGTTCATTCTCTGCGGGCGCTTGAAGACCTGCAATGCATCAGCGTTAAACAGGGGCCGTTCCTCGGAGATGAAAATGACAAGGTTGAAATATGATACCCGTATTTGAGCCGATAATCGGCAAAGAAGAGATAAAAGCCGTTGTAGCTGCCTTGAAAAGAGGGGAAATATCCGGCTCTTTCGGCCTTGCGCTTGAACAGTTCGAGAACAAGTTCGCGAAATACATAGGATGCAAATACGGCATCGCCACAACCAGCGGCACAACAGCCTTACACCTTGCTGTAGCCTCCATGGGCATAAACGAAGGCGATGAAATACTTTTATCATCAAGCACGAACATAGCCACGGCGCTTGCCGCGGTGCACAATAAAGCCATTCCCGTCCCCGTGGACTCGGAAAATGTCACATGGAACCTGGACATTGATCTTATCAGCTCTCTCATAACGCCACGGACAAAAGCCGTGATACCGGTACATTTATACGGCCACCCTGTGGACATGGACAAGTTGATGAAGATCGCGAAAAAGCACGGCCTTAAGGTGATCGAAGACTGCGCGGAATCCCACGGCGCCACATGCAGGGGGAAAATGACCGGAAGTTTCGGTGACGCAGGATGCTTCAGCTTTTATGCAAATAAGATCATCACTACTGGTGAAGGCGGGATGATAGTTACCGACAATAAAACTTTAGCTGAAAAAGCGCGCCTTTTGAGGAACCTTGCTTTCACCGAGCCGAGGTTCCGCCATGAATATGCCGGATACAATTTCAGGATGACAAACTATCAGGCGGCAATGGGTCTGGCTCAGCTTAAAAAGATCAAGACTATAATTGAGAACAAGCGAAGAGTGGCCAAATTATACAATAAATATCTTAAAGACATCCCAGGCTTGAACCTGCCGGCCGAACTTATCTGGGCAAAGAACGTGTACTGGATGTACGCGATCACCGTAGGTCCAAAATTCAAGGCCAGCCGCGACGCGCTGATGAGACATTTATATAAGGATGGGATAGACAGCCGTACTTTCTTCTGCCCAATGAACCAGCAGCCTGCCCTAATGTCGATCAAAGGATTCAAAGCCGTGCCCTGCCCTGTTGCAGATAAACTATGGGAAACCGGCCTTTACCTTCCTTCATCATGGAACCTTACCGAAAAGACGATCAAAAAGATCGCTTCCAGCATAAAGAAATGTCATGAGGCGAAATGATCCCGGCTGCCACAATATTACCCGAAGGGTCGCTTCATCCCCACCCAAAGCAGGGAGCCACCCAGACAGGCGTTGAAGAAGCAACAAAACGATTCAAGAAATATCAGCCTTACGTGTTTTCGTCGCACATGCCGGGCCATCCGGACATCGAAAAGGTTGAAGGCGTTTGGCAATACAGGATCAGGACATGTCTGGTCGAAAATTTGATCGGTCAGGGTTATCTGCAAAAGGCCTCAAAGCTCATCAAGAAACTTGGCATTAAGATCGTTCACGTCAGGAACAGGCCCTTATATATGCCTGTACTACGAAAATTGCTTGGCAAAGGATATATTCTGATACTTCATGAACACAACCAGAATATCGCGGATACGCTTTCAGAAAAGCAGGCCATTGATGTTTTTGAGTCGATCGATGCTTACGTTGCCGTGAGCAGGTTCACTTATGATTTTGAAATAACCAATAAATACCCTCAGTACAAGAATAAAAGCTACGTTATATTAAACGGCGTGAACCTGGAGAAATTCCGGCCGTTATGGAAACAAAGTTACAGGGTTGAAGATCTTAAAAAGCATTACAATCTAGAGAACAGCAAAGTGGTGCTTTTTGCCGGAGCATTAAGGGAGAGAAAGGGAGTTCATTTCCTTCTGGAAGCGTTCAAGAAGGTGATCATCAAACACCCTGACGCAAAACTTGTCATTGCCGGAGGCGACAAGGATAATCTTGAGGCAAAGGACCTTTTTGCCAGAAAGCTAAAGGATATAGCGGCCGGATTGCTCGGCAACGTGATCTTCACCGGCTATATCCCGCCGTCGCTTATCCAGGACATCTTTCTTCTTGGCGATATATTTGTGGGCCCGAGCATATGGGACGAGGCTTTTGGGCTTGTTTTTGCGGAGGCTTCAGCATCCGGCCTGGCAGTGATAGGAAGCCGTCGCGGTGGTATCCCGGAAATAATACAGGACGCCGTGACCGGCCTTCTCCTCGATGATCCCGAGGACAGCAGCGAGATAGCCGATAAAATAACATATCTGCTTGATTCGCCTGAAAAACGCGAGCAATTCGGGCGCGCCGCCAGAAAGTATATGGAGGAAAATTTCTCATGGGACAGGGTGGCGAATGAGATAGAAACACTTTATGACAAGCTACTTTCAAAACCCCCTCTCAATCTCCCCCTTATTAAGGGGGAGATGTCCGAACAAAGTGAGGACAAAGGGGGTAAGTATGCAAGTGAATAAAGTTGATCTCATAATACTGAACTATAACGGCGCCGATATACTGCCGCTCTGCCTGCCCTCTATAGTTGAAGCCGCGAAAAGATCGCCTGTCCCCTGTCAGGTGATAATCCTCGACAATAAAAGCAAAGATAAAAGCATTGAGTATGTCCGGCGGAATTTTCCGGATGTCAGAATAGAGATCGCCAGAGAAAATCGCGTGCTTTTTTCTTACAATGAACTTATCCCAAAGCTTGACAGTGACATCATTATCCTGCTGAACAATGACATTAAAGTTGATCCGGATTTCATCGCGCCGCTACTGGAATATTTCAAGGATAAAGACATCTTCGGCGTCGCCCCAAGGCAGATGCACTTCGATGGTAAGGGATACAACGGCGGGCTCAGCAGGATAGAATTCAGGTGCGGTATGATTTCTGCAACGCAGAAGCCTTTTCCTGAAGGCGACGCGAGATATTCGAAAGCAAGCTTCACGCTTTTCAACGCCAACGGCGCGTTCGACAGGAAGAAATTCCTGGAGCTTGGCGGATTTGACGACATATTCTTCCCTGCGACCTGGGAAGATACAGATCTCTGCTACAGAGCCTGGAAAAAGGGCTGGAAAATGATGTATGAGCCTTCCAGTGTAATCTATCACTTCGAGCACTATACTATGACAAGGGACGAGAAGAACAAGGACACACTTCTGAAGAACAAAAGAGCGATGAACCGCCGGAACATGTTCGTTTTCACCTGGAAGGATATCAGCGATCCGGCCATTCTGTCGGTTCACTTCCTCCTGCTCCCTTTCAATTTGCTCTCGGCCACCCTTTACGACAGGGCAAAGATTCGCGGGTTCTTCGAAGCCGTGAAAGTTCTCCCGCGCATCATGAAAGCCAAGATGGATCAAAATAGGTCCGCTAAAGTTGAAGACAAGGAGATACTCAAGCTGATATGAACAAGATAATAGTTTCGATACTCGCATACAATGCCGAACCGTTCATAAAATACTGCCTTGATTCCATATATGAATTTGCCGATATGATAATCATTGTTGAAGGATCCTTTGACAGGCAAAGGATATATGGGAACAGGTCGACCGACAGGACCATCAAGATAATACGGGATTATCCAGATCCAAAGACAAAAATACGCCTTTTTTTCAAGAACGGGCATGAGCATGATCATAAAAATATCGCTTTAAGATATTGCAATCCCGGCGACTGGTATTTCATGGTCGATGCCGATGAAATATACACGCCAAAGGCGCTGAAAAACTTGAAAGAAATACTAACAAAAGACAAGAAGACCGACCTGTTCTATATCTGGTGGGATAATTTTTATTATAATTTCAAGTATTATATAAGAGAGCTTTCTTCTCCCAGGCTGTTCAGAGTAAGGCGCGGATGCCGGTTCATATGGAAGAACATCCTGGCAACAGGGTCCGGCATATCGTATAAATATTTAAAGACAAGAGCGATCAGTCCGCGGAAAGTGCTCATGTTCCATTACGGCTATTTGTGGAACATTAAACAGAAAATGGCCCTTTATGGTCGTTCGGGCCGTAAATGGTATGAGAACATATTCAAAATGTTCACATGGAAAAACAGGAATATGATATACAAACTGAATGCAACTCTCAATATAAGCAAGCCCGGCATCCATTACCACGGAGGACAAAAGCTTAAGATATTCAAGGGAAAACACCCGCAGATAATGAAAGGTCACCCTCTCGCAAAACGCGATCTTATAAGGGAATTCCAAAAAGGATACGAGGAGCCGTCTTATCGCATAAATCCTTTTATATTCCTTTTAAGATATCTGTTATATGGAATTATACTGAAATAGAGGCAATTGAATGTTTGACATATTAATACATCACGGAAGCAGCTTTGAAGGCGATTCCATTGATACGCGCCCCCTGGGAGGCACAGAAACATCAGAAATATATCTTTCCAGGGAATTCGCAAAACATGGCCTGAAGGTCATCATGTTCTGCAACTGCAGCAAACCCGGCATGTATGAAGGCGTCCGCTATCTGAATATAAGCGAATTCGAAAACTTCAACCGCACCACAGGATCCAAGATATTCATTTCACAAACCAATCCGACCATATTTAATATGGATATCAATGCGGGCATAAAAGTATTCTGGTCCGCCGGATCATACTCGGTAAGGGCTAACCGGCCTTTAAAAGATAGATCGATCAGCTCCAGGATAGACAGGTACATATGTTTAAGCAACTGGCAGGCGGCTACTTACTCAAGACATTTCAATATTGATAAAAGCAGGATATTCATCACGCGCAACGGGATAAATCCCCTTCTATTCGGCGATACATCGATCAAGAGGGAAAAATACAGGCTTATATATTCAAGCGAACCCACCCGCGGGCTTGACGTGCTGCTGGATGTTTTCCCGAAAGTAAGGAAGGATTTTCCCGGGCTCACACTGTACATATTCAGCGATTACGAATTTTACGGCAAACCGAAAGGTTCCGCCCTATCAGATGATGAGTGCAAAGCGATTTTCGCAAAGACAAAACAGGCCGGTATATCCAATATGGGGAATATCAAGCAAAATGAGCTGGCAAAGGAATTCATGAGATCCTATATATTCGCGTATCCGACACATTTTGAGGAAACTTCATGCATCTCTGCCATAGAAGCACAGGCTGCCGGCGTACCCGTGCTTACAACCAGGCTGGCGGCATTAAGCGAGACCGTTCAGGACGGTATTACCGGTAAACTTATACCTGGCAATTCACGTTCGTGGCTTTACACGCACAGGTTCATCAAAGAGCTGAAAAGGCTGCTTGCGGACGACAAGGAATGGAAGAGGATGAGCCAGAACGGCATGAAAAGGGCCAGGGAACATTATTCATGGGAAATGATAGCAAAAGAATGGCTCGCGGAGTTCAAGCCATACCTATGAGCAGCAGCAAGTTTGCCAATGCTATATTCATTCTGGCGCTGATATCGAGCATCCTTTATTCGCTGCAATACGCGAGGGAATCGATCGAAAGAGCATATGTTCTTTCCAAGCTGGATTACGCGGCCAAGCAAAAATACATAGAGAAATACTTCAAATACCCCGCCGTATACGAATATGCGCAGTGGATACAAGAGAAGGCCCCCCGCGATCATGATTTCAGCTTATTGGATACCCACACCAACTATACATATTATTACGCGAGATTAAGCTATTTCCTTTATCCTAAGCGCATCGATGCTGATGTCAATGTCGTGACAGATATCAATAACGGGAAGCCTGTAAATATTACTGATTTGAAATTAGGCGCCTACGTTTTCGCGGTGGATATGAACGAAAAAGACCGGGCGGCATTGAGCACCAGATATTCCATTGCGGCAAGGTATGAACAAACCCGTAACTATATCTTAAAAAGGAAGTAAAATATGGTCGCGCTCCTGTATTCTACAGTAATAGTCATATTGGCGGGAAGCCTTATACGCTTCAAGGAAAACGATCTTTACCTGCGTCTGGCTTTGTATTATCTGGCCGGGACCGTGATCCTGAGCCTTTATATGCTTGCTTTAAGCATCATCGGCATCCCCTACTCCATCTTAAGCATAAGCCTGCCGTTCATCCTTTATCTTATTTTTTCGCCCGGTCAATGGAAGGAGATCAAGCTTCCCTTTTTCAGCTTTGATCTGAAATTCGCTCTTCTTCTGCTCATCATATCAATGGTTTTCCTGGCAATGCTTTCAACGACATTCACGCTGCCCGTTTTCAGGGCTGATGCGCTTGGCGGATGGGTCTTCCGTGCGAAAGTATTCTTCATTGAAAAGAGGGTCGCCCTGGATGTTTTTCGCGATAAAGTGTTTTGCAACACGGCTGATTACCCGTCTCTTGTCCCGCTTAACCTGGCATGGATAAGCACATGCCTTGGCCGCTGGGACGATACCAGCGTCAAGATATTTTTTGCGCTGCAGTATCTTGCCGCCATAATCATTTTTTATTATGCCCTTAAACAAACAAAAGTTAACAACGTTATCTCGCTTGCCTCCACTCTGATTGTTTTCACCATACCGAACCTGCTCACTAACCTTGACATAGCTTATGTTGACGCTTCAATGTCCTATTACGTTCTCGCTTCGGCAATATTCTTGTACAGGTGGTCAATGTCCGGGGACAAAGGTGAATTGCTGACATCATCCTTCTTTATCGGCGCCTCCGCCTGGATAAAGAATGACGGGATCGGCCTTGTTATCGCTATGCTTTTAACTGTTTTTATAATGAAGGCAAAGGTCAGGGACATTGCCGCATACGCGCTGACCGCTTGCGCGGTATTCATCCCTTATAAGTTAATGGCCGCGTACTACGCCATTGGCACGCATATGATGCCCGATCAGAACATTATCATGAACATTGTCCGCCTGCCGACGATCCTTTACTGGTATTTTCATGAATTTTTCCTGAACGCGTATTACTGGCAGTATTTCTGGTTGTTGCTTTTTATCCTTTTCATCGTCTTCCGTAAGAAGCTCCTTTCATCAAACCTGAAATACTTGATCTTTTTTTTCCTTTTGTCACTGGCTATATATTTATCGGTCTACCTGATAGCTCCGGAAAAGGTCTATTTATTCCTATATAACACTGCTGACAGGCTCCTTCTTGGTCTGGCGCCTGCAATAGCGTTTGCCATATTTGCGGGATCTTTCGCGCAGGAGCGGTCACAATGAAACTTGATTCAAGAAGATCCAAGATAATATTCGGTTTGTTCATTTTCTTCTTTATTGGGAATCTTATTTACTCAACACAATATATCCTTGAGGCCTTCTCAAGATCATCGTTCCTTTCCAAATTAACAGTTGATGGAAGGAACATATTCATTGAAAACACTTATTATAAAGGAAAATCAAGCTATGAATATTCTTTATGGATAAAGCGGGTCCTGCCAAATGGCCAGCTCTTTAATATCTATGATGAAGACTCATATCTTTATTATCACAGCAGACTGAACTACTACCTTTATCCGCAATATATACCGATAAACGAGAATATTGAGCTATTGGCAAATTACGGGAGGTTCGAATTCCTCGGCCGCCTGCCTTACGGGAACGTTGTTCTTGCAATAAACCCGAAAAAGCTTCGCACAGGCTCTTCGGGCGGGATAAATTACGTTTATTTAAAAAATAAAAGGTATTTCCTTGTAGCTAAAGCAGGCAATGACGCTTTACTGCTGATGAGGGATTCTTTCATAAAAGAAGAGGTGTTAAAGGAGCCGTCAAAATGGTCGGCCCTTTACAGGGAATTCAAAGGAACATACCCGGGAAAGAACATTAACATGCTGAGGAACTTATGATCATCAGAGTATTATATTCCATATTAATAGTGATCTGTGCCGGCTATATCCTGCCGCTACCGACCGACCGCTTTAGCTGGCCCGCCAATGTCGCGCTGCGATATTTTATCGGAAGCGTGGTCATCAGCTTATATATGTTCCTGCTTAGTTTGATCGGGATCAAATTCACCGTTCTCTCAATAAGCCTTCCATTTCTTTTGTTTCTGGCCGTATACGCATTCAGGAATTTTCATAGATACAGGCCCATTATCGCGAGCAATATCAGGATCCCGCCTTATAGCGTTTTCTTTTGGATATTGACAGTTCTTTCGATGCTTTTATGCGCTTCGGTTTTCCTGAACAACCAATTCATTCCTATATTCAGGGCGGATGCGATAGCGCAATGGATGTTCAAAGCAAAGATCTTCTTTGTGGAAAGGACGATCCCTCTTGATATACTTCTTAACAAGGTCTTTGATTACAGGGCCGACTATCCGCTTCTTGTGCCGCTTAATGTCGCATGGGTGGCAATATGCTTGGGAAAATGGCAGGATACAACAGCAAGGATATGCTTTACGGCGCAATATATCGGCGTGTTCCTTGTCTTATACAACGCGCTTAAGGAAAAGGTCAAAGCGATCCCGGCGCTGATGTCCACTTTCATGATACTTTCGCTTCCTGTTCTTCTAACGCACGTGGAGAACGGTTATACCGACTTTACCTTCGCGTCATTCGTGCTGTTCTCCGCCATTTTCCTGCACAAATGGCTGACGGAGAACAACGACAACGATCTGGTCATCGCCGGATTTTTCATCGGGGCCTCGGCTTGGACCAAGAACGATGGCATCGGCCTTCTATTGTCCATGATATTAACTTTGTTGATCTACTTTTTCATTAAAAAGCCCGGCATGAAATATTCATTCAAAATGATCCTGCTGTTCACATTGGCAGCCGCTGCGGTATTCATGCCTTTCAAGCTGTACACGGTCTTGAACTCGATCGGCAGCCACATGATCCCTCGATCCGACATCCTGCATTTGCTTTTTGCGAACGCCGGCAGGATATCCACCATAGCGTCACGCTTCTCTTACGAGCTCTTTTGCAACACTTATCAATGGCTTTATTTCTGGATATATGTTGTGCTGTTCGCATTTCTTGCCAGGAGATCTCTATATTTGAATAAATATGTTCATCTGCTTATCTTCGTCTTGTTTTCCATCATGATCTACGCATTCATGTTCATGATCACCCCGCTGGACCTGAACTTTCACCTGGGGGTCTCACTGGACAGGCTTCTTCTGGGATTGGCGCCGGCTGCCGGATTCGCGGTATTTTCCGCTCTCTTAGGGGACGACGATGCTTAAAAATATATATACCTGGGCCATAGCCCTATTTTTCCTGGTCAACGCCATAAGCGCCACGGCTAAAGTTTCCCTTTGGTTTGAGGCAGGATTCATCATTATTCTTTTCGCGGTCATTTATTCAATTAGAAAAAACGGGCGCGTTTATGACATGCTTTTGGACAGGAAGATCGTTCTGCCCGCGTGCATGATCTCCATTCTGGCGTATTTCCTTATTTATTTTCCGCCAAATACCTTCAATGCCATCCCGTTCCATGAGGACTTTACTCAATTCTTTACCTTGTCGCTGAATGGTATCGATACATTAAGGCACGGCAGCGTCTTCGGCTGGAACAGCCAAATGCTTGGCGGGTACTACACAATAGCCGATATCGTGAGCAATAAAGCATTCTTCCTGGCGCCCTTCCTTATATTCGGCAGCAGGGCGGGCTTCCATCTTATGATCCTTTTCTTTGTTTTCCTTTTTCCGATACTTTGCAATATCCTTCTGTCATTAAATACTAAAAACGAGCAAGTGAGATCAATAAGCATGATCCTCTCCACGTCGTTCCTGTTCTATTTCTTCAGGAGCATCCTTCACACGGGAACGCTTGATTCCCTGATGGGGGTGGACTGCTTCCTCTTGAACATGATAGCGGCGGAATTACTTTTCAGAGGCAAAAAATATTCATCTTTTATCCTGGCCTTGGCCATGTCCATATCATTTTACGCGCATCTGGGGATATTCCTTATGTCGGCCATATTCATATTTTTTGAGCTGCTCTTAAGAAAGGAAAAGGGTAAATATTTCACCCGGCTCGCGATCACCGCTATTTTCGTATCCCTGATGACCATCCATTTCACTTATTTCTTTTTTACAAATAACAACTATTTTATTTTTGATAATTCACGGCTCTCCCCTGCCAATGTCACGATCGCGGCAATGGCTGGCTCATTGATCGTTTCTCTTAAGGAGCTCTTGCCAATAGTGACGCTGCAATTCGCGCCGCATGAACTGGCAGGCATTGTTTTCATCTTTTTGCCGATCGGTTTTTGGGTATGGAAATCAGTAAATGAGAACGACAGCCCAAAAAAATATTACCTGATGATGGCGACCGCTTTCACACTTTCATTCTTTGGCAGATCAGCATTCCAGCTTATATTCCAGAGCTTGAACCACGTCCTGCCGATCTTCATTGTCTTCTCGGTCTCCTTCTGGCTGTATGCTACAGCAAAGCACAATAAATACGCGGTGGCTATCGTGCTGCTGTCGCTGCCGATCATCCTTACTCCGTTTCCGGGACCGTTCCCGCATATTTCCAGCCTTTATTCATATAATAAAGCGCTCATGTCCCGCGTTAACAAAATGGACGGCAACCTTATTCTGCTTGAGACACGGTCCACATGGAACCTCCTGGATAACGGGGAAAAGAAAACCGATTTTGACCCTCTCAGGATACACGCGGAGTCCCTGTTCCCTTACGAGACAGGCAAAGACTTTTTTACTTATTACACGGAAGGATACAGCCACAGCAGGTTCAGGGGGAATGCCATAAATTCCGGGACATACATGGGCAAGATGATATCCCGGTATCCAATAAGCACTTTCAATGATCTGATGAAAAAATGGGGCATCCGTTACCTTATACTCTGGAGCAACACTTCAACTAAATATTTCAGCGTTTATCCCGATCATTACCAGAGGATGTGGAGCGATAAGAACTGGGTCATCTTCAGGTACCTGAACGCGGATACCAGGTCGGTGGCCACATCCGGCGGATCGGGCATTCTTATCAATAAGGATCCCTTTGAAAAGCAGATAATCCTGAAAAACGTGGCCAAGAACGATGAGGTCATTGTCAGATCCAACTACATTAAACAATGGCAGATATCATCCCCCCAGGCAAGGGTGAAATTGTATGAAAAGAACGGCCAGATGGCCTTTAAGGCCCCTTACAGCGGCAGCTACACAGTAAAGCTGACGTTCCCGAAATATTATTTCCTTTCATTCATCGCCTTTTCCGCGATGATCTCCTTATTTTTACTATCGTACTTTCGGCTGCTGTGATATAATCCAAAGATTATGGCGCCAAAAATGATACCTGTTTCCAAGCCCTCTATAGGCAAAGAAGAACTCGCGGCAGTAAAGAAAGTCTTTGACAGCGGCTGGCTAGGTATGGGCTCGTCAGTTAAAGAATTTGAGGATGAGATCTCAAAATTCCTCGGAGGATCTTCGGTCATCGCAGTAAATACAGGCACAACCGCGATCCATTTGGCCCTTGATGCACTGGGGATCACAAGCGGTGACGAGGTGATAGTGCCTTCGCTTACCTTCGTCGCAACGATCCAGGCAATAAGCGCAACCGGCGCAACACCGGTTTTTTGCGATGTAGAGCCAAATACATTGAATATTGACATCAAAGATGTCGAGAAGAAAATATCGGATAAGACAAAAGCAGTGATCCCTGTCCATTATCGGGGATTGCCCTGTGACATGGATAATCTGATGAGGATCGCGAAACAAAACAATATAAAGATCGTTGAAGATGCCGCTCACGCTTTCGGCTCACATTACAAGGGCAAGCCCATCGGCTCGTTCGGGGACATCACGTGCTTCAGCTTTGATCCCATAAAAGTGGTGACATGCGGCGAAGGCGGAGCCATTGCCATAAGGGACGATGCACTTGCCTCCCTGATCCAGAAAAAGAGGATCCTTGGCATAGATAAGGACACCTGGAGCAGGTACAAGCACGAAAGAAGCTGGTTCTATGACGTGATCGACCAGGGCTACCGCTACCATATGAGCAATATCAACGCCGCTATCGGCCTGGTGCAGCTGAAAAAATTCAAGAAATTGAACGCTAAACGTGTGAAGATAGCCAAAAGATATGACAAGGAACTCGGGGCTGTCAGAGGGCTTGAGCTTTTAAAGACCGACTACAAGGATATCGCCTTCTTCATGTACATTATCAAGGTAAAGAAAGACAGGAACGGCCTTATGAAAGCACTCAAGGACAAAGGCATCGATTCCGGGATCCATTACATCCCCAGCCACAAGTTCGAATATTACAAGAAGCATGCCACCGAGCTCCCTGCCACGGAAAAGGTCTTTGAAGAGATACTGACGCTCCCTCTTTATCCGGACCTTACTGCTTCGGAACAGACAAGGGTGATCACGGCCATCAAGGATTTCTTCAAAGCATAGCCATGAAAGTCCTTTTCCTGACAGTTGATGATGAAACCCGTGCCAGCAGCAGGACGCGTGTCTATCAATTTCTCCCCTACCTCAAGCAGTACGGCATTGAATATGACGTGGTTGCCTGGAACGGTAAAATAAGATCGAAGAATTTCCTTGTCCGGGAGATCGTAAGCTATTTTTACATGACCGCAAAGATCATCCGGGCGCTTTTGAGCATCAAACGTTATGATGTCGTCTTTGTCCAGAAAATCACTTTATGGAGACTGCTTTTTATCTTGAGGGCGCTAAAGATCAAATATGTATATGATATCGACGATGCGATATACACGTCCCACTCGGCTGAACTTGCCAGAATGAAACAGACGATCAGGGTAAAACCTGCGATCGAATATATGAAAAGCGCAAAGCATATGATCGTTGAGCTGCCGTCAACTGAAGAAGTGGCCAGGCAGAACTGCGATAACGTCACCGTTATACTTGGCCCGATCGACATAAAGAGATATCATCCATCGGACAAAAGCGCTCACAAACACGTTACCATCGGCTGGATAGGCAGTCACGGGAACACTTATTACCTCTTTGAAATCCAGAAAACCCTCGAGAAGCTGTGCAAAAAATATCCGAACGTGCAGGTAAAGCTTATCGGGACAAAAGGCTTCCATACAAATGAACACAAGATCAAGCTTGTCGACTGGAGCCTTGAGTCAGAGCTGCATGAGCTTGCCACATTTGACATAGGGATCATGCCCCTTACCGACGATGAATGGTCGCGCGGCAAAGGTAATTATAAGATCCTTCAGTACATGTCACTCGGGATCCCCAGCGTTGCCAGCCCGGTAGGGGTAAACAATCAATATATACAGGAAGGCGTGAACGGATTTCTGCCGCGCAATAATAAGGATTGGGAGGATAAGCTCTCCGTCCTTATCGAGAACAAGAAGCTGAGGGAAGAGATGGGGCATAAGGCCCGGGAAATAGTCACAGAGAACTATTCCCTTGAAGCAAGCGTGCCGAAGTTCATTGAGGCGATAACGCAAACATACAATGCTTGACCTATCCATATGCATAGTCAACTGGAACGTTGAAGCGCTCTTAAGGCAGTGCCTCAGGGCTATATTCGATAACACGAAAGGCGTAAACCTTGAAGTGATCGTTGTCGATAATAACTCAAAGGACGAAAGCGTCCGGATGGTGGAGAAAGAATTCCCCCAGGTAAAACTTATTGCCAATCACTTCAACGCCGGCTTCACCAAGGCCAATAACCAGGCGATCATGATGGCGAAAGGCAGGTATCTACTGATACTTAATCCCGATACCGAAGTCATCGATAACGCGCTGAAAAAGATGATTCAATTCATGGATTCAAAACATGACTGCGCGGCGCTCGGCCCAAAGCTTCTGAACACAGATGGAAGCCTTCAACGCTCCTGCAGGATATTTCCGACGCTTGAAACCATGTTTTACAGCGCACTTTTCCTTGACCAGTTATTGCCCGGATCGACCACTTTCGGGAAATACTTCATGACCTGGTGGAACTTTGACAGCGTAAGGGAAGTTGACCAGCCGATGGGAAGCGCCCTGATGGTAAGGAAAACCGCTCTTGATAAAGTAGGCGCATTTGACGAGAATATTTTTATCTGGTTCGATGAAGTTGACCTGTGCTATCGCATAAAGAAGGCCGGAGGAAAGATATTCTTTACCCCGGACGCCAAGATAAAGCACCATCTGAGCCGCAGCTTCCAGCAATGGAAAAGCATGCCGCAGATGATCAGAGGCACATTCATATGGAGGAAGAGCAGGAACTATTTCTTCAGGAAGCATTACGATGTGCTGAGCGTTCTGATGCTCTGGCTGTTCGACTTGCTGCAGGTTTCGTTGATCATCGGAGTGATATCACTAATATTCACAACAATTGCCAAAGTTGTTGCACCCCATAATAAATTATGGGGAATATGAAGCGAACTATAATACCCCACATTTTCCGCCAGAGGCGGATCTGCCTTTGGCATGACAATGTGGGGTGCAACCACCAAAGATAAGGATAAAAAATGAAGCTAAGCATAATAATCCCGACATTCAATAGAAAAGTAACACTTAAGACCACATTGCTGTCCCTGGACAGCCAGACTTTCAAGGATTTTGAGGTGATCGTGGCTGATGACGGCTCAACTGACGGCACGGAAGATTTGATCAAAAAGCTGAAGGTCTCCTACCCCATCAGGCACTGCCGGCAGGAGAACGCCGGAAGGTCCGCCGCAAGGAACATGGGCCTTGAGAACGCTTCGGGTGAACTGATACTTTTCATCGACGACCATATCGTGGTTGATAATAAGCTGGTCGAAGAACATGTTATATGCCATACCAGATATGCAAAAGATAATGTAAAGGTTGTAAGGGGCCGCGTTGAATTCATCGAGCGTGCCGAAGACGCGCCAAAGACGACCGCATATATTGATGAAGCCAGGATCAAGCCCCCGCCATGGGAACAGCAGCCGTTCAGGATATTCATCACCAATAATATTTCCGTAGAAAAGAAGGCGCTTCTATCGGTCTTCGGTTTTGACGAGGACTTCAAGGAATACGGCCTCCAGGACGCGGAAATGGGATACAGGCTCAAGGCGGCAGGATACAGGTTCAAGGTCAATCCTAATGCGGTCGGCTATATTTTCGGCGTTGGATGGACCTATGAAGAACGCTGCAGGAGAAGAAGGCAGGTCGGCCGGTCATCCGTTCTGTTCTATAAAAAGCACCCCACTCTGCTGGTCAAGTTCAACCTGAGCGTCCACTTCATTACAATATTGATACAGAAGGTCCTGTCCCTCTTTGAAAACAAACTGCCCTGCCTGCCGGCAGGCATGGCAAAAAGAATGCTGATGTTCTATAACTTCACCACAGGGATCAAAGAAGGGCTTGAAAAATACAAGGATAAACATTATTCAAAGATGCACAGCAGGTTCAAAGCCGACAAAAAAAGTATCCTTTTTGTATCGCATATATCCGACCTTTCCGGCGCGCCGATAAGCCTTTCCCTTCTTGCAAAGAACATCAGCAAAGAAAAATATCACCCGATCATCGCGCTGCCGGGACCCGGGCCTATAACGGCAAAGCTTGATGCGGCCGGAGTAAGCTATCAGATATTCAAAGATTCGCTCATCTACAAGATATTCCCGTCGCTCAAGCTTTATCAAATGATCAAAGACCGGCAGGTCGACCTTGTATACCTGAACACCTCGGCATCCATTTGGGCTGCAAAAGCAGCCAAACTGCTGAAGATCCCTGTAATTTCACATATCAGGGAAGACCTGAGAGGGACGAACAATGCTCTTATACGATCGAAGATTGAACTTTGTTCCGACAGGATAATACTGATCTCTAACTGGATGAAAAGCTTTATCAGGTCCCCAAAAGCAAAAGTGGTCCATAACACGGTTGACCTTGACGATTTCAAGAAATTGGATCCCAATCGGATAAGGAAGGAGTTCAACATAAGAGGCCCTAGCCTCGTATTTGTCGGGACACTTGAAGAAAGGAAAGGCATAAGATACCTTATCCAGGCGCTGCCCAAGATCAAGACTTCTTACCCGCACCTCAAGCTTCTCATAGTGGGTAGCACCCTTCCCGGCCAGAGCAATTACCTGAAAAATTTGAAAGCGCTTGCAAGGGACCCGAACCTTATCTTTACCGGCGCTAGAGTCGACGCTTACGATATCATGGCAGCGTGCGATATAGTGATAGCCCCTTCCCTTTCGGAGCCTTTCGGGCGCGTTGTCATAGAAGCGATGGCATGCGGAAAGCCTGTGATAGCAAGCAATGTAGGCGGGATCCCCGAAATAATCGAGGATGAAAAAACAGGGATGCTCATCAATCCCAAAAGCCTTGCCGATATAGCAAAGGAAGCCACGCTGCTCCTGAGGAACAATGAAAAAGCGAAAGCAATGGGGATCGCCGGCAGGAAAAGAGTTGAGCAATTCTTCACTATTGAAAAACAAATAAAGGAGATCGAGGCCATAATTGACGAACTTTTTATTAAATGAAAAATACCATCTCCCGATACTGATATTGCTGGCGCTGATCCTGTTCTTCTGGAACATCCATGTGATACCCCTGACGGACGGCGATTCTGCTTTCTACGCGAAGATCGCGAAGAACATAGTTGAGAGCGGCGACTGGCTGACCATGCATTACGGCGACGAAGGGACCATAGTCAACAAGCCTCCGCTGATGATGTGGCTTACAGCGGCGTCATTCAAGGCCTTCGGGATCAATGACTTCGCTGTCAGCTTCTGGCACAGCATATTTGCATTGCTGATAGTCATATTTACTTACCAGCTGGCGAAAGAACTGCTCGACAGGAAATCCGCATTTATATCAGCTCTTATACTTGCGACATCAGCACAGTTCTTCTATCAGGCCAGGTCCCCTCTCCAGGATATACCACTGACGCTGTTCATCCTGCTTTCGGTCTATACTTTTGTCCTTTTCGAAAGATCGCGAAAGCTTGGATATTTTTACCTGTCCCCGGTCTTTATTGCCCTTGCTGTCCTGACCAAGGGTCCTGTCGGCCTTGTGCTTCCGGTATTGATCCTGCTGATATATATTTACATCAAGAAAATTAAATTACCAGGCGTATTACATATTGTGTCAGCAATAATGTTATTCTTTGCGATCTCCCTGCCGTGGTTCCTCATTGAATACAGGATACTTGGCCAAAAGTTCATTGAAGTGTTCATCGGCTACAACTTTGGCAGGTATCTAAGGCCAATGGACACTATCGGAAGTGAAGCCACGAAATACAAACCGATAATGCCCCAATACGACTTCTATTCCTATTTTCTCCAGATACTTATACTTGCGGTCCCGTGGTCCGGATTTTTCTATCCAGCACTGTTCAAATCGTTCAAAGACAGAAAGCTTCTTCTTCCAATGATCTTTGCTCTTTCCGTCATCATTTTCTTTTCACTGTCGCTGAACTATAAGATATCAAGGTACATATTGCCGGCATTCCCGGCAATGGCTATATTAATTGGCAGGATGTTTACTTATAGTGAGGGGAAGCAAGAGGCCTCGCGCCCGAAGGGGACTCGAGATACTCCACACTTAAGTGCGGGGTATTGGATCAACGGCCTGCTTGTATTGCCGGCCCTCCTGATATCAGCACTCATTCTTTATCGTAGTTTTTCCGGGATAGGAGAACTGTATCTGCCTATCTTGCTTCCATTTTTGCTTCTGTTATCACTGGGCATTTTTATCAGCACCATTCTGGGGATTATCAATAAATTTGAGCTTTCATTTGCCGTGCTTGTTGTTTCATCGTTCATTTCATATCTGGTATTGACCAACGGCCTGGCTAATAATTACTCAAAGCTCAATCCCATTGAACAATTCTGCAAGAAAATAAATTCTGTGATCAAGCCGGGCGATATCGCCTGCCAATACAAGGGAACGGACGCGCATTTTATGATATACTATGCTAATTCTGACGTTGTTCTTATAAGGGACAAAGCCGACATGAAAGCCCTGTTATTGTCAGGGAAAAAAGTCTACTGCATCACGGAGAATGAAGAAGCTTACAGGGAATTGAGGTCATCTTTAAAAGGGAGGATAAATGAACTGGGAAATAGCGCTAATTTTTCCCTGTTCACCAACTAAAATATGAGGCTATCAGTTATAATACCGGTCTTTAACGAAAAGGCCACGATAGAACAGGTCATCGACAAGGTGGCTGATGTGCCCATTGAAAAGGAGATCATAGTAGTTGACGATTATTCCACGGACGGGACCCGGGAACTCCTTAAGAACTTAAGGCAGGACAACGTGACAACCGTCTTCCACGAAAAGAACAAGGGAAAAGGCGCGGCAATAAGGACCGGCATACAATACGTAACTGGTGATGTCGTGATCATCCAGGATGCCGACCTTGAATACAATCCGCATGAATATCTGAAATTGATCGAACCTATAAAGAACGGGACGGCTGATGTCGTTTACGGCTCCAGATTCTCCTGCCTGCCGGCAGGCATGGCGGGTAGAACAGAAAAAATGACGATCACCCACCTGCTGGGGAACAAAGTTCTGACCCTGGCTACCAATATTCTATACGGCACCCGGCTTACCGACATGGAAACCTGCTACAAGATGGTAAAGGCCCCGCTGATCAAGTCTCTGAAGCTGCGGGCCAACCGCTTTGACTTTGAACCGGAGATAACCGCGAAACTCCTGAAAAGCGGCAAAAGAATAATTGAAATACCCATTTCCTATGAAGGGCGGCACTGGAGCGAGGGCAAAAAAATAACATGGAAGGACGGCATCGCCGCTCTCTGGAGCCTGATAAAATACAGGTTCATTGATTGAAAATGGATCTCTCCATAATCATACTCACTCTCGATAACAAGCGCATACTTGAAGAGTGCATCAAGTCGATACAGCAATACACAACGTCAATTACATATGAGATCATAGTTGTTGATAATAACTCCAGCGACGGGACTCGTCATCTCATAAGGTCAACCTATCCCGACATCAAACTGATCGAAAACCAGAAGAACCTCGGTTTCTCAAGAGGCAACAATCAGGGGCTGAAGATCGCGAAAGGCCGCTACGCCCTTGTTTTGAATGATGATACTTATATCAAGGAAGATTCTTTCAGGAAGATCGTAAGCTTTCTGGACGAAAATCCCGGAATCGGCATTTGCGGGCCAAAACTGCTTAATCCCAATGGGTCGATACAAAGGCAGGGAAGCCTCCTCTCATCATTCAAATGGTCAGCTAAAAAGCCCGTAGAGGCCGGGCTTGTAATAGGCGCCTGCATGTTCATCAGGACAGCAGTCTTAAGCAAAACCGGCATGTTCGATGAGAACCTCTTTTTTTATAACGATGATCTTGACCTGTGCATGCGTGCCAAAAAGGCCGGATATAAGGTGGTCTACTCCCCTATCGCCGATGTTTATCACTACGGCGGCTACACAAGCAAAAAGTCGCCCAACTATGCGCTTATCATCGAGGGCTACCGCGGCGGCCTGTATTTCTGCAAAAAGCATTACGGAACGGTCATTTATTCGATCTACAGGGTCCTGCTGTTCCCGTTTATCCTTGCGATGCTGGCGGCAAACCTTTTTAACAAGGCAATGTCCGGCGCCTATCTTGAGATATTAGGGATCATTATCAATGAACATATTATTTCTAAAGTCTAGTCTTTGTGATAAAATAAACCCATTAAAATGAAAAGATCCATTTTTCCGTTCATAGTATTATCGATCTTACTGATCGCCGCCTTTAGCGCGAGGACCGCGCTTTCTTTTACCCTTTCAAAGGACCTTAAGGCGGAAATAGAAGAAAAAGAATGGCTTGTAAAGGTGCATCCAAATGACACCCAGGCGCACTTTGAGCTTGCCATAACGTATTCATATTCCAATAAGATAGAGGACGGCCTTAAAGAGCTCAAGAAAGTTAACAACATCGACCCCAACTACGCGCCAAAAGCGCTGAAATATTACACAAAAAGGGTGAGGATGTACCCGAATAACTGGAAAATGAGGTTCCGATACGCCTTTACTCTTTACTTTAACAACAGGAAGAAAGAAGCGATAGCCGAATTCGAGAAGATAATCAAGCTGGACCCGAAGAACATCTTCTCCTACGGCTATATCGCGACGATATACGGGGAAATGAACGACGCGAACAGGGCGATAGAATATTCCAAAAAAGCCCTTGCGATAGACAACAACGTTGCCGCCATCCACCTGCTCCTTGGCGCGGCCTATTACAAAAATAACCAGGCGGCCCTTGGTTTTCAGGAAACATTTGAGGCATTAAGGCTTCGCGCTCTCGGATATTAAATGGACAGACCCAAAACCTTACCGATAATCATATTGGTGCTTGTGCTGGCCGGATTTTTTATCTGGGCCATGCTCCCGAAAGACGACCTGACAAAGACAATATCCGAAAAGCTAAGCACCGATAAGGAAAAAGCGGATGTCATATTCCAGGATGCCACGCTTTCCGAGATCTACGACGGCGTCAAATACTGGGAGCTGCTTGCCAGGACAGCGGTCATAAACAAAACAACCGGCCTTGCTAAAATGAGCGCTGTGGACGGCCTTTTCTTTGACAAGGGAAAGCCGGCCATAAAGTTCCTTGCCCCTTCCGCCACATGGTACATAAACAAGAACGAGATCCAACTTGTCACGCCAATAGGTTATGATATTAGATCCGAAAAATTCATCAAGGAAATGCTTGAAAAGGTTTCTGACCGATCGAAGATCTATTCTATCTTTCACCTTCCCGGCATTAAACCGAAAACATCGGAGGGGTTCTGGTTCCAGGCAAAGAACCTCAGCTGGAAGCTCGCCACAAAAAAGCTCCTTTGCACCGGCGCGATATCTCTTACCAAGGGCAATGCCGTGATAAACGCGGAGCGCCTTGAGGCGGATGTTGGCATGGAAAAGGTGCTGCTCACGGGCAATCCAAAAGCCGAGATCGAAACCGTCTCCGGCAAGATCGTGACCACGGCAAGGGAGTTCCTTGTGGACAGCGGCATTAACACCATAATAGCCAATAATGACGTGACAATTAAAAAAGGCACATCGCGAATAATTACGGGAAAGTCCGTCTACGATCAGAAAAAAGGATCGATCTCACTTTTTGGAGACGTGCAGATAACCGATCAGCAGATAACAGCGTTCTCAAAGTCCGCGTCTTATGACGTTAACAGCTCAAAAGTGGTCCTGATGGGCAAAGCAAAGGCCAAAAGAGGCGAAAATGAAATATACGGGGAAAAGATGACAATCTACCTGGGAAAGAATAAAATAGTTGTGGAAGGCAGGACAAAGGTAAAGATCAAAGAAGCGGAGATCAAGTAATATGCCGGTAGCAAAAGTTGAGCCTAAATTAAAAGCGATGATCAAAGAAGGCAAAAAGCCTTTCGAATTGATAATCATCGGCGGCGGCCCCGCTGGTCTTGCTGCCGGGATCTACGCAAAAAGGTATAAGCTTGACGCCATCCTGATAGAGAGCGCCCTTCCCGGCGGGCTCATAACCACAACCGAATTGATAGAAAACTACCCCGGATTCCCCGAGGGCATCTCCGGGACAGAGCTGGGGAAAAGGTTCGAGGAACAGGCAATGAACAACGGCCTTGAGATAATATTCGGAAAAGTGGTGAATATCACCAAAAGAGGCGGTGAATTCGAGGTCGTGACCGAAGATGCTCCTTATACCTGCAGGTCCGTCATAATCGCATCCGGAAGCGCGCCGAAGAAACTGGGTGTCCCGGGCGAAGAAAAGTTCGCCGGCAAGGGAGTCTCCTACTGCGCCACATGCGACGGGCCCTTCTATAAAGGCAAGAACGTGGCGGTGGTGGGCGGAGGCAACGCGGCGATCGAAGAAGCAATGTTCCTTACGAAATACGCCAAGCTTGTCACCGTGATCCACAGGCGCGGGAAGCTTCGGGCCGATGAAGCCTTACAGGAAAAGGCTAAGGCGAATCCGAAGATCTTCTTCAAGTTGGAGGCGATAGTTGAGGAGATCACCGGCGACAAGAACGTTTCATCCATAAAGATCAAAGATACCCAGACAGACAAAAAATCATCGCTGAACGTTGACGGCGTGTTCATATATGTCGGCCACAAGCCGAATACTGATTTCGCCAAGGATATCATCAAGCTTAACGATGACGGAACTGTCATTACCGATGTAAATCTGGCAACCAATATTTCCGGTATCTTTGCCGCAGGCGATGTCCGCAAGAAGGATTTCTGGCAGGTCGTTACATCAGTCGCTGACGGAGCATTGGCCGCGCATAGTGTTAAGGATTACCTCGAAAAGTCATCCTGAGCCCGAAGGGCGAAGGATCTGCAATTGCAGACTCTTCGCTTCGCTCAGAGTGACAATTTACTCATAACGGAGCGCTTCCACCGGATCTAATGTTGCAGCCCTTGTGGCAGGATAAACCCCTGAAATCACTCCAACGATTATCGAAACGAAATAAGCAAGGTTCGCCGACCACAGCGATATTATCGGAGTTATTCCAAGAGCCTTCATTATTGCCATGGAAGTGGCGACCCCAAGAAGAATGCCCGCTGTGCCCCCTGCCATGCTGATGACCACGGACTCTATAAGGAACTGGATGAAAATATCCCTTCTTGTAGCGCCTACCGACTTTCTGATGCCGATCTCGCGGATCCTCTCGTTGACCGAAACAAGCATTATGTTCATTATGCCGATGCCACCCACAAGGAGTGATATGGATGCAATACCCCCGATAGCAAGAGTCAGGAATCCCAGGATGTTATTTATCATGGAAAGCGATTCTTCCATGGTGTCTATCCTGAAGTCCTCTTTCTTGTGCCGCTTTATCAGCAGCTGTTTTACTTCTTCCTTCGCTCTATAGAGAAGGTCGTCCGTCCTTGCGCTTATACCGACCTCCATGATCCTGTTGGTATCAAGCAGCTTCTGCGCCGTGGTGACGGGTATGGCCACTATCTCATCGTAATCAAAGCCCATTGTATAGCCTTTTTTCTCAAAAACGCCGACCACAAGAAAACTCTTGCCGTTTATCTTCATCTTCTCGCCTATCGGGTTGAAACCGGAAAAAAGCTTCTCCACCACCTTTTGACCGATGACCGCTACCTTTTTCCTGGAGTCCTGCTCCGATTTGGTATAGAAACGCCCCATCACCACCCCATGCGTGAACATTTCCGGGTACCTGTAAGAAACCCCCATGCCGAACTGGATGTTCATTTTATTCTTGCCGTATTTAAGCTCAAAGCCGCCCATTGTCCTGGGATCCACGGCGGCCACTGACGGGCAGTTCTTTTCAATGGCTTCGGTATCGCGGTAGGTGAGCTTTTCCGTCATCATTGAAGGGCCGTGTTCCTTGCCTGGGCGCAGTTCCATGTACCTTGAGCCCGTGCCGAACTTTGAAACCTGCTCGTAAACATATGTTTTTGCTCCCTCTCCTATCGCGACGAGCGTGATAACAGCGAAAACCCCGATAACAACTCCCAGCATTGTAAGGAACGACCTCATTTTGTTCGACATCAATGTCTCTATAGCAAGATAGAACGACTCTATTGTATTGGTAATGAATTCCCTCATATGATCACCTGCTCCACAGGTTCATCCCCTAAGATGCTGCCATCCTTCAACTTTATGACGCGCTTGGCGTACCTGACAATATCAGGTTCGTGTGTGACCACAATTATGGTGGCGCCTTTCTTGTTTATGTCCTGGAATATGCGCATGATGTCGACGCTTGTCTTGGAATCAAGGTTCCCGGTGGGTTCATCTGCCAGCATGATGGCAGGGTTATTTATAAGCGCCCTTGCTATGGCGATCCTCTGCCTCTCGCCGCCGGACATCTCCGCCGGCTTATGGTGCGCCCTTTTCTCCAGCCCCACCTGGTCAAGCATCGCATGCGCCCGCATATCGCGCTCATCGGCCCTGATGTCAGCGTAATAAAGCGGCAGTGAAACGTTCTTTTCCGCGTTCATTCTTGGGAGCAGATTGAAAGACTGGAAAACGAATCCGATCTTCTTATTTCGTATCGCCGCCAGCTGGTTGTCGTCAAATCCGGCCACATTATCGCCGTCAAGGTAGATCTGGCCGCTTGTGGGTTTATCAAGGCAGCCGATAAGGTGCATAAAGGTGGATTTGCCGCACCCGGAAGGCCCGGTTATTGCGACAAATTCACCCCGCTTTACCTCGCAGGAAACTCCGCAGACCGCGGGGACCTCGATCTTGCCGAGCTTATAGGTCTTGAAAAGGTCGACAACCTTTAAAGTAAGGTCATTTTCGTTCAATTTTTATCTTTGTCCCGTTCTTCAGCTTTATGATGTTTGACACGGCCACAGCCGTTCCGGGCCTTATGCCGTCGGATATCTCCACGTTATTAGAGTCCTTAAGTCCTATCTTAATTTCTTTTTTCTCAACGTGCCCCCATTTGACGATATACACATAATATTTTTCGTTCTCGCTGGCTACAGCTTCCCTCGGGACAATAAGGACATCGTTGATCCTTTCCACCACTATTTCAGCGTCCACGCTCATATTTGAAAATAGCTTTGTGGTCTCATTTGTAAGCTTGATCCTTCCCCTGAATATCTTGTCCTCTTCGTCCGTGCTCGGCATGCCGCCTATCATCTTCTGCTCCGCTTCGGTATTGAGGAAATCAAGCTTGCCCATGAATGTTTCGTCGGGATACGCGTCCGCATTGACCATGACTTCGGCTCCTTTTTTCACCTGACCGATGTCCGCCTGGTCTATCTGTATCTCTATCGAGAGGTCTTTGGGATTGATGACCGTGATGATTGCTGCTCCGGGAGTTGCCGGCTCACCCACGTCCACTACGACATTTGACACTGTGCCGTCGATCGGAGACTTGATCTGCGCTCCGTCCAGCGCGTACTGCGCGGTCTCCAGCTGCTGGGCAGTTGCAAAGCCCTTTCGCTTCAATGCTTTTATCCTGTTATATTCCTTGAGGGCGTTCTCGTAGCTGTCCAGCTTGAGCATTATGTCGCCCTTGGCCACCTTCTGCCCTTCCACGGCAAGTATCTCCTTTACCACACCACCCATCCTCACCCCCAACTTCGACTGCGTCACCTTGACGTAGCCCGTGGCGGAAACTGTCGGAACAATGTCCCCGGTCTTCACCGTGTCGATCTTTATCGGCACCCTGCTTCTATAGACCTTGTTCGCGTCCCACAGCACCAATATCAGCAGGATCCCTATGATCGAGAAGAACAACCTCCTGTTGCCCACGATCTTATCCAGCCACCCCTTAAGCCTCATCAGATTATCCTTTATTGCTGCCATTATAGTCCTCCTTCTGCGTCACCCCTTCTGTCCTTCCAGGACATCTCCCCCTTAGTAAGGGGGAGAATAAGAGGGGGTTTCCCCGCCCAAATTACTCCATTTTCTTCCTGAACCTTAAGATGCTCAGTCCCAGTATGGTCGACCCGAATATGATCAACGGCCAGACCTCGCTCCAGAGGTATATGATACCATTACCTTTAAGAAATATCCCCCTCACGATGACAAGGAAATATCTTAAGGGTATAAGATGCGTCACCCATTGTACGGCCACCGGCATGCTCGCTATCGGGAACACGAAACCCGATAAAATAAACATCGGCGACATTATCAGGTTCGTGGTCATTATGGACTGCCGCTGGTTCCTGGATACTGTGGATATCAGGATCCCCAGCCCGAGTCCGGTCATCATGAAAAGCGTGCCAAGCATGAACAAAGTGACAAGGCTGCCCCTCATAGGCACCCAGAACCAGAAAACCGCGACAACATATACAACGAGTATGTCCGTGAGAGCTATAAGTATGGGCGGTATGACCTTGCCGAGTATCATCTCGTAGGGCTTGAGCGGAGTGACAATGAGCTGCTCCATTGTCCCCTTCTCCTTTTCCTTGACCACGGAGAAAGCCGTAAGCGTCATGCTTATCATCAGGAGCAGCTGCGAGAAGATGGCGGGCACCATAAAGTTCATGCTCTTGAGGTCCGGGTTGTACCACACGCGCGTCTGTACGTCGAAAGGCACCAATCCATTGCGGATGCCTTTGCGCGCAAGGCGCTGTATCAGCACGTTGTTCGAGCTTGTCTGGTTCGCCTGCCCCAGGTATCCCAGGATTATTGTGGCATTCGCTGAGTTGCTTCCGTCTATGACCGCCTGTACCTGCGCCTGCCTGCCCGCCGAGGCGGGCCTGCCGGCTTTGATGTCTTTCTCGAACCCCTTGGGTATCTGGATGCCTAAGCTCACACGTCTGCCATCCATCAGGTGCGTCATCTGCTCTTCGTCCTGTATCTGGGCCGTGATGACGAACTTCCCGGTATTTTCCAGCACCTTTACATAAGCGCGGCTTGCGGGCGTCATGTCCCTGTCTATCAAGGCGGTCCTCACGTTCCTGATGTCCGTGGAAGCAATGTACCCGAATATCAGAAGCTGGATCACCGGCATCATTATGGCGATGCGCAGCACCCTGGGATCCCGCATTATCTGGCGGAACTCCTTCCTTATCATGTGTATCAAAGGCCAATCGAACATCAGTCAATCCTCTTTCTAAAGCTCTGCACGCTTATCCTGACTATTATCGCGCAGAATATGGCGAGCAGAAGCATATCCCACCAGAGATACTGGATCCCGACCCCCTGCAGGAATATCCCCCTCAGAATCCTTAAATAATATCTTGCCGGGATCAATAGCGAGATCGCCTGAACTATCTTGGGCATGTTCTCTATCGGAAAAATGAAGCCTGATAACATCAGCGAAGGAAGCATTGTTGTGAGAAGTGCCAGCTGCATCGCTTCCTGGCTTGTCTTTGCGATGACCGAGAACATTAATCCGATCGCCAGAGCCGCCATGAGGAACAAAAATGACGCGAAAAGCATGAGGAAATAATTCCCTTTTATGGGCACGTTGAACCAGAACCTTCCCACAGCCGATATCATTATCACGTCCCAGAAAGCTATGATGACGTAGGGCATCAGCTTTCCTATCATCAGCTCGTTCCTCCGTATAGGGCTTGCCACCAGCGCTTCCATGGTGCCGTTCTCTTTTTCCGACACTATGGTAAGCGACGTGAGCGAGGCAGCCATCATCATCAGTATCGTGCTGATAAGTCCGGGAATGTAGAAGTTCAAACTTCGCAGGTTCTCGTTGTACCAGATCCTGGTCTTAAGGTCTATCGCCTGTACGAGCGTGACCGGGTTGTGAAGCGCCGCCTTCACCATTACGCCTGTGAAATAATCCTGCACTATGCCGCTGATGTAGCCCATTGCAGCGGCAGCCGTGGTGGGGTCTGATCCGTCCACTATCACCTGTATGACGGCCATTCTATCTGAATCCATTTTTTTAGCGAGGTCCGTTGGTATATTGATGACGATCTTGGCAATGCCGCTGTCAACAAGCCTTCGGAACTCTGTTTCGCTGTTGGGCATGGCGACCACGGTAAAATACCCGCTGTTCATTATCTTTGAAATAAGCTGCCTGCTCTGATGCGTGCGGCTGCCGTCCCTTATCGCTACGGGCAGGTTCTTGATATCCGTTGTCACGGAGTACCCGTACAGGAAAAGGAGGAATATCGGCAGGAAAAGCGAGATCATCAGGGACCTGGGGTCCCTCAGCAGGTGCATGAACTCTTTTTTCATTACCGCTATTATGTGACGGATCATATTACTCCTTTATTGGATTGGTAAGACCACACATTAAAATGTGTGGAATCAAAATGCACAATACTTTCCCCACAATTCATTGTGGGGGTCTCTCTCCCCTAATTTGTGGGGGTTTCCCCCTCACACTCTGCTGCTCCTCTACCAGCGAAACAAAGACGTCCTCGAGCGCGGGCGTGATCCTCTCGATCCTTTTCACGCTGATATGATTGTCGCTTAACCTGTTCCTGATCATTTCCACAACTGTCTCGTCATCGGCAACTACGTGGAGGAACAACCCGTAAAGCGCGACCTCGTGAAGTGAGGGGTCTATCCTCAATATCTCCAGCGCTCTCATGGTATTGCTGGTCTCGATCTCGAAGAGTATCCCTTTCATCCTGTCCCTCTTGAGGTTCTCCGGTGTATCGCACGCGACGATGATGCCGTCGCTTATCAGCGCTATCCTGTCGCAATTCTCCGCTTCATCCATATAATGCGTTGTGACAAGCACAGTCACACCTTTATCAGATAGCATCTTGATGTTATTCCAGAACTTCCTTCTTGCCACGGGATCAACTCCGGCAGTGGGCTCATCCAGGAAAATGATCTGAGGATCGTTTATCATCGCGCATCCAAGCGCCAAATGCTGTTTGACGGCTGATGCTAATTCACCTGTTAAAGCATTTTCTTTACCGAACAGCTCCGCTAACTTGATCACTTCCTCTTTTCTCTGCTCTCTACTCTCTAATTTTGTCTGGTACACTCCAGCAAAGAATTCGATGTTCTCGGATACCGTGAGGTCATCATAAAGCGAGAATTTCTGCGACATGTAGCCAATGACCCGCTTGATCTGCTCGCTCTGCTTTTTGACATCAAATCCCGCGACAGTGGCCGAGCCTGAAGTGGGGTCCATCAAGCCGATCAACATCCTGATAGTTGTTGTTTTGCCTGAACCGTTGGGCCCGAGGAATCCGAATACTTCACCCTTCTTGATCTGGAAGTTGATCTTGTCAACTGCAGTGAAGTCCCCGAACTTCTTCGTCAGGTTCTTTACCTCAATAGAATATTCGTTGATTCGAGCGGATTCGTTGTTCATCTCTGGCACCCCGGTGTCCTTGCGCATTCGATCAGGTTGATGAATGCAGCTTCCAGTGTCGTCTCCTGTGTTCGCTTTTTGATCTCCGCGGGAGTATCGCATATCAGAAGGCTCCCCTCTCTTACTAATGCTATCCGGTTGCATCTTTCCGCCTCATCCATGTACGGAGTTGAAACCAGTATCGTTGTGCCTGTTAATCTATAAAGCAATCTCCAGAACTCTCTCCGTGACAGCGGATCGACACCTAACGTGGGCTCATCAAGGAAAAGTATATCCGGCGTATGTATCAGGCACGTTGCCAAAGCCAGTTTCTTCTGCATTCCGCCGGATAGCTTGCTGGCCGGCCTGTTCCTGAAAGGTTCAAGCTTGGTGAAATCAAGCGCCTGTTTTTTGACATTATCTCTTTCTGATGCCGGAACCTCATACAGGTCCGCAAAGAAATCGATGTTCTCATCAACCGTCAGGTCGCCGTACAAACTGAACTTCTGCGGCATGTAACCGATCTTACGCCTGATCTTTTCCTCATCCTTTGCCACGTCCATTCCAAGGACCAGGGCCTGGCCTGAAGTGGGAAGCATCGCCGTGGAAAGCATCCTCAGGATAGTCGATTTACCCGCACCGTCGGGGCCAAGGAGGCCGAATATCTCTCCTTTATTGATAGTGAGGTTGAGGGAGTTCACCGCGGTGACATCTTTGAATTTTTTTGTGAGGTTGATCGCCGTTAAGACTGTTTCTTCCACTTTAAATTATCTTGAATTCAGGTATATTACCGCGTCTGCCGGCATCCCTGGCTTGAGCTTGTCTTCCGGGTTGGGTATCTTCACCTTGATGCCGAACACCTGCGTTGTGCGCTCTTCTTTTGTCTGGATGTTCTTGGGCGTGAACTCCGCCTTGTTGGATATGTTGGATACTCTTCCCGTGAATATTTCTCCCGGATAAGAGTCGACCGATATATAAACGTAATCCTTCAGCATCACTTTTCCGAACTTTGTTTCGGGGACATAAAGCATGATATTGAGTATTGAAAGGTCGGCCATTGTAACGACAGTGGCGAAAGGCGCCAGCAGGTCTCCCGGGTCCGCCACCCTTGTAAGTATGGTCCCTGATATGGGGGCCCTTATCGTCCCTTCGTTGAACGCTATCTCCGCCAGTTTTCTTGCGGCAACGGAGCGGCTGTAATCCGCGCTGGCCCCGTCATACGCGCTCTTTATGGTGTCATATTCCTGATCGCTTATCATCCTTTTCTTCTTGAGCTTTGTCCCCCTGTCATATGTCTTCTTGCTGTTATCAAGTTTTACCTTTGCCGTAAGCTCGATAGCTCTTGCCTGGTCAAGCGATGCGGCTAGCTCGTCTGATTCAAGGCTCGCTATGATATCGCCTTTCTTCACAATGTCGCCTTCATCCACGGCAAAAGAAGCCACCCTCCCCTGCACTTTGGATGCCACCTCGATCTCAACTGCTTCGATGGTCCCTGACGCGTAGAGCTTGTCGCGGTTAAGGTACGCGATGCCATAGATCGCCGCGTAATAAATACCCAAGCCAAGCACCGCCAGGATCACGATGATCTTGATCAGCTTTTTCCTGTCCATATTACTGCGCCTCTTTCCGGACAAAGGGATAGACATCGCTGCCCACCGCCTGATTGACCTTTGCTTTTGCAACCTGGTAATCAAATTGCGCCTGGTAGAGATTTGTGCTCGCCTCGGAATACGCCGTCTGCGCGTCTATCATCTCCAGGTTGCTTCCCGCGCCTGTTTTGTAGCGCTCCCTTGATATCCTGTAATTTTCCCGTGCAAGATCCACGGCTTTCCTTGCGCTTCTTATCATCTTTACGGAGCTTTCAAGGTTCAAACAGGCATCCTTGACCTCAAGTACTATTCCGTTCCTTATTGATTCCTCATTTGCTTCAAGCGCCGCAAGATTGGCGTTGGCTTCTTTTATCCTGCCCTCTCGCGCGAAGCCGTCAAACAGCGTCCACTGGCCGCTTGCCATGACTGAATTGGTATAGATATCCTGATCAAGCTCATCGGTTTTCGGGTAATCGATCTTATTGCCGGTGGCCGAGCCCACCAGTGCGAGGCTGGGCAGGTAGCCGCTCCACGCAATGTCCTTTGCATTGGCATTGATCTGTTTATTCATCTGGAAGATCTTCCAATCGGGCTTATTTTCAAAGGCCATTGCAAGGCATTCCTTTTTGGTCTTCGGCGTCACCATTTCCGCCGCGAACTCTTTATCGCTTAAGCTGACATCGGTTTCAAGGTCACGTCCTAATATGTTATTGAAAGCATCTTTTGCGAGCACCATGGCGTTATCCGCTTTCATCACGCCCACTTCGTTATTGGCCACCTGCACCTCCACGCGCAAGACATCCGCTCTTGTGGCCGTGCCCGCATCGAGCATTGCCCTTACCTGTTTAAGGTGGGATCTTGACATGTCGAGGGTATCGTTTGAGAGCTCGTTCATTTTGGTGGCCTTAAGCACGCCGTAATAAGTATTTACGACGTTATATACGAGGTCGTACCGGGATTTTCTGTAATTCTCTTTTGCGATCTTATATCCTGATTCTGCCAGCTTCAGTCCCGGCAGAAGCGCACCGTTAAAGAGCGGCTGTGTAAGTGTTAATGAATAATTCGTGACAGCTGCTGTTTCTTCCTGAGTATTGATGGATATGGTGCCGAACATTGTGTATGGTTTTGTGTATGATGAGCCGGCCTGGCCGGAGGCGCTCAAATTCGGCAGCATCGCGCCGAAGGCCTGTCCCAGCTTCCCATCCGCCGCGGTCACGCCTTCTCTCGCGCTGACGATAGCCGGGCTTTTCTCCATTGCTATATCGAGCGCGTTCTTTAGGCTCAGCTCCTCGGCATATGAAATAATTGGGAATAGTGAGAGGATCAAGAGGAAAATGAGGGTCTTTTTCATAAATGCTCCTTAATGCTCCTTTCAACTGCTTAAATTAACTAATCTTCAATAAGATTCATGATCAATGAGACCATAACATCCTTTTCTTTTGGATCGCTTACGGCAACAAGAAGCGCTAACGCAGTTAATGCCGTATCGCTTATCTTGCGTTCACCATTACGCCTGAGCATGAAACCATTTCTTTCAAGAAAATAAATGAATAATATCGAGCCGATCCTTTTATTCCCGTCTATAAAAGGGTGGTCCTTGATAATAAAATAGAGAAGATGAGCGGCTTTTTCTTCAACAGTTTGATACAATTCATGGACATCGAAGGTTTGCTCTATTGAACCCAGTATCCCCTTTAATTTATCCCCATTTTCATTGCCAAAAAGCGAGCTTGCTTCTTTTCTTGCGATCAGCCTACCCTTTAAATCCCGGATGATTTCTTCGCACTTTTCATAATTTATAGAATACTTTGCTTTTGTTCTTCCTTTTATCTTTAATTTCCCTTCGTCATATTTAAATAATAATGATAAAGAATTGGCGTATTCCTTTATTATCGACATAAGCTCTTTTTCATGCCCTTCAAGCGATGGAACTGACAATTTTTCGCTTATCAAATTGACCGTATTCTGGAGTTTTTGGAATTTTTCTCTGCTTTGTTTAAGGAGCCTTTTTTCGTTTAAAGCATAGCCCTGAAGAAGATACTTTTTAAGGACATTTGTAGCCCATACCCTGAATTCGGTAGCTCGCTTAGAATTCACCCTATAGCCAACCGATAAAACAACGTCCAAGCTGTATATTTTGGCGGGTTTATCTGAAAAAGGAATGTGCATTTTTTGCACATTGCTTTTCTCTGATAATTCTCCTGAACTAAAAATATTATTCAGATGTTTTGTTATCACACTTCGATCGACTGAAAAAAGGCCCGCAATTTGCGCCTGTTTTAGCCATACTGTTTCCCGTTCAAGGTGAACCTCAAAAGCAGCTTTCCCATCTTTTGTTTTATATAAAACCAGAGCATTCTGCTCTTTTTCGTTATTTTTCATTTGTTCTCCCCCTGACCCTTCCCTTTCTCCTTAACTTTGCCTTCTGACACCGCCTGATACTCTGATCATCTGATATCCACATTCTGATTCTCTAATGTTCTGATATTCTGAACTGTATGCTATGTATGACGAGTATGATTTTAAGATTATAGGCACGATAAGTCAAGAGACATGAAAGTCCTGTAGTGGCAACGTGATAATGTCCGGTTCCAGCAACGTGAAAATGTCCGCTTTTGAATAAGCGGAAGGCCTCCTTTAACATGTAAGCCTGCCTGCCGGTAGGCAGGAATGCATGA
>Ga0315284_10000545_pt1 | contig 51330 bp, 32 predicted proteins | sample YL17G09_16_MG_FD_203696 | JGI IMG/M metagenome (GOLD analysis project Ga0315284, IMG submission 203696) | Sediment microbial communities from Yellowstone Lake, YNP, Wyoming, USA - YL17G09_16 | ecosystem: Environmental > Aquatic > Freshwater > Lake > Sediment | place: USA: Wyoming | collected...
TCGCGATCAACTATCAGTTCACGGATATCGCGACTCATCTGATAGAAGCTGGAGCAGATCCGAATATTTCGGACGATGATACGGATTTTACACCTTTACACTACGCGGTTGGCTGGAACAACATCGAGATCGTTGATATCCTGATCAAACACGGAGCGGATGTGAATAGGCAAGACTTTTACGGTAATACACCTCTGACGTACTGTATTAAGGAGAAACACGACAGATGTTTCGATCTGATCATCAAACAGAAGCCGAATCTGAACAACTGGAACATAGACGGCAAAATCGTACTACACGAGGTGCTAGACTCTTACGATCCATCCGACCCTCTGTATAAAAAATACATAGATGCTCTGATCGAGGACTCTAATCTGTCTTATCAGGATGCGTACGGTAATACGTGTCTGCATTATCTGGTTTATCTGAAGCTGTGGAAGAACTACATCAGCATACTTGAGAAAAAGAGGCTGAATATCTTTGCCAAAAATTCGAACTCTCAGATGGTCGTGGATTTTATTAGTGAAAAGATGGAGGACTTTAGTCTGCTGATAAACACTGTTGTGAAATCCTACATCTACCTCTTGCAAAAGACAAAAAAGAAGGAGTGGACGGACGAGATTCATAAGATATGCGCGCGGAACTTTGTAGATCTGACGGACGATCAGATTGAAGTGCTGAAGAAGAATACGATCACAAAATCAGACAAGGTAGACAGTAGTGCTAGTGCTCTATGTTTCGGCGTAATTAAGGACAGGATACTAGAGACGCTGAAGCAGATCAGAACAAATCAACTAGAGTGTTGTCAGAAATCGTACCCTTCGAACATAGGCAAAGAGATTTCGATAAAAGAGGGTATTATGCTAGACATTACGACGTTCACAGGCTCTTTGTTGGACATCCTGTTCGGCCTACTCTATCTTCTGAAAAAGCATCCGAATGCGTGTTCGACGATCGGCCGCGATCCGAATCCAAATCAGGCTCTGTGTGATTTTTACAGATCGATGGGTCTGATTATGAGCGGCCGATGCGACCTGTTGAACTTTGAAATAGTGTGGATAGACTACAAGCTGTACATGATAGACAACTTTGCGGATCTGTTTAATAAGTGCTCAAAATCTGCTACAAGATGGATCATTATACCGATCGGCATCGAGATGAAAACAGGATCTCACGCGAATTATCTGATATACGACAAAAATATAAAAGAGATAGAGCGGTTCGAACCTCACGGCGGTACGACACCTATCGGCTTCAACTACAATTCGAAACAGCTGGACGACATACTGGACCGGTACTTTACGTCTATCGATCAGAACATCAAATACATTAGACCCGAGACCTACATACCGAAAATAGGCTTTCAGATGATGGATTCCCAAGAAGAGCGGACGTACAGGATCGGTGACCCCGGTGGTTTTTGCGCGTTATGGAGCATCTGGTACGTGGATCAGAGGCTGGAGTACCCTCACTATTCGAGAGACAAGCTGATCAAGCTTCTATTCTCAAACATACACGAGAAAGGAATTAAGTATCGGAACTTGATACGTAACTACTCAAGAAATATCATCCGGGAGAGAGATGATGTGTTGGCTTCCGTTGGATTAAGTATTAACGACTGGCTGAATGAGCGGTATTCTAATCAGACTCTGGACGAGCTGATGCTCAGACTGTACGACGAGCTGCGGAAGGTGAAGAAGGAATAAACTGAAAAATCAGACGCCCCATAAAATCTGCTCTATACTCACAGCATCTGTACTAGATCCGCCGATCACGGATGTCAGTTCATGCTTAATATTTTGGACAGCTTTCCTAGCCCCATCTATGGCGTACAGATCATCCAAGTTTTTGCGCGGCGTACTGCGGCTCTTAATTAGTTCTGCGTACTTCTGTATCGCTTCCGGTTTCGTATTAATCGTATCCGTACCATACGTCTTATTCCGGTACACATTTCCGATCAGCATGATATACTCTGGTTTTATCTCTGTCAAGACATCTATCGTACCCGCCTCTGTATTCAAATTTGCATGATGCACGTACTTCTGCAAATATTCCTTATTGACGTACGTATTTGGGTAGTAGTAGTTCTGGCTAATCGAACCGATCGTGTATATCGTAGACAGGTCTGGCGTATATACAGACAGATAATGATAGTCTGTGCCGTCTATCTTCCGAACTATTGAATACGGGAAGCTGAGTAGCAGGCTAGCTCTCAGAGCGTCTATGCCGTGCTGGCTCATTATCGCTCTATCGTCTTCGAACAGCTTGCGTATATCGTCAAACTTATCGAACCCTGTGCGCGCCCTCTTGAATCCATCGACGTTCAAAATCAGATCGAGTATCCCGCTTCTCATTTTCTGTCTCAGACTCAGATACCGTTTCAACATATACATATTCAGCCCCATGCCTTTGAGTATGGTCATACTAGAAGATTGTTGCAGAACCGTCATCTGTTTGTTGATCAATTCTTCCTGCTTCAGACTAATCGCGCGATATCTGGCCTCTAGATCTTTCTCGTCATACACATCTTGCGTCGTAACTTCGGTCTGACTGGCCTCTAAATTCGTTATTTTTATCAAGCTGTCTATTATCTGTACGATCTTAATCAGCACAGACATATCGGAATGGCCTAACTTAGGATCCATCGGATTCAGTATCGCTTTCGTTCGGTTCAAAATAGCCTTCGCAGATTGTTTTTGCATAGACTTAAATTGTGTGGATTGTGATAGGGATTCCATACTCTGTATATGCTTCCCATACAAGGTAGACGGGGGCTCTAGCTCTTCTCTAAAAATATTTACAGGTTTCAGATCCGCTATAATCGTGTAGCATACGGCGCTCAGTATAATATTAAAATCAACCGTATCCGCCAAACCGTACGCTAAGATGATCATCTTCATGAAATCCTGGTTCTCTTCGAACTCCGCGTACTTCGACAGCTTCGATAGACAGTACTCCATAATTGAGCCTAGAACTGTTTTGACTATATTCTGATCACGATCACGATCACGATCACGATCATGATCACGATCATGGCTCTGGTCTATCGTACAGTACCGGCCGTCTAATAAAGATAGCCAAAACGATCTGATCTTTTGCGATCGCATGAGTTTCTGCTGTATGGCCGGTATATCCGGATTTAAAGGTGATACATCTACTAGCTCGATGTCTTTGATGACCCGTACTACATCACCGTTGATATTCCGGTCTATGACTAACTCATCCGGGTGTACGATGTAAAATGTACCCCGTACATCTGTCAGCTGCTTGTAGTCGTAGCCTGAGAAATACAAATCGTACGGGTAGCCGTATCTGGTGTCAGACGTAATGGGCATGGGCATGGTACTGGTACTGGTACTGGTGTACTGGATTCCGGCGTACGGTACATAGTATCCGTTCGGCATGTAGAGCTCTGTTATGATATCGATTATCGATTCGACGAACTTGCTCGAATATGAATTCGAACTCGAATACTCCGAACCATACGATTGTTTTATGGCGCTGATTACAGTATTCGCATTAACCTGACTAGCTCCGTAAGTTCCGCGCATCACATCTATTACGGTCTTTGTGAAGATCGGTAAATCCGACGCGTCTTTTATTAGCTTCAGAAATATGGAAAAATGAGAATCTTGTACGGATATGTTGTACTGCTTCCGGTTCATCAGCATAGAATCTTTTTCGTACGTGTAGTACACCGTGCCTTGTGAGTTACGGCCGACTCGACCTCTCCGCTGCTTCCGACTGGCTTCTGTAATACCGTTCGGTTTTATGACATTCGATCTGGTTTTGTAATCGTACACCGCTGTTTTTTCGATACCTGTTTCGACAACGTACTTGAGAGACGGGTATGTGATACTGGCTTCCGATATATTCGTAGAGACGATAATGGCTCTCGTGTAGCTGTAACTGCCTTCGTACGCGTTAAGAGATTTCTGTGTAAAGTCTTCTAATTTGCTCAGCTTAATATTTTTCAGCTCGTTATGGATCTGCTCGATGATCTCTTTCTTGTCTTTCGGCATCTTTGCGTAGTACGGTAGGGCGATCGTGTTTGGCGGCGTTACACCACTATTATTGAGTTCAGCTACTAGCTTATTAATTTCGGCCGACCCGGGCTGGAATACCAAGATTTCACCGGATTCCGATTTGCTGATTATTTCTTTTATTATGGATACAATAGATTCGGCCGGCCTGTATATGTCTTCTATACTAAATCTGGTTCCGACATCCGGCGGCGATATATGGAACCGCCGATCCGTATTGATCCGATCGATAGAGTGCTTGGCTAACCATGTACTCAGAGGATACTTACGGTTGTCATTGATGTCTCGATAGAATCGTCTGTACACCGGCTCGTCTTCCGCCATCGTCGCGCTGACTATGCATAATCTGAACCGATTGTTGTAGTACGCCGCATTCTTGGCCATCGATAATATGATATCCATATTCGCATTATGCTCGTGCGCCTCGTCTACAAGCAGTATATTAAACAGATCCGATCTACCGTACACGTATTTGCCGTGCTTCCCGACTCGTTTCGATCTGATCATCGGATCTTTTATGTCGTCAATCACAGAGCCGTCTGTCACGAATCGCATCTTCGGAAACCGCCCGCTCGATATATGACGATCGCCGCTGTGCTTGAACTGTACGTAGAATAGGTCGGATCTGTTTTTGATAGATGGCTCGGTCGTATCTGTCGAATCTGAATCAAAATCAAAAATATTGTACGGCAAGGCTAGCTGTTTGCTGATGTAGTCCGATGTTTTTTCGGCGGCGTTCTTACGGGGTACTGTAATAACTACCGTCCCGTCATCGATCCGATCCAAACTTTTCAAATAGTACAGATAAAACTTCGGGATCTCTGTCGATTTACCGGCGCCTGTCGCTCCTGTGATGTATGTCACTCTGTTGTGTATAAACTTATGACAGAACCCGATCTGAGCCACCCAATGGTACGCCGTATTGATGTACGGGGCTAGGCTTATTGTAGACTGCGCGATTATGTAGTTCAACTTCTGCTTCTTATTATCGATATCCACTATATGCGTACCTACCTTATTATACGGCGTATTCGTCATGTAGAAGTAGCAGTGCTTCATGTACGGCGATTCAGGTGAAAAATACAATCCGGTTACGGCTTTCACTAGGTTCGATTTTTTCACGCTGTCAGACACATCGTACAGCTGCGCATTCGTCAGCTCTGTCTTCGCGATCATAGTGCTCAGAATGCCTTTTCCTATCATAGTTTCGAACACTATATCGATGATAGACGTCTTCAGCAGGTTGTAGATGTCAGACATGTGCTGATTGATCTGTATCACGATATTGCGGTCTGTCGCTGTCGCTGTTGCATCGATAGACTGATCGTACATCTTGATGGGATGCAGCAGATTCGAAAAGATATTGAACCACGATCTGTAGTCTTTCGTTCCGCGTATCCGATCTGTGAAATCTGTTTTCCCCACGTCGTCTATCGCATCCCATAGAGCCGGGTACCTGATGTATGTATTTGCATTTTCACGTGTTTGAGGTGTTTGAGGTGTTTGAGGTGTTTGAGTATGATGTACGATCGATTTGCAAAAGTTGTAGATGTTTTTGTACGTCACGTAGTCCCCGCTCTCCAACACGGCGTAATTACATTGTGATACATCTACGACATCTGTCTTGTCCGGATTCAATAGCTTCAGCCCGAACCACGTGCGCCCGAACCCTTCCAACGCCTCTACAATAAACCCGTACACAGAGCTAGGGTCCATGGATTTTAGTGTTGTAAGAATTACGGTCTTGTCCTTGTCGTACGATCTATTATGATCGTAGTCGTCCGGGTTCGATCTAGTCATGTTCGGCGGTAGAGGTACGTAGCCCTTCCTCTTGATCTTCGAATACTTCTGGTTGTAAAACAACACGATCGAATTGACTAACGTATCGACGGCGCTAGGATGTAAGATAGACGTACTACTAGTCGATCCGTACATACTTTGCAGCTCTCTGAACTTTGTGTCAAATGCATTCCGATCGTCGGAACTCAGCTCATCGTAAGACGTACCGCTCAGCATGAGTTTTATGCCAAACACATCTCTCAGAACGTACAGGATGGGTACCGTAATACGTTTTGCACTAGAACTGCCGCTCGCCGTATATATATCGAACAGAAGCCATTTGTACTGAACGATTGAACCGTATAGATCGGAATTGATCGTGTTGTAGATATCCCCGATGTTGAGGCCTAGCGTCTTCGAATAAAAGCTATCGATCTCAGCGTCTGATACATCTGGCTCAAACTTGTCGAAGCTCTCATTAGTCATAGTCATAGTCATGTCCAACGGATCCCAATCGCTAATGTTCTGCAGTCCGGCTTTTGTAGTTTCGTACAGACGGCTTGATTTATAATCGTCCATCCTGATCGGTACGATGTCTATCCAATTCACGTACATCTTGTACCGAACGTCTTTGATGGTTTTCATCAGCAGAGCGAAATTATGTCTGATATGAGACTCGTCGTACTGTACGGTCTTGTAAGAGTTACGCCGATCGAATCTAGAGTACTGTATGTTCGAAAATACGTACCGCGGCGATCTGTACGATATGCTTTGTAGATTTGGGAATCTTGTACTGTCCTCGGGCGGAATATCGTGTTTTACCTGATCCGGCTCCTCCAAAGTGTACAGATCGGATAGGTTTTTAATATCTGCCAACGATATGGTCTCCGTATCGATGTACGGTATGAGATACGTCAGCAGCCACCGGCAGTCTTTGTAAGAATTTTGTTCCAATTTTGTCCGGAATCCATTAACATCCGAATAGAAGTCAAAACACACCGCGATGTACTGGATCAAAAAATATATATACTTGTGTAGAGTGTTCTGATCTGCCGTATTCAGATTCGGATACGATGACTGTACAACATTCTTTAATATTTTCACGCTATCAGATTCCGGCACGAACCTACCTATACTACCGGTACGACTCATGGTCTTCTAATCTAATCTAATATAATATACGCATCCAAAAAACAATCCGCATATACAATATATCGACATACAATATATCGACGTACGATAAATGGATGACCTGGAACAGATCATGGATTTTTTAAAACTCTCGATCATCCTGAACGATCCGACTCAACCGCCGAAAAGTAGAATCGATGCTCTGGATCTACAGATGCGGATACTGAATGAGATACAACACGACACAAATAGCATGGCCCGTATACACGCCATCCTAATAAAAATACACCGGATGGATTCGGCGACTATTAGTCAAATACAGAAAAACGCACAAACCGTTCAACCTTCACAGATTGTACAAGCTCCACATAACACGGGCATGATTAGAAAATTCGTCAACCCATATACTATGCCGACCCATCCTCCTGTGTCTCATATGGCTCATATGTCTAGCATGGTACAGATGCCACAGATGCCACAGATGCCACAGATGCCACAGATGCCACAGATGCCACAAATGAAACACATACATCACACACGCCATATGCCTAATATGCCTAATATGCATAACATGCCTAACATGTCTAATATGCATAACATGCCCCCGACAGCTCAAGTAGTACAACCGATGAGTTCTATTAGCCAACCGAAGCCGATATTCCAACAACCGGTCCCGGAATTACAAAATTATTTCATGGTGATGGTATGCGATTCGAATCAAAAAGCGCACTGTGATGTATTGCCGGTATGGGATGCGTATAGTCAGAACGTCAAGCCATCTGGATCTATTAACGAATACGTAACACTACGGATGTACGATGCGGCTCAGAAGAAAGATCTGACGGATATGCTAGTCAAGAAGCTCGGTCTAGACCAGCCAAATACGCCGACCGTTTATAGAGTCGATCTGAGCATGGAAAAGCCGCGCATCATCAAAATGATGACACCGATCACGATGCAGAATCTGAACGAATTCGCCAAATTTTACTGATCTTGTACGGTGTGTATGTGTTCCGTAATGTACGCCGCATCCAACACGTCAGATCCGATTATACGCAGCTTGTCTAGCCCCATTTTATGCTTGGCGTCTAGTAGATCGGCGTACTCGTTCAGCACCCATATATTCAGATCCATGTCTTTGATCGGCGTCTCGCATTTCGATGTAAATCTCTCAAGCATCAGAGCATAGTTCAGCCCTCTGATACGCCCGGCCGGCCCGTTATACTTTTGTGTACGGCTCTTACCCTCTGGCTTTTTGATCCGCCACTCGTGACGAAGCGCTTCGACATCGCTCGGAAAGTATCCGATTATAGAAATGAACTCCCACGTACTAGAACCCCATTTTCGCGTATATGCCGCACCTTTGGTCTTCGATCCGATCATATTGTGCTCGGCTAACCGGCGTATCGGGTTATTCGTCTTACCGTTATACGTCCGGCTCGCGTCTTTGACAGATCTGTTCCGCAGAATGTAACAGTACCACCGCTCTTGTATGGTTTGTATGACTGGTATGACTGGTATGACCGGCATGACTAGCATGTCTTGCTTGTCTTGTCCAATATTATCATGTTCAGTATCGATATGCTGAACATCCATCTCTATATAATCAATATCAAATAATATCGCGCCTCGTGTGCCCATGTTTGACTCGTACATCCCGCGTCTCCCTAGTCGATTTAACAGATTTCGCCGGATGTCTTACTTCTACATTTTGCTCTGCATTTTTCATCGAATCAAGAAATATATGAGATGTGATTCGATTGTCATCTTGTGTCGGATCTGATTGTACAGCGATATTAGAACCAAACTCGTACGGCATCGGGGTGCTAGACGAATCGTTATGTTTGAGTAGGGCTTTAGCCGTATCCTCGCCGGTCATCAGAGATATGATTTCTTCTTTAGTGCGCAGAATCTCGGCCTGACGCTCTTCACACGTATTTGCGCAGTATATGATTTTTTGCAGAGTATGAGACTTCGTGCTAGATCGCCTGATCCGGCCTAACGCCTGAAGCAGCTCGATAATCGTGTACGACGGTGAGATGATAGAGATTCTAGGCGCATTGCCAACCGTATCATCTAGGCTGATCGATGTCCCGCCGGCCTGTATCATGGATACCATCACCCGCACCTCGTTACGCTGAAACATGTTTATATTACGCATACGCTCATCGATTGTCTGACCGCCAATAATAATCGCGAACTCTATACTATGCTTCTGAAGGGCGGATGTGATAATAGAGTGCGTAGATCTGTAATTAATAAAGATCACAACACTCGACCGGTTTTCGTAGTAGCTGATGGTCTGTTCGATAAATATTTCAGCTTTGACGTTCTCTATCTTTTCGCGCTCAAAATTCAGAGCCTCTAGAGCTATGGGTTCGCGCACCGTATCTGTTTCGTACTTATGTATCTTGGCGTACAGCTTGTCTATCTCCTTACAGATCTTCTGATCGACGGTGTAGCATTCGATATTTATAATATTCGATAGTTTTTTGTCTATGTCGGCCAGAGACATACGGCTACCTTTTTTATTAAATATCTCCCGATGCAGTATATTATCTACGTACCCGTTTGAGCTGTTCTGATTTTGATTCTGATTCTGATGTTGATTCTGATTCTGATTTAGATCTAGCCGCCTTTTTTCCTTGAGCATAATATGTCTCAGCCAATCTTTTCCGGCTGCGATAGATTTGTAGAACCCAAGCATCATGCCAAAGATCCCAAAGTCTTCGATTTTATCGCAAAGTGTAGCAGAGAGCAGGATGGTCTTGATAGATTTTGCAGCGATTAGAAGTTTAGCGTTGAGCGATGTCTTCTTTTTACAGATATGCGCCTCGTCGAACACCATCACAACATTCTTCTTCCCGATCTCTGAAAAATCCCATTTGAATCGCGATCCCTCTCTTTTTAAGTACGGGCACTCTACGATCTGCATCGGATTTGTTTGATTTGTTTGGTTTGTTTGATTTATTTTGCCAGACTCGTACTCGTATGTGTAATACTTCCCTTGTTTGATGAGTTCGTAATTCACGACGCCGATAGGTTCGACGCCAAACTTTTTGAGTGTGTTTTTCCACGCTTCGATATTAGACTTCAGACAGATTATGAACGGCTGTCTTTTAGTTTCGCGGCAAACGGCGGCCGTTGTGTACGTCTTGCCTGTACCGGTCGGCGATCCGTCTAGCACGCAGTTATTAGACGAATCCTGTAGAGCGCTGACCATGTTGAAAATATGCATACTCTGATGAGATAGTACAAGCTTTTCCGTGATAGCCGATAACCGGATGCTGTTATTAGTATTCGAACAGTTCGAATTAGAGTATATGCTCTCCAGTACGGTGTAATCGGTGTCCATACCCCTAAACCTTAAGATTATACAGGATAAATCTTTATGATGAAAGAACCGAAAACAATTTCAATATTCTTGATATACGAATCCCCCTTGGCAGATTCTATGGAAGAGAAGTACCCAGTATCCAGGAACAACTATCAGTGTATCGGGCCATGTTATCCGCCGGATAGTTTTATCATACACCCTGTGACGTTGAACGATGATGTTCGTTCATATAGCATGTGTCCTATCCATCCGACAGTTGTAACAGACAGCACCGGTACGCGTGTTGAGTTATATGATTTTTGTAGCGTACCGACGGCCAAAGCGCCGACTATCGGCACTAGTCAGCAGGCGGCTCTACCGACTTTCAAATTCGATCCCGTGTTTTTTTTGAAGTTGTACTACAACATCGGGTCTCTCGAAGAGGGGTTCGAATGGATAGATGCGAATGCAGATCTGCCGTACAAAACAAAAGAGAGGGTGTTCAATCAGATCGTCGTACTGTATGGTAATAACTTAAGTCTCGCCGACCATAGGCTCATAAATCACGTCCATAACATAATGACCCACAACATTGCGTTGATATTTAGGGCTATTGTGAAGTACGTACGTATAGATGATTCTGATAAAACTAATATATCTCTGCGCCCGCCTCTATCATCAGACTCCTCGGTAGATATAAGCGCTATAGACAAGACGACGATATCTTTGGTGAATGCTTATATAAAAAGCAAACTGATCGGTGTGAGCGAAATAAATAGCTTCCTGAATAAGTTCTTCAGGTACGGCGTGTCCAACATATCTGTAGAGCAGCGGGATAGCTTTACGAAGGTAGTTGTAGACAGCATGATAGACTATATAATACAGCGGATTGAAGTCAGTTTCAAATAATGTATAATTTTTTTATCGCGCCCAATATTATAAAACAGAGCGGATGAGCTACTACTATTACGCACCGACGACCAGTATAAGCCTATCGCCGTTCGTCGATAGCGTTACGTATTATACGCCGATAATTTCTAAAACCGGATACACGACGTCTTATGCCACGCTCGACCCTCTGTACCCGCTCGTATCAACCGTATCGACTGTATCAGCAAACTTGCCGTACGCGGGATACCCTAGCTACCCCAGCTACCCGTACCCCTACTACATGGCGGATACTAGTGAGCTCGGCAAGCACGATATCAACGAATATCTTCGGTATAAATTTTTGGATAGCGCGCTCGTCAAGGAGCACAAAGATATTCTGCAGATGCTGACCGTTAAAGACGGGATGGTTAAGCCTCTGCCAGAAGGATCGACCGATAGCGGTGACTCGAACAAAGATGTCGAAAAGAAAGTCGATTTCATCGGAAACGAAATACTGACCCGATCCAAGAACCTCAAGATTCTTGAAAAGATCGTCGAAAAGAATTTCAATCTCAAGTTCTTCAACCTGCCTCAGAACGAAGACTCTGTGTTCAACACTCAGGCAAAGTACGTCAAACAAAAAATCAGGGAGTTGCGTAAGTAAATTACGAACTCATTCAAACGCGCTCTCTAAATTTAACATGATGGAATCCAACCGATCCGACGTTGTATTCTTCGATCCGATGTCGCGCTTTATCTGATTTGCATTATTTGCATGATTTGTATGATTTGTATGATTCGCACCATTCGCACCATTCGCACCATTCGCACCATTCGCACCATTCGATACGCTATTCCTGATGCGATTACGCTCACGCGCCTTCTGTAATAACATTTCGATCGGATCTATTTTTTGGTCCGATTCATCTGATCCCGTTTCTGATCCTGTGTCTGAATCCGATCCCGATCCCGATCCATCTGTATCATCTGATTCGGCTGAATTATCTGACTCAGTTTCGCCTGTTTCTGTTTCTGTTTGTGTCTCTGTCTCTGTTTCATCCGTCTCATCAGATAGCCGATTTGTTTTACGCGGTTCAGCTTTGCGCGATTCAGCTTTGCGCGGTATAGCCGTATCGTCAAGCTCTGCGGTTTCACTTTTGCTTTTACTATCGACCCGCGTAGGCTGTACAACCTGTGACCGCCCTACATCAGACGCGTACTGCTTTAGCATCTCGCGCAAACCGGCTAGATTATTCTTGATCAGCGTAATATTCTGTACGACTGTCTTATCGACTATCGGTTCGGTTTTTGTTATGATTTTATGTTCGGCTTTCGGCTCAGCACGTGTATATTCTGACTCAATACGCGAATCGTCTCGGATCACGGTTCGAATATCGGCACGTATCGTATTAATATCATACGTCTCAGCATCTTGATTGAAGTACGGCGTATCCGCATGCATCACAATGTCTAGAGCCCGAAATCCCCGAACCGCGTACTTCGCACCCCATAAGTATATCAGCAAGATCCGGCACAGCGTGAACGGTAGCAGAATTAAATCGAATATCAACAGAGGTATATTGTTATACGCGTGTTCAGCCTTTGTCTGTTCAGCCTTTGTCTGTTCAGCCTTGATTTGATTAGTCTGTTCAGACTTAGACTGTTCAGCCATCAGAATTATCCTAATCCATCAAAACAAAACTGCTAATACAAACACAATTACTTAAATCTCTCGGCCTATACACTTACACAAATGAGCAAAGACACAGATTCAACCAAATCAAAATCCCTCACGAAGGAGTACATGGATCTGCATGATAAGTACGTGAAGCAGTTCGGCAAAGACCGTACGCTCGTGTTGATGCAGGTCGGGAAGTTTTATGAGGCATACGGGACAGATATTAGGGGGCCTAACCTGTTCAAACTAGAGTCTATAACGGATGCCGCTGTTGCGCGTAAGGGTTCTAATGTCAGCATGGCGTACCCTTATATGTGGGGGTTCCCTATACAAACCGCGTCGAAGTACATGCCGCTGCTTATAAACAGCGGGTACAACCTGATCGTATTCGATCAAGTGACGCCGCCGCCGAACGTGACACGCGCACTGATGGGCATATTCTCACCCGCGACGTACATAGAGAATCTTACTAGACCGAACTCTAGTTTCATTGCGGACATTGTAGTCGAAGAGGTTATACAGAAGAACGGCAAACCGATCTGCATCATCGGGATGTCTGCGATAGACGTGAGTACCGGCGACGTGTATGTTCATGAATCTTATTCGGATATGATGGATGACTCGTTAGGGCTCGATGAGGCTATACGCTTTTTGAACGGCCTCAACCCGAAAGAGATTCTGATTGAGAAGGAGAACCTGATCAAGCTCGACGAAAACCATATTACAGAGTACTTGGATCTGGAAGGGTTGTACTATCAGTTCAGGCCATTCAATCAAGAGCATTCGAAGCTGGTAGTTCAGAAGCTGCTGTTCGAAACGGTGTATCCGGACGCTAAGGGTGTTGCGAATATATTCGACACGCTAGGCCTGACAACTAGCATCTACGCCCGGAAGTCTTTGACGACTCTAGTCACGTACATCGGGGATCACTACGACAAGCTGATACTCGGCATCAAGCATCCGAAGTTCTATCTCGGCACGTCGAATCTGACTCTCGGAAACGATGCGATCAATCAGCTGAATATTGTAGATGCCGGACGGGAATCCGGATCCGGGAAGGTTCATAACCTGCTGGACGTTATTAATAAAGCGGCGACGCATATGGGGAAGCGGTACATTAAGATGAAGCTGGTTGCGCCGATGACAGACCCCGTAGAATTGAATAAGATCTACGACGTTGTTGATTTTCTGATAAAGCGCGGGTTCTATCTGAATCTGGAAGAGAATCTACGGTACATCTCGGACATAGAGAGGTTAGAGCGTAAGATGGAGATTAGTATGCTGAGCCCGTGTGATTTTGTAAATTTCGCTAGGTCTTTCGTTCGGGCGACCGCTCTGTTTTCGGACATCAAGAGCAAGAACTATCTGACGAAGTACATTAAGACGTCTCACATACGGAAAAAGATCGCCAAAATGAATACGTACATCGCGGAGATGTTCGATCTGGAGAAATGCAAGCTCTACACACATAGGGCCGACATCAAAGAGAACATCTTTAAGAAAGGCGTGTTCCCCGATCTCGACAAAAAACAAGCCGATATAGGTCTGAGCCAAGATGTCATGATCGAACTACAGAACGTACTGGACAATATGATCGAATCCAAAGAAGCCAAAGAAGCAAAAGATACAAAATCAAAGGAAAAAACCAAAATCACGCTCAAATCAAATAAGGTCGACGGGTACTACTTCCACATCACGAAGCCGCGGTACGAAAAGCTCAAGACGGCTCTAGATGAGCTGGAGTTCATAGAGCTGCAGAACCACAAGATTAAGACATCGGAGTTAGAGTACAAGGAGATCAAGAACGCGTACAAAATTAGCGCGCCGTTCCTGAAGACCAAGACAGATAATATCGATGAGCTGATGGAAGACATTCGTAGCGAAGTGTGTGAGAAGTATGCTAATACGCTGAGACAGATCTACAAAGATTACTCGGTTTCTATCAAAGAGTCTGTGAAGACCGTTACGGAGATAGATTACTATTTTTGTATAGCTCGGGTGTCTAGGTTGCAGAACTACAACAGACCGATCATCACGAAGGACGACAAAGCTGAATCGTACATCAAGGCGACAGATCTACGGCATCCGATCGTTGAACAGATCGTAGAGCATGAGTACATACCTCACAGCATAGATATCGGGCGCGATCTGAAGGGCATGATGATCTACGGCTTAAATTCGGCCGGCAAGTCTGTTCTGATGAAGGCGATCGGCATCGCTGTTATAATGGCGCAAGCCGGATTCTTCGTGCCGGCCCGATCGTTCGAATTCTATCCGTATACGGCTCTGTATACACGGATCACGGGAAACGATAATCTGTTCAGAGGGCTGTCGTCTTTCTCGTTAGAGATGGTAGAGCTTAATGCCATACTCAAGAGGGCGGACAACCGGACTCTAGTGATCGGTGATGAGGTGTGTCGCGGGACAGAGCATATATCTGGTAACGCTATTGTTGCGGCGTCTCTGTTGAAATTAAACAGCGTCGGATCAACATTCGTCTTTGCGACACATCTTCATGAGCTGATGGGCTTGGAACAGATCCAAAACGTACCGTCCATCAAAGCGTACCATCTGTCTGTAGAGTTCGATGAAAAGACAGACGATCTGGTGTACGATCGGCGATTGAAGCCCGGGACAGGCGAACGGATTTACGGTATTATAGTTGCGAAGTCTATTATCCGGAACGCTGAGTTCATCAACAAGGCTCTCGAAATCAAAAACATACTGCTAGACAAAGATCCTGAGCTGTCTATGATTTGTAATAAGAGATCGAAGTACAACGCCGATCTAATAGTAGACAAATGTATGCTGTGTAATCTGCCTAATTCGCATAACAAACCGACACCGCTAGAAGTGCATCATATTAATAGTCAGGCCGACTGTGAGAACGGATTCGTCAAATCGAAGCCGCATATCAAGAAAAATCACCGGTCTAACCTCATACAGATCTGCCAAAAATGCCACGATGATATACATGCCGGGAAAATACGCATCAAAGGATACGCTGCTACTCTAACCGGGACGCGTATTATATTCGAAGACGGGCGACCCGATCTGGTACTGGATGCAAACACAGATCAGAATGAAAATACAGATGCCGCTGAAGCAGATAATGATAATGAAAGCGGATCAGATAGATCTCGATCATCTGATTCTGAATCGACGACAGACCGGTTACGTCAGCTGAATAGATCGGCCATCAAAACGAAACAGATAAAGGCGGTCAATGCAGCTAAGCCGACAAAAGCTGTTCAGCCCGACAAGACTGTACAGACTGTACAGACTGTACAGTCTGGCAAGACAGTCAAATCGACGAAGGCCGTCAGATCTGCCAAAGCCGTCAAGTCTGTTAATCCAAACAAAAATTGAATTTTTTGCAGCGTACGATTTATGACGAATATCGTTATAAATCATCCATGTCTACTAGAACCAAGAATTTCATCAGAGCCAAGCCGGCTGTGAATCCTCGAAAAGATAGAGGCGCGACACAGCGGATATATCTGCTGAAAATATATCCGGTTGTAGAGCCTGTGATCGAAGAAGAACATCCTCTCGCGGAAGAGCATGTATCCGATGACATATCGGATCTGACGGACTCAGACCCGCTGGATTCCGATTTAGATACGGATTCAGATGAACCGGAACCCGCTAAGATCGTAGTCAAGCCATCGACCGTAGAGCGTACGATCATAGAGCGCAAGTTTGATCTGTGCGGTACGACGAATAATATATACACCGTAATCGTTACAGACAAACCGACATGTACGTGCCCCGACCATATGCAGCGTAAGAACAGATGCAAACACATATTCTTCATCCTGGTCAAGGTGATGAAGGTTAATCCGGAAAATGAAGACAAGCCGGTCTATACTGAAGCCGAATTGAGACACATGTTCAGTCAGATGCCGCAGCATATGACTGATATCAAATCGAACGTAGTAGCCACAGACTCGCTACTGACATCGTACTCGAATGCGCAGAGCAAGATTATAAAGTCAGTCAAATCAACCAAACCGGCAAAGACTAACGGTGAATTTTTGGCGCAAAAGATTACAGACGATTCTAGATGCCCGGTGTGTTTAGAAGGTTTGGCGGATTCCAAAGAGGCTGTAGTGCATTGTAAGTACGGTTGCGGATCCGTCGTTCATAATGAGTGCATCAAAATCTACAACGACCATCGGAAAAAGATCGGATACCCGCCGATATGCCTGGTCTGTCAGAAGAGATGGATAGCGAAGCAAGTGAAGAATTCTAATTCACAACCGTTCGATGATGCTGAGTACATCAATCTAAAATAATCAAATCGTTTTCTATTCTATCCGATCGTAATCGATTTTATTCGATCGTAATCGATCTTATTCGATCGTAATCGATCTTATTCGATCGTAATCGATCTTATTCGATCGTAATCGATCTTATTCGATCGTAATCTCTCTCGGATACGTCATAAAGTACTGCGGCTTTTTGGCTTCGGCCTTCGTGATGTCGAACAGTAGATCGAACTTACAATCGCGATATTCGGCTTCCAAGTAATCCGTGAAACATTTTTGAATCGAATCGATTTTTGACGGCAAATCATCGATACTGACGTCTGGCATAATGGCGGCGTAAGACGGCGCGCCCTTGTACTGTATGGACATAGTCGGGTGCTGATACATCACATGTGTAAAAGTATCGCGCAGAATTTTTACAGGGTCGGTTGAATTACTCTGACCGCCGGAATTAATTCTAAAATCGAAACAGATCGTGCAGTCTGACTTTTTTACAGTGATGCATGATGACATGACAGAGCGTACAAAAGATGGTGCGTCAGACTGTGTGTCAGACTGTGTGTCAGACTGTGTGTCAGACTGTGTGTCAGACTGTGTGTCAGACTGTGTGTCAGACTGTGTGTCAGACTGTGTGTCAGACTGTGTGTCAGGCGGTACGTCATCCGATACTCTAACATCAAATCGCATTACACTCAGCAGATACGTGACGTCGCTGATCAGCTTGATATACAGATCAGACAGATCGGACAGAACAGTTTGATCTTTATCCATCAGATCGTCGGCCGATAGTTCGGGCATAAGATCGGCCAAACCTTGTACGGCGTATGTGAATGGTGTATTCGTTTCTTCGGCCAAGAATTTGAACAGCTTCAGGATCCGGCTCATATTCTCAAACCGCCCTACGATAGTGTGCTTGATTAAATCGTCTGCCGTCAGAATAGACAGATCCAACGGCCACAGCTTGGAATCCGCATCGACTCTCGGTTCGAATTTCACAACACACGGGATCTGTTTGTCTTTTTTCATCTGAGCCAACACTTTTGCGTATATCCTGCGCTTTTTTGGCAGATTCGACTTCGGTATGATGCCTTCGATATTGTTGTACTCCGGTATCCGGACGTAGATACATGTTTCCTCTTCTTTCTCCAACAAAATCTGACCGACTAGCACCTGCCCGACAACTGGGATGTTCGAATGAGATGAGTAGTAGTACATCGTGATGTATATAATTATCGAACAAGGATATTAGTGTTCGATATAATTAAAAAATCAATTTTTTATCGCTTGCTACGCTTTACTCATCGTCTTGGCTTTTGGCTTTGCTAGTCTTGTGATGCTTGTGCTTGTGCTTATCATGCTTAACACTCTTCGGTTTGCCGCTATCGCCCACCGTAATCACAAACAGTAGCCAATAGATGTGATACTTGTTGTCTTCCATGACGCGGCATCTAACAGACTTTGCGTTTGAAATGCGTTCGATGTACCGCTTGATCATCGTGAGGTGTGTCATGAGATAGTCGTTTCGAGCATCAGATCGGCTGATGGTATTTGAGAACACGATCTTCGACGCCGGTACTCTGAAATTCAACTTCCGGTCTGTATTAATCTTCCACACGCTATCCTCGACGTACGGCCGTATGATATGGGTCAGCGTGTCTAGTTCTGTTTTAATTTTATCCGCGAACCCCGGATCAGCTACTTCGATCTTCTGTTCCGGCTTGTAGTACAGCAGTTTGTACTTTATGAGCTCGTGCATCTTGCCGTCAGCCGATAGGATTTTACACAGTACTCCATCCATATCGTCAGGATTCAGATTGACATTACACAGAACCCTATTACACTCCGCCGCGACACTAGCATCCGGCGCATTATAGACCCTGGGCTTTTCATCAGCTTGCTCAGACTTCAGCTCATAGACCTGACGGGCTTCGTTTGTTTGATGTAGAGTGCGCAAACACAGCAGTACGCATAGTTTAGCGTACTTGTCGTCGAACATCTTATTCGTCTTGCTGAACACCTTATCGATCTCGCTATTCAGTTCGGCATTGCTCATGCTGCGAATAAATTCTATCAGCTCGTCTTGCGTGTAGCCGAACTGCTTAGCCAAATCTTTTATATACCTCTTGGAACTAGACACGTATCCAATAAATACGTTCGGCTCAGACTGTTCTGTCATGTATATGTTAGTTGAACTAAATTAATCCGCTACGCCATGCGCATCTTATAAAGAAATCAATTTTTATCGGTGCTACCCTTGACCGCTTTGGCCTTTGGTTTAGATGGGACGGACTTGACAGACTTGACAGACTTGACAGTCTTGTCAGACTTGACAGTTTTTGCGGGCTCCGATTTTACAGCCTTGACAGTCTTGTCAGACTTGACAGTCTTGTCGGGCTTGACAGTTTTTGCGGGCTCCGATTTTACAGCCTTGACAGACTTAGCAGGCTTAGCGGCTTTTGGCTCTTCGGTCTTGTCAGTCTTGTCAGTCTTGTCAGTCTTGTCAGTCTTGTCAGCCTTGTCGGTTTTAACAGCCTTCGTCTTTTTGGCCCGGGACCGGGTAGTTGTAGCCGTGCTCGAATTGTCTAGAACAAACTGACCATTTTCGATTTTGAGTATGCTGATCGATACGATTTTGCCGATGTCTATCTTGTACACGACGTCTTTGGTTTTGAGCGTGTTATTTTTAATCATGTCTGCCAGAGTTGTCTTGATTTTTTCATCTGTTACCAGAGACCTCTCAAGGTACTCGGTTAGCCGATCTAGTTTGACTTCTGTCGAAAGGCTAGCCCATCTAACCTGATATACCGCGAACTTCATCCGATCCTTGTACTCGGCTAGCTTGGTCGATGGTTGATTTTTCTTCAAAATGTCTTGCTCGATAGATCCCAATACCGCCTCGATCTGTTTGACCCGCTTGTTATTATTGCCATTAGCCGGATCAGAATTCAGAGCATCGATCTCACCGCGATACCTGTAGATCTTGTTAGCCGTAATAGACTCGTCGATCAGTTTCATCACATTCAGCGTCATGGGAAATTATATGTACCTAATTTATATATCTTTGCGTATAAGCGCGCAAATATCAATTTTTTTATGTCTAATCTTTCATCATCTTACGACCCGGTTGCAAATATATCGGACAGATCTGAGAAGACGGGTCAGAGTCTTTTTGTATATATCGATGAATGGGATGGCGGTAGACTGTATCTGTATATCGTAGTGCTGCTGCTAATCGTATGGTTTTTTTCGAAGCAAAATATCGGGCTGAATCTGATCGTTGCGCTAGGTGTAGCGTACTTCGTGCTAAGCTACATGAACCACCATACGAAAGTTCTGAACAACACACAGCAGGACATCATTAATATAAAAGAAAAGTCTATCAAACCGAAGCCGGTCAAGGCTCTTGAAAATACGGACATCAGAGACTTTTTATTCAGCATACAGGACTTCAGGTCTTATAACGGTTTGGCGTATGAGAGCATGATTAAAAAAATCGAAGAGTTCTTCGAATACTACAACATCGCATTCATCGAACCGTCTAGAGCCCAGACATACTACGGTCTGATGGAACAGGACAAGCGTGATGCTCTGAATGCTCTTGCGTCTATACTGCTCTCGATGCCGGAAGACAAACGGGTTCGGGCGAAATTAAATAGAGCGACAACAGTTCTAGATCAGAATATGACGAAGTACTTGGATCATATATCGTACATCGCGGACGAATATACGTACGTACATGGATACAACGTCGATACGAAGATAATCAACTACGGCCCGAAGCCGTACAACCAGTACGATGATATGTTCCAACCGTACTCGTATGAAATATTCTAATTTTAGAAGAAATCGAACTCTTTCGTCGGCATCTTATAAAACACACCTTCGTCTACGTTTGATATGCTGTCAATCGGTTTATCATTATCGTACCCCGCCAAAAAAGAATCACCGTTCAGTATAGCCGAACACGCCGTATAGACTTCTAGATCGGACGGCGTGTCTATTAGTTTGATGTCGAATGTCTCGTACAGAGTAAATTTGTGAGCCGGCGTCGATTTGATGAACTTTTTTAGTTTAGGGGCCGATATCAGAGCCTCTGTAGATTTTACAATCGTATGCTCCTCATCGTACACGATCTTCCGCATCTCATGAATCTTTTGTGTTGATGTACTTCTTTTCGGATTATGCATCCGGCAAAACTGATAAAAAGATACAAGCTTTTTCTCAGGTCTATAGACAAACTTTTCTTCTTGAGCGGCTAAAGTAAATCGTGTTACTTTTTCCCGATCGAACAGAGCGTCTAGATTATTGACACGCTGAGACCGGTGACTCGACATGCTGATAGGATAGAAAAATTAATGCACCAGTTTCACGACATCCGTAAAATTGCACAGCCTCATCCTGCAGCATAATCTTTCAGAGCTGACGTACTTGTTCATAATGGCCGTCTTTTCTTTGTTAAATGCGTTGTCACCCAGAGGCTGAGACGATATGCGATCGTGATCGATCTTATACTTTTCACACAACGCTGTCATATCTTTGATGTACGGCAGCATAATCGGTGACAGCGGATCACCGCAAGTCGGGCAGACCTGATAGATCATGATGTTTTATATTATACAGCTAGATTAAACCGGAATGAATATATACATCAACTTTTTTATACGGCTTGTATATAGCCATCGGTTTGAACCGATTCATCCATGAGTAATACAAATACATCCAACGACCCAAGCGTATCGGGTCTGAACGCCAGGCGCGAAAATATACCGGATGCCGGATTCTACCAGCCTGTCGGACACAATCGGGGCATAGACAACGCTCTAATACCGAAGCTAGGCGTACCTGTCACATCGGACGATTTGCGTGATTCGACAGACCGGATTATTAACGCATCTACGTCTAACATAATTAGAGACCCGTCAAACAAAAACATATGGAACGTCGATCCGGATAGCTTTTATAGCCAGACAGATGCAAATGATCCGAATAAAAAGTTCGATCTCGGGCAGTTCAACAAGGTGTTCGATGTTAATCGGGAAATTACGAAGCAAAACCAAAGAGTATCCGATATACAGAAGCTAGACGCTCTGTCTAAAATCGAAACCAAAACATCACTCTACGATCTGAATATGTCTCAGATCCTAATCAACACAAAGAACGCATGGTTCAACACTCTCGACGATATGCTCGACCAGAGATTCGATATGAACTCAATTACGAGCGAGAACAGACTGTTTTACATCGGGCTGTCTCTTGTATTCATCGCAGTTATTTTGTATCTGTACACCGTATTAGTTACAGACGACATAAGTTATACGGGATCGGGGTCTAGACTTCCAGCCAGTAATATGGAACCGCGGAACATCATATACGTCACAAGCGATTAAATTTATGGTTTTGTCTTAGCCTGCCTCGCCGATCTAGTCGATTTAACGGGCTTCGGTGATTTGACGGGCTTCGGTGATTTGACGGGCTTCGGTGATTTAACGGGCTTCGGTGATTTGACGGGTTTCGTCTTTGGCTCCACAGTCTTGGCGGGTTTCGGCGATTCGACAACCTTCGTCGATTTAGCTCGTATCGTTTTGGTCCGTGCAGGTTTTACGGGCTCAACGATATCAGCGGTCTCCGTGTGCTCTATGATCTCACCGGGAACGGGATCGACAATCACACTATGCTCGTCGGCTACTATCGGCATATCCATATTCGGTACATTTTCCCCGATGTCTAGTTCTAGCGGCTTGTATTCGATTTCACTGCTCGTTGCATCGGCGTTCCGCCCCATATTATCGATCAGTATATCGATGATGGATCGTATGGTTTGCGCGTTCAGATCGAATGTATATACCAGCTCTTCACCTTTCAGTAGATTGATGAAGTTCGTCGTAATAGACATATCGTCAATGCATCTAACGTCATCACCATCATCACCATCATCACCATCATCACTGTCATCATTAGCAGACCTGTCATATGATTCGTTCATAACATTCAGTACGACGCTGTGTATTATATGCTTGAGAGATATGTCGGCCGTACACTTTGTGATCCATATTTTGCCGTCTGAATCAGCCGTATCGATGCTCGTTGTCAACCCGTATCTGCATAGTACGGTGTGCGAACTAACAAAGTTATGAGTACTTACACTAGACGCGGCGTAGGCCTCTAGATCTTGGAACAGAGGCTTGAAATCTGTCAGTATAGATTTGAATGCGCTACCTTTCGATTTGATATGGAAGTAATGATGAGTATGTACGGCGTGCATGACTACAGTCAGATAGAACACGATATCCCGAAGCTGCGCCGTATTTTGGCATCGGCGATACTTGCTGTAGAGATCCGCGATCCACTTCTTCTGCTCCAGGATGTACATCTCGTAGTACCCGTTGAGAGCTAATGTATGGGCGTCGAATTTCTTCGTACGGTCGAACTTCTGCTTTATGAACGTTTTTATGTCTTGACCGATCTTTGGATCTAGCTGTAATCGATCGAATGTCTCCCACGTCATGCCTGTTCTGTTCTTGTAGTACCACGTAATGACTTCGTCGGGCGCTCCGGATACGATGGTGTCGGACTCGATAATCGACTCTATTTCGCTGAATCTCATCGTATTCTCTCTATCGTACGATGCTAAACCTATCAGACTGCGGAACAGGTTATCGATGTATCTCGATAAAAAGATGCCGCTAACTTTATCGATCTCCGTATAGCTGTTTGTATATATCGTTTTGATAGATGGTGTGACTGACGTATAGGATATGAGGTCTGCTATCTTATCCAAATCGTAACAGCTCAGCTTATGCACGACCCTAGAGAGGTATGTCTCCTTCTCGTTCAAATCGACGTACTTGAGTTCGGGCCACTCGAAATAGTGTTCGAACCTCTCGTCTAGCTTGTACAGATCTGTCGGTATCTTTTCGAACCATGGATTCGTCTTGAAGTACGGCCGCCCGCTATTAAAGTAGCACTGCGAAAAGATGTACATGTTGTGTATGGCTCTAGAGCACGCGACGTACAAAAGATACCGATCGTTCTTATGCTTGTACCGGTCGAAGTAGCGCTTGTTAATAAGACACGCATCCGCATCGACTAGTATGACGTAACTCCACTCCAAACCTTTCGACCCCATGTACGTTAGAACATTTATATGATCCTTGACCGGCTCGTACTTAATACCCTCCCCGCCAGCATTATCTTCCGACGTCTCTTCGTAGAACTGCTTGAACTTGAATCCGGCTTTGTACAAGACGTTCGATACGAAACACAGCCCGTGAGACTTCCCACCGCCTCTCATCCTGCCTCGTGTCGGCGCTAGGATCGCGAACTCCGACAGGTCTATGCCCTGATTTACGGCTTCAGTCAGTATGCACAGTATATTCTCCTCTAGTACGCTCTCATTTTCATAGAACATCATAAGAGGCTGACAATTGTTGTCTCCCTTACTACAGACTACGTCGTACTCCGTAAAAGGGCGCAGATGCTTCGAAAACTCTACGATCGATTTGTGAGACCTAAAGTTCGTTGTGAGTTTGAACACCTGCCCGTCGAACAGAGTCAGATACTTGTCCGATGATTTACGGAACTGATAGATGTTCTGATTTGGATCGCCTATCATATTGATTATAATGCCCAGCTTCCGCATCTGACAGAATATCCTGTATTGTATTTCATTCAGATCCTGCGCCTCGTCGATGAACACTATTTTGATGCGGTTCAGCATGTCGATCTGCTTGAGTACAGACTCGTCAGTATCCTCCAAAAAGAGCATCAGCTTGTAGGATAGCAGAGACACGTCGATAGAATTTGTATTCGTATTCGTATTGGCATTTGTATTCGCATTGGCATTTGTTTTATTATTCTTGTCTATGATGTGTTTCGCGAAAGAGTCGATGGTCTTGATCGATGTATGTGTGATGCACGGCGTATCTGTAGACGTGTACAGCCTGACCTTATTCATAAAATCGTCACGCGTGAATCTACTGAAAGTGAGCATCATGATCTCGTCCGGCTTATAGATGGATCGCTTGATCAGGTGAGATATGCGCGCTATGATGCATCTCGTTTTACCCGATCCAGCACACGCCAGTAGTTTCGTATGGGTCTTTTCTTCAAAGTTGATGTATGTTAGCTGTTCATCTGTATACGTCGTCATAGTATAATATAGACGCCCAGTATCTTAGATGATAAACAGCTCCGATTTAAGTCTAGTCTCGCGTGTAACTTTAGGCGTGAGACTGTATATGTGTAGTGTTTGATGGTTGACCGATCTATTTTACTTTTTGCCGCTTATTATGCTTGTCGAAATACACTTTCCGGCACTTGTTCATCTTATCGTCTCGTACGATTTTTTCACATAGCGTATGAAAGTCGTCCCCTCTAGCCATCCGAATCAAAAAGTTCATGCTGTACACTCCGCACTCTGTATTCTTCTGCTGATGTTGTATATTATTGTAGTCTATGCGTATCATGTTATGCTGTGACCCGCCGTTGGATGCCGATCTGTTTAGATTTTGATTAGCATTAGCGGATTTCGGAAACTTTTTCTCTTTTTCCGCGATATCTTGCTTCACTTCTTTGATGATGGATCTGTTTGAACTAGCACCAGAACCAGAACTAGCACTAGTACCAGAACCAGAACTAGCACTAGTACCAGAGCCGCCACTATTCTCATTCAGGTTCATGCCTCTCTCGTTCGTCAGATACCGAACGATTTTACGCATGAGGCTACGTACTCGCTTTTCCGGTTTCTGCGCGAAGCTGTCGAAGTAGAATATATGGCCCTTCGCTAGATCTGCGAACATAGCGACCCAGTGAGAGCCGGATTTATAAGACTCGTCTAGATTGAAGACGTAGCCTAATTTGGTTTTGCCCTGTTTGTACAGAGCGCCGTAATTTGCGCTATTTATATCGTCGTAGCAGTCTAGATCCGCAAAGTCCATCGGTACCGCACCGAAAAACTTTAAATCGCGGTACTTCTTTTCGTACTGCTTCAAAGAGTCTCGTATATCTATCGTACTCAGCCATTCGAACTTGCCTTGAGGTGAGTCGGGTCTGAAGTAGTCTGTCGGTTTTATATTTTTCATAAAGTCTAGAGTCAGCCAGCACTTCTGATCGGAACACTTGTCCTTCAGACGCTCACCCAGCATATGCACAAGATATATCTTGTACTTTTTCGGGTTTATGATAGACATGTTCTGAGATAGAGGTATCGGATCTCTTGCACTCTTATTCCACGCATCGGCCATACGCTCCAAAACATCCAAGCTGATACATGAACCGGCTTCAAACTTGACACCCGGCGCACACTGCTGATCCGCGGTCGATTTTGGTTTACTACTCTTCACATCTAACAGAATGCTATTTATCTGATCCTCGTTATGGGCTTTGGCCGTCATGCCGTATGGCTGTGTTTATAATTGTCACAGATTTCATTTTGCTATATGCGTGACATGCGTATTATGATGATAAAAAAATAGGGCCCCGCCCTTCGATCCGGTTTATAATCTGCTTTGTCGTCATGTTATACTCCGGTCCATCGAACATGTCGAACATCTGCACCCTGTACGTTTCGTTATGTAACGATGCGGGCTTTTGGTACGTATGCTCGATTAGCTGATTTGGATTCTGATTTGGATTCTGATTTGGATTCTCTCTTTTGCACACGATAAAACCGCACAGATTAGTATCGCTGTTTATTATATTCCCGTACGTGTCACAGTAGTACAGCTTGTGATCTATCGTAATCTCGTCCAAAACGTACAGCCTGTCTGTATCCTTCGTCTGTATCCGTGTCAGTACGGCGTCCTTGATTTTGTCTATCTGTAGACGCGGATAGTTCCGGATCAAATAGTTCAGCACGTCATCCGGCTTCATCAGAACCGTTTTCTTTTGAGCCGCCTTTCGTCCACGCTTCTTGCCGCTCGCCGCTCTCGGCCGTACCTCACCGTCCATCATCGCCGTATTAGTCTTGTCCAGAGCCGGATTCAGATTACGGTTCAACTTGATCAGACTAGCCGCTTTTGGTTTGACAGCCTTAGTTTTGACAGACTTGACTGCTTTGACTGCTTTGACTGCTTTGACTGCTTTGACTGCTTTGACAATTTTCTTATTCTTGGTCTCCGGCTTGTCAGACTTTACAACTTTGATGGCGATAGTCTTACGGGCCTTATTAATCTTGCCCGCTTTTACAGACTTCACAGACTTCACAGACTTCACAGACTTGACGGGCTTCACAGACTTCACAGACTTCACAGACTTGTTGGGCTTTACAGACTTGACGGGCTTCACAGACTTGACAGACTTTATAACTTTGACAGCATCAGTCTTGTCTGTCTTACCAGACTTATTAGTCTTGCCGGTTTTACCGGTCTTGTTTATTTTCCCATCAGACCGCTCTGATTTTTTGGGCCTAGTATGAGCATGATCCGGCATGTTAATCTAACCGGTGTGTATCGGATAGATCGGAAGACAAAGATTTATCAAATTTTTCATAAATAACTAATCGTCGAACAGATAAGCATCGGCCTCTTTCTTGACCTTTTTGATGAAGTCTGCGTACTTCTTTTTGTGTTCGGCTTTTGTTTTAACGTCCATCTCATCATCAGACTCGTAATTCAGCCGATCTTGGATCTCTTTCAAATCATCTGCCACATCCAGAGGATCCGGGTCGTCATCGATGTAATCCGTCAGATCGCGCAAACTCTGTATGTATTTGGCGTACATCCTATGCTCCTTGTCGGGTTTAGACTCGGCGGGCTCGGCGTATATTTTGGCTATAGTCTCCATGATTTCGCCTTTGTAGTTCTCTTTGATCTTGCCGTAGTAGTCTGTCTTGAATGTCGATAGATACTTTTTCAACAGATCGGCCTTGTCTTTGTTCGCTCTAAAGTACTCGACGTATGCCCAAGACTGTTGGAAGATCGGCAGATTAGAAGCGAACCACTTTCGATCCCGCTGTATCGTGATGTTCCGTGTCTGTATGAGCTTGTAGTACTTGATTGATTCGAATACCATGCCCTTATGGGTCCATTTAAGGTTCTGCAAAGTTTGCAAGATCCATTGATCGATCTCGAACGGCGTCATATCGACTCGCGGTTGGTAAATGAACTGCGCGAAGTTGTATATCTTATCGTTGTACTCCATCATCATAGTTGTGTCCAGCATCTTATCGATCGGCATGATCTGAATCAGCGCACCTTTCTCACGCTTCGATGTTTTAGACAGCCACGGGTATAGCGGATCAGAGTCTTCGGCAAAATCATCAGGGTCTTCGTACTCCCATATCTCGGTCTGCCAGAAGTCACATTCGTCCAGATTACAACACTCTAGCTGCAGCTGCACCTGAACCCAGTAGTACGATGGGCATACGCCGATCTTGGAATCCTTTTTCAGATCCTTGATCTCCTCACCGTGAGCACCGTACACCTCGGGCGCCTTCGGATCCATCAAAATCTTTCTACGCATTGGGCATTTGATCTCCAGCATCCGACCTACGTACTTCGTCAACCTATTACCGGCCGATGTGTTCAGCTTGTACGGGCATACTATACCATCGGGGCTCGCTCCAAGTATCTTGTACTTTGGATGCTGACACAGGCCGAACTCCTTGACCTTAATATTCATACGGTACTCGTACACCATTGTCGCGACCTCCTCATACTTCTTCCCATGGTAGCAGTCTATGCTCGTCTCGAACGGCTTGCCATGTACTTTCTTTACTATAAAATCGAACGGCTTCTCGTACGGATTCAGGCCGACTATCGTCCCGCCGTCTGATGCGGTTATCATCTGATCTCTTAATGCGAACCACTCTTTCGATCGCTGAGCCGGGTACTCTATGGAATCCAAGTAATTGAACACCTTCAGCCTACTCTTTTCGTTCGGCCCAAGAAAATCGTCCTTGATTTCATCGTCGTGAAAATTGTCCGTACCGTACGGCCCGTATAACTCTTCCGATCTGTGCAGACCGTCCGGCTTCGATTCAAACGGATAGATATATATGCTCGTATCGTCTTGGGCTTGGGATGTTAAGTCTGTTCGGCTCACCGGTTCGTCAGACTTCGCAGAGTTTGCGGGTTTTGTTGATTTTACGATCTTGCCGAACTGAGTAGACTGAGTAGACTGAACAGTCACAGACTTAGTAGACGCTGTTGGATTAGTTCCGATCTTTTTCATCGTGAACAGATTCATATTACGCGCCGGTGTATTAATATCGTTCAGATCGTCGGGTGATATCGTCGGGTCTATGGGTGCCGTCTTCTTGATCGATTTGGATTTAGAAGAGTCAGACGATGTGTTCGATCTAGCTTTCGGTTCGTTTAGTTTCAGCACAACCTTGTCGGATAGCTTGGCTTTCGCCGGCAAAACAGGCAGCACAGCTTTAGTCGGTGTCGGTTTGGCTGATGGCTTGGCTGATGGTTTGTCAGTTGACTTGACTGATGGTTTGTTGATTGACTTGACTGATGGTTTGTTGATTGGCTTGACCGCTGATGTACTAGACGGCTTTACGATCGGCTTATCCGCTGACTTGGCTGTTGTCTTCGTATCCTTGGCCGTACTTGGCTTAGTTGTACTAGACTTTGCGGTTTTAGATTTGTCGGCATCGCTGTCTGACTCCGATTCATCGTAATTCACCTCAGCATCTTCTGAACTAGAGTCGGTGGGCTTGGGCTTGGCCGTGACCGTTTTGTTCGGCTTGACAGACTTAGCTGTTTCAACAGGCTTGACAGACTTAGCTGTTTCAACAGACTTGACAGACTTGACAACCTTAGCCGTCTCAACGGGCTTGACGGGCTTGACGGGCTTGACAGACTTGACAATCTTTGCATCGCACGGTTGGATATCACACACATCTGCATCGTTATCTGATTCAGACGCGTCGTAATTTACACAATCGCTGTCTGAATCGGAATCATTATCTGCGCCGTTCGGGTTGTTCGCTTTTAGCTGAGCTGTAATTTTTTCAATACTCTGATCGAAGCGCCGGCTTTCGGGGTCTAGCTTAATATACGCCTCGTCTACCTTCGCGTACCGTACGAGGATCTTGAGGGCGGATTTTTGAGTATACCGGTTATCCGAGTCTACCGTCAGATCGTGGGCCAGATTCTCAAACTCTTGCATAGAGTACGTACGGTCTGCCCATTTTTTCACAAAACGCTTGACCGAGTAGTTCATCAAACAGTATTGTATAGTATGGTACTAGGCTTTGCGGTTTAAACGCTTAGCGTATCAATTTTTGGCCGTTTTATATAGGCCCGTAAGGGTGGGCATATATGGGAAAAGTTGAAAAAGTGGATAAGCTGTAGGGCTCATTGGGTTCGGGGATATATTACTTTGCGCTAAAACGAATGGATAAGCGCAACAACCTTCCTGTGATGCCCGTGGGCGTTTTGGTCAATGCTTTGAAGAAGGCACTCGAAATGGGTACAGTTTATGGCGACGGTGTGGAACTTTTGCGGCAACTGCAACAGCTTGATTCAAATAGTCCCCAGCACGATGATGTTCAAGCCCCATCCCCTCCCGACAACCTGACTCTCTTTAATATCTGCCTCAAGACGGGCAATCGACCCGTCATTGAGAAGTTGTGCAAGTACGCAAATGAGAGGGGGGTAGACATGCATATGCTGACGGAACTCCTCTTTGACTACCTTGTCAATGTCGGTGTCCTATACGGGGGCGAGATGAAGAAAATGGTACCTGAACGTCCTGATCAGTTCTTCCTCCTATTCAAGCTGGTCAAGAATCATATGGAATTGTATGCATTTGTCGATCATTGGATCGAGACACTGTAGTAAATACAACCCCTCACATAGCCATTTTTCCCATTCAACTCACCTCACTTCGACTTCCCGCGCCCCGTATTTTGTTTCACTGTCTTACTATCAGCCTCTGCACAATGGAATTTGAACTCTATCCGATGGTTCTCATCGTAAAAGTTAACCAGATCAGACTTCGCGGTTTTGCCATACCTGTACGTCATAGTCAGCCCGTCTATCTTTTGTGTTTCTGATCGAACATCATTTGTCAGAAGCGTCACATCTCCATTTGGGCTAATTTCACAGACCGGTGTATTCGGATTAGAATTCGGATTAGAATTAGACAGCTCTTTGATGAACAGGTAGTACGGCTTGCTCAAAAAGATGTGCCGTGTTTCGGATCTGTATTTCGTTTTGTCTTTGTACAGCTCTTTTGTGAAGCCGAAGCACGGCGCAATTGAGTTCTGTTTAAAGTTCAGCCCGAACTTTGTGTCTGTCGTGGATGCGATAGTAATACGGTCACCGTCTTCCGAAATCTTGATAGGTATGCCCGCTCCGCTCAGAGCCGTATTGATTTCTTGGATGATGTCTGCCAGACTCATGCTGTCTCCCTCTTCCAGCTCTATCGGTATATCATCACCGTCTACTACGAGGCATAGCGTGTTATTCGATCCGTCTAGAACAGGCTTCATCATCGGGAAGTCTGTCTCACCGAGCTCTATTTTTTTTATAGTAAGCGGCTTGTCCAGATCGACATGGTAGTCGGCTAAGAACTCCGGCTCCGTCCAGTCTGCCGAATTAATCAATACATTATGTATCTGAGTAGACGTCTTTGTTTGTAATTGTGTTTGACTCTTTTTCTTGACCATCATACTCTGCGCGTTCTTTGTTTTGGGTTCTACCTTTGTCTTCACTGCTGTCTTGGGATTTGTCTTGGGATTTGCCTTGGGATTTGCCTTGGGATTTGTTTTCTGCTTTACAGGTTCAGCCGATTCTGCTGATTCTGCTGATTCTTCTGACTTGGTCGATTGTGACTCCGTAGACTCAGCATTAGACTCAGCATTAGACTCAGCATTAGACTCAGCATTAGACTCAGCATTAGACTCAGCATCAGACTTGTTTGATGTAGACTCATCAGATTCAGATGCATTAGATTCAGATGACTTACTCTGATCGCTGTTATCGCTGTTATCGCTGTTATCGCTCTCCTCCTTCGCCGCCTTTTTGTTTGGTTTGCCGGCCTTGCCAAACTTATCGGTCTGTCTAGCCTTGTTGTTTGGTTTGCCAGCTTTGCCTGTCTTTCCAGACTTATCGGTCTTACCAGCCTTCCCCTTTCCGGCCGTTGTTGTTTTCATTTTCTCAATGACCGTGCCGACTTTCTTTCCGAGTTTTTGGTTCTCTTTTTTAGTTTTGTCTTTTTCGGCTTTGAGCTTGGCTATAAGTTTGTCCCGTAAGCTCAGCCCTTTGGTTTTGGATTCCGACGAATCTGTATCAGACGCGGGGTCTGTATCTGAATCATCTGATCCGGTAGAGCCCGAATCTGAATTGTTTTCCAGAAGCTCTTTGATCTGTTGAGGGCTCATGTTAGCCAGCATCTCCGGGTCTAAATCGTATCGGTGCGCGATTTCCATCTTTGCGTCCTTGATCCGATTCTGAGCCTCAGATCCGCCCACCCTACCACCCTGTTGAAAATTTGTATTCTGTTTACGGCGCCGATTTGACGAGCCCATATTCGTATTCATATTAGACCCACCGTCATTACCGGATAACTGCTGCTGCATCATCTGCATCATGTTCATCATCTGCATCATCTGCGGATTCATGTTTGGGTTCTGATTGGCCTGCGGGTTTTGCATATTTTGCATATTTTGCATCCCCATATTCTGCATAGGTACACCACCCCTCTCTGCTTCCATTTGTGCTAGACGGGCGTTGAAATCCGGCGCCTTTGAATTTGGATTAGATGCCATGCCCATACCCATTGGATTCATTCCGTTCATGCCGTTCATTCCGTTCATGCCGTTCATTCCGTTCATTCCGTTCATGCCGTTCATGCCGTTCATACCCATCCCCATCATCGGATTCATTCCAGGCATGCCGTTCATGCCCATCATCGGATTCATGCCCATGCCCATCCCATTCCCGCCCATCCCATTCATCCCCATTCCAAGCATCCCCATCTGATCATCGTCTCCACCTGAGTTCATACCCATACCACCCATACCACCCATACCACCCATTCCGTTCATCCCAGCCATTCCGCCCATTCCGCCCATCCCCATCATCCCCATGCCTTGACCTGCATCACCGTTCGCGATGCCTCTAGTGTCTCCGCCGTCTAAACAGAAATTGATTTCAGGCGGCCGCTGATTCCCGGAAAAAGACGATCCGTATCCCATGCCCACGGCGTACGGATTCATTTCGTACTCAGACTGCCGTTCTAACATCTTGCGCTCTATATCATCCTTAGCATTGACACCCATCCCGTTTTGAAACTGCTGATTCTGCATCTGCTGATTGATATTTCCGAAAAACATAGAGTCACCGATCTCACCTGTCGCCGTGATGAATCCTTTGTCTGCCGACATAACGGGTGCGAACGCCGAATCACCGGAATACATACCCTGCGGCCCTTTTTTGGAATTAGATCCGCCACGCTGATTAGGATTAGACTGACGAGCCCGACCTCTAGCATTCTGATTAGAATTGGAACGCCCGCCGCTGCCCTTCGACTGATACCGTTCGTATTCTTTGGCAAACTCTTCGACGGCTTTGGCGTTGATCTTCTGTACGTACTTGTGTATAGCCTCTTTGCCTCTGATGCCCTCTAGCTTCGATTGGTTTTTTTTGTAGATCGGCATGATCAGAGATTTCAGCATCTTATCGACGTGCTCACGAGAGTCTTCGTCCATATCGTACTTGTCGAGTATGTAATCCACAACATTGTCGACGTTGGAATCAGAATATAGAGCCTGACGTATACTCATGGTTATAGTCTGAGGCCGGAGAGTATTATCGCGAAATTGGGCGTACTACTGTACAACCCAGCTCATTGGGCGTACAACAAAAATTGAAATAACGAAATACCTGACACCCTATTAGTTCGGATCATAGTTACTTCGCATATTCGCCCATCCGCTACACACGTTCAGGCTTATAGATTTGCGATGTTCACCGCTCTGTTTTTCTTGCTAACTGCCGGAATCACGATCCTATGGTCGGTCCCGTTTCTACTGCTGCCCCCGTTTGGCTACGGTCTGCAAAAGTTAAGCGGCCGGAAGCTGATTAGCTTTTTGGCTAAACACGTATCGTACTCTTCGATCCGCATTAACGACGAACCTAGTAGTTGGGTCGTCGGTAAGTGGTTTATTGGCTACGTATACGAATCTACATCCCAAAACGGTTCCGCGTCCAAGGAGCTGTGTATCCTGATCAACACCAAGCGGTTCAAGACTATCACCGAGGGTGATGTGTCTAACAGCATGATGCCTAGCGGTACAATGCTAAACGGCATGATTCTGAAGGGTACGTTGAACTACATGGAAAGAGACGGATCGACCTACCACAATCTGTGGTACGAGACGCGCCAAATCGCCCCGACTACGCTCATTCCATGGTCGCATCAAGCATTCATCGTTCAGCAGATCATCGACATGTGGATGAGTAAAGGGTACGCGACTGTTCTGCTAACGGGGGAGTCGGGGAGCGGGAAGTCCATGATCGCCCTACACCTTTGTACGGTACTGCTGACCCTGTGTACTAAGGTGTATCTGACAGACACATTCGACCCGTTCAATCCCGGCGACACCTTTGCCGGAATCAACAACAAGGCGGGCCCGACGCCCTACACCCCAGACGGCGAAACGACGGCATTGGTTGTGGTGATCGAGGAGGTAGATGGGATGGTGTACGCCATGCACAACGGAAAGATCCAGAACAGTAAGTCCGCGCCGATCCCGATCCAGATTAAGAACAAGACAGATTGGAATCTGTTCTTCGATCGCTTCGACCGAGGCCTGTACCAGGGCGTCATACTCATCCTCACATCGAACCGCCCCCTCAAGTGGTTCGACAACATGGATCCTTCGTACATGCGGGATGGTAGGCTCAGTGCGAAGTTCGAGGTCATCAGGGAAAAGGTCAAGCAGACCTGAATACTAACCCGCTTAACATCAACACTCAACACATTTTCCTATTTTTCATAAAAAACGCGCGAGCTTGCGGTTACACGTACAGCATGATATGCGCGTATAGCAAATTATATTCGGCCGATTTATTATATACGCATCGTACAGTATCGCATCGCATAATATGAACGAAGCTACACGTCGAGAATATTTGACAGGCCGGAACGGTTTTTACGAGACGGATAACGTGAATCCTATAAGCTCTACATTCGGTTCTAATGCGGAATACGGTAGGCCAGACCTGTTCAAGGGCGGCATGACGGGCGAGCAGCTAGTAGGTCAGCCATCTTATTCGAATCCATCGAACAACATCCACAACAACATCGGATCCGACGTCATGCTGATTCAGAATATGGATTGTAAAGTTTTCATAGATTCCGAGTACCGTAACAAGACGTATAAAGATTCGAGGAACCGGCCGTTCAAATTCACTGTCCGATTCAAAAATAGCGAACAGACGCCGGTACCAAATACCGTAACATTAGAATACAACGGCGAAGTGTATTCTTACCCAGACTACGATACGCAGAACAAAAATACGAGCAGTACGAATTCGGGCATCGACATCGTATTCCCGTACGAGTTCCATAACGTCAATTATGTGAAGGTCAACACCCTCATCATGCCGCGGTATATAGAGTACGAGACGACTAAAGATGGCGCGATTAAAAATGTTGTAGGCCGCAAACTAGCCAAGACACAGCGATACTTAGTGCTCAAAATCGAACAGCTGAACACTATCAAAAAAATATCTAACAACCCAAAGATAGACGGCCGGTGCTTTATTATGAAGCTAGATCGCGAATCGGGATTCAACAACGAGTTCTACATACCGATCGGTGATAAGATTTCTGCTTTCTGCTCTAGTCTACAAAACATCGACCGGCTAGATATACAGATCCTGAATAAGAAAGGCGATGAGCTCAGTCCGACATTAGACGGTAAGCCGCACAATTTTCACATCGATTACAAAGAATCGATCGAAAAACTGCGCCGTGAGTTGGCGAAACCCAAAAAAGATCAACAGGTCATCGACGCGTTAGAGCTGCGGCTCATATCGTTACGACACATCACGAGCTGCATAGACCCCGAGCTGCATATCACGATCAACAACATAAATCAGCAGATCAATACGACACCAAAGTTCAGGCGCTAAAATTATTATTTTTTTTATGTCGCAGTTCCCCTGATAGACGGGATAGGTATAACGCGCGTGATGATGAACGTGTCTTTGTCCAGCTTCAGCGGTATATCATCATCGTCTACCCCGACCTTACCGACCGCGTACTTCATATCGTAATCGTACACGACATGTGTTTCCGGCGAGTACCAGTACTGCTCAGGCTCAGAGTATGCTGCTTCGCCGTCCGCCACTTTCGACGGATCCTCTACGATCTGCTTGACAGCCATTATCTCAAGAACTTTGATGCGGCGGATGGTTGAGTTCAGAGAATTTAAACCGTTGTCTAGTTTTTGATCATCGACTATGTCTTCGATGAACGCCGGCCCTATATTTGAATCGAATAGAGATTTCTCTTCAAATTGGAAGCAGCGGTACTGAGACACCAGAGAGTTGTGAGACCTGAATAGCTCACAATCTACCGCAGCCTCTTTCATCGTATCCAGAAAAGATTGGATCAGCCCTTCTTTCGATCGGGCCGTCGATTCTATGTACTGATCCGTTGTCCATTTCAGAGCGGTTTGCACATTTTTTGGAATCGGTCGAACAGACTTGTATCTATACACTTCTACAACACGGTCTGCCATTGGGATGTCTTTGTGCGAACACTGACGGATTGCACGTCCCATCATCTGCGTTATCCGTACTTCGTGCCAGTACGGCTCCATTATATGAACCTGCCTGATGTTGTTCAAGCTGATACCTTCCGCGCCGGCCGGTGAGATCATAATAATTTTGCATACGGCGCCGAACTTATTTTCGGATCTGTTGAACGTCTCCAGAACTTTGCGCCGATCTTTTGGGTCTATCCCGCCGTGGTACTCCGTGTAGCGGAAGCCGTCTGTCCCTCGATCTGATGCGAAGTAAGATGTGAAGCCGAAATACTTCAGATAGATCCTGAAGACCTGTAGGCCTTCCATCACAACGTAATTTGAATAGACCTGTACCGGACCCTTCGATCGCATAATCATAATTATAAGGAAGGTCATCTTGGCCGACGACTTGTGCATCTCGATCAGCAGACTAGACTTTTGTTGTTTGTCGTTCCGCATGTACTTGTCGAAAGTTTTGATAGAGTAGTCCGGATCTATTTTACTTAGCGCTTCTATATCGTTCGTCAGAGTGTAGTTGTCTTTCAGATCAGCATCGTGCTTGCTGCTAAAATACTTATCCAGCTCGTCTACAAATTCGTTGGCCTTCACTAGATAGTCGTTGACCTTGTAGTACTTTTCCTTTTTGTCTTCTGCTTTGCCCTTCGTCACAATCTGTATATCCGCATCGTTGATCTTGAAATCCCGCGGTCTTGGCCGTGTTTCGCCGTTCATGCCTTGCTTCATCGCGGGGAATACGAAATTGCAAGACTGTCTAGTGTATGATTTGTAATTACCGCCAGACATCGATCTCATTTTTCTTGCGATCGCCTCTTCTATCTTCTCGTAATACGTATACACATCGTTCTGATAGTCAGACATCGGTACATCGACATAGTTCACTTTCTTCTGTGCGAAGTACTCCGGTGTCGCGCCGATGTAGTAAGACACCAGGCCTAGTATGCGGCGTTGGAAGTTGTTCTTTTTAGCCGGGTTGATAGTCGGGTACCCGTCCGTACTGACGTACAGCTTGTTGAACTCGCTCTCCTGTTTCGGGAAAGATCCGGGCCGCAGCAGATTGAACGTCAGAGCCAGCTCGAACGGTATGTTGATGGCAGGCGATCCGGATATCATAATTACACGTACGCCATCGTTGTCTTTTTTGTCCTGTATGATATGCTCGTATATCGTTAGAGCGCGGCGGCCCTGTTTCGAACTAAGATTGGAATAGACGTTATTGATAAAATTATGAAACTCTTCAATGATGTACAGAGACTTTTTCGCCGCGTCTACGTTTTTGACTGTCTCTAGAAACATCTTATCCGCGTTCGGTGCATCGTACGATATGAAGTGTATGTTCGATAGACGGAACTCTTTTTCTTCGCTCTGTAGCCATAATTCTAGCTCTCTGAACCATGTGCTTTCTTTTAGCGTCGCTTTCAACAGAACAAAGACGTTCCAGTCGGGCGATGAGTTGTACAGCACGTTGTATATGTTGATCGTTGATCTAGTTTTACCGGATCCCAGCCCGTGATAGATCAAAATATCGCGGTACGGTGAGTTGTAATCCAAGTACCGGCTCAAGAACTCCTGATACTTACGGATCTCCTGCTTCGTCTTGGCCGCGTTACACGGATCCGATCCGTCCAAAAATATCTCAGGCAGCTTGTACTTGTTGAAATTCTTCATGATCCACGACGGGAAGAGCTTACCGTTATTCTTCAGATGGATGTATCGGCTCTCCTTCTTGAAATTAGCAGTCGGATTGTACGTCGGTGCACCACCAGATATATTATGCACATACCCATCTCCGTCTCCATCTGAGTCTGTGCTAGAATCCGTGCTTGATGACGTACTAGTACTAGACACCGATGATTTGGATGAATCAGAACTAGAATCATAATCAGAATCAGAATCTGTACTAGACGGGTCAGCTGATCCACCGTACATGATTAGACCGCTATCCGTATCTTTTCCCAGATAGCTATTCAGTTCGTTAATATACTCCAGAGACGTATCCCACAGATCCTTGTGATCCATCAAGCTATGCGGCTATATATGTACGCTAGAATAAAAACAAAACGGATCAATTCATAGAAAAACACAGCCATCCTAGACTGAGTTATGCGTTCGCCATATCGTAAAATGCGTCAGCGATCCACGGCTTGTACGGTTCGACATTACCGGATTTCGTAACAGAATTAATCCGCATCATATTAATTGCGCAGTCTGTATCGTACGAAGATTCTGCTTTCCAGATCTTGCGCAAATCATCATCATTCTCGATGTATTGTATGTCGGGGCTGCAGTATATAGACTTGTCTAATCCCATCTTAAAAACGGCAGGGCAGAAGAAGTTGTGAGACAGGTCTTTCGGGCCGAATACATCTTCAGCCTTCTCGATCTTATACATCCCGTTGTACTCGTCGATCGCCTTTGAGTACGTCAGAATGCCGCGCTTTTCGGAAGAGTTCAGTATGATGCCGAACCCTCTAGTTATGTACTTGTAGCAGATGTTCACAGGGTCTCGCGATCCGGCGAAGTACTTGTAGTCCAGGTTCAGCCCGGTATGCATCGCCGTAATAAAAGACGGCAGCATGTAGAACTTGCTGTTCTGATAGTACGCCCGTACGTTCGGCAAATGGAATCGCGCCACAGTGTTAAACGGATCCATGTCCCGAACCTTGAACAGCTCAACGTCCCTCATCAGCTTCGGTGATTGTACTTTGAACTTCAAAGACTCAGAGTACTTGAACAGCAGGATGTTGTGTGCCGCATCGACCTGATTGTCTGCCGACCTAAAGTCATTCACGAAGAAGTAGATCTCGTTGTCGTTCCGCTGCAGAGTCGATTCCGGGATGTCGTACGGGTTCATCTTCACAACGAAATCATCGAACGGCGTGATGCTTGTGAACGCGCGTTCTATCTCCGTATCGAAGCAAGATCCCTCGGTCTTCTTAACAGCCCGCCAGTCTTTGTTGCGTGTTGTTTTGTGCGTAATGTAATCGGCGTAGAAGTACTCTTGCAGCAGCTCTACGAACTCATCCGTATAGCTAACGTGATTGACCTGCTTGAACAGCTCGATCAAACTGTCTGTCGTGTAGTTCGATCCCATGACGCTGTTTATGTCGTCTACACACTCTACGAAGAACTGCTTCCCGATGACGATAGCGGATTTCTTGTCGGGCTTAATCGTAATCTCGTCCCGCTTAATGCCGAGCTTTTGCAGATGCTCGATGAACTTCGAACCGTACAAAATGAACCGGCTCATCGTCGTACATGCGCACATGAGATCTATGTCTGAATCGCCGTAAAAATGCTTGAAGAATGTCTTCCATCTTGTTTCGTAATCCGCGTCGGGCGCCGTGCATTTCTCGAATAGCAGCGGCAGTTTTTGCAGACAGGCCGGCATAACAGACCCGGATACCGCGATCTTCGATTGGTCGATCCCGCTAATGTCGAACAGATCTTTGTCCGCATAGCCTGTGCAGAATATGTTGAACCGCTGTTTTGCTTCGGCCGGATTAGCTAGACCCATGTACTTATTGTACTCGTACGGCGTCTCCAAACCTACGAAATTGGTCTGTGAGTCGATTACATCGTCCGGCAGCAGTAGAGTCATGTACGGCGATCGTCGAACGTCTGTCTTGCTGAACGGAAAGGTCGGTAGAGCATTTGCCGTCTCCAGATCGAAGACGTGCCGGTGATACTTGACCGTCTTGACAGAGAGAATAGACTCCTCTAGATACATCGTCAGATGAGCGTAGAACATCGCGTACGAATAGAACGGCTTGTACTTTTCAAACAGATCGGCGTTACGTTCTAGTACACGCTTATTGTTGTACACCAGATGGCAGTGCTCCTTCGATGTCAGCAGAGTGTTGAACAGCCTGAACCGGAACTTTTCGCTCGTAATCCGGTCGAAGATGTCTGCGATATCTGTCTTGCTAATAGATGCCGTCGGTTCGGCCTGCAGCTGTGTGACATAGAAGGTCCGATGCTCCTGATTCTTCAGAACTTTGTACAGGTTTTGGAACTCCGCTTTGTCATGGTCGTCAGCTTTTTTGGTCTTCGATTTAAAAGACATCGGGTTGTGCAGATTAGATTCGATAAGATCGTTGCCGGGCAGAGGGTAGTCGCTCTTCGTAATACGCTTTTGACGGCGGATCTTTTGCCTAGACCCGGTGTTCTCGATAGAGTCTATCAGCTGATTAATGTTCTTCGCGATATTCTGTGCTCCTCGTAGTGTGTCCGCCTTAATCATGTCCAGCCTCAACCCGTTGTACGCGAAGCACCTCTGTGCGAAGATCTCGAACAGGGGGAATGCGCAGTTCCGTACTTGCGTCCAGTACGCATTCGAATCCATACCGGTCAAAATGCTCTGTACGCTCTTGTCGATCGGGGTTGTGTAGTCCGGGTTGAATGAGTTGATGCCCTTCATCACAGAAGCCAAACTAGACAGACCGGGCTGTACGGCGTACAGAGACAGGTAGTTCAGCGCATCTTTCGGGTTGATGTTGTAAAACGGAACCACGAACTCCGCGTCTTGGAACGGGTTTTGGTATGAGCCTTGACCGAACAGAGTGTACAGCATAAGTCCGCTGACTAGGTTTGTCGTACGCTTGAATTTGTTGTTGTGCAGCAGCTTGATAGATACTTTTTCCAGCGTAAGATGCTTGCAGATACTAGACAGCTCGCCCATAGTCAGAGTCTTGCGATTAATCTTGTTCATCGTTGTTGATTCCGTTTGACCGTCTGTCAGCCTCAGCGCGAAACAGTAGTCGTACGATGTGTAGAAGTCTCGCTTCGGGAAACGGATCGCCATACCGCCTGTCAGAGACACGTAGAACGGATTCTCTATAACGTCCGTATCGGATAAGCCGGATACCTTGTCCTTCTGCAGCTCTGCCATATACATCTTCCTCTCCTCCTCCGTCATGCCCTTCAACATGAAATCGTCATCGGAATCTAAATCAGTTTGTGATTTTTTCTCATTTTGCATCCGATTCATCGATTCGATCACGATGTCCGATGTCCGATTGGGCTTGGCTTTTACGGAATCCATATCGATACCGGGATCCACGTCGACCGGCTCGATCGTAATAGACGTCTCGGCTTGAATTGTTTGAACAGTGTCTCGCATCGTACTTGTTGCTTGTACTAGTGTAATCTAATAGGTTGAATTAGTACGGTGCTGCTAGTTTTATTATGAATACAATGTTCAACTTTTTTCATAGAGCAAAATAGGCAGCGCTGATAAAGAAACTATGTCGGGGTACGCTTAGATTGGGTCTTAGGCTGGGCCTTAGGTTGTGCCTTAGGCTGCGCTTTCGGTTGGGCCTTAGGTTGAGCATTCTGTTGTGCTTTCGGCTGAGTTTTCGGCTGTACCTTACCCTTTGCGTACGCCGTGTAATTTTTCTTCGACTTCGACTGCGGCTGATGCGCTTTCGGTTGAGTCTTCAGTTGAGCCTTTGGATGCGCCGTCTTCTGTGGCTTGTATGAGGTCTTCGATTTTGGCATAGCCTTGGGTGCAGATACTTTTGGTGCGGTCTTGGGTTGAGGCCTCGGTGTAGACTTTTTTGATTTCAGTACAGGTTGTTCTTCTTCCTCTTCATCCTCTTCGTCAGATGCTTCTTCGTCAGATGCTTCTTCGTCAGATGCTTCTTCGTCAGATGCTTCTTCCTCTTCCTCTTCATAATCTGCATTCTCTGATGGTTCAGCTTCCTCATCGTCCTCCGATGGTTCGGCTTCAGCTTCATCATCCTCTACATCATCGTCTTCCTCTTCTTCCTCTTCTTCCTCTTCTTCCTCTTCAGCTTCCTCTTCAGCTTCCTCATGCTTTACATCATCCGATGATTCAGCTTCAGCTACTTCATCCTCTTCATCCTCTTCAGCATCATCCTCTTCAGCATCATCCTCTTCAGCATCATCCTCTTCAGCATCATCCTCTTCAGCATCATCCTCTTCAGCATCATCCTCTTCAGCTTCAACCGCATTCTCTTCTCCTTCAACCTCGTCATCTGCCTCGTCTGGATCGGAAGCGGCTTCAGTTGCAGTTTCAGCTTTATGATTCGCGTAATTTTCGTCATCGATCTTGAGCGATTCCGTCTCACAGTCTGTTTGCCATTCGTCGCATCCGCTGACCTCAGACAGCTCGTCCTTATCAAGAGCCTCAAGCTTCTTGTCGAAATCATCGTCCTTCGTCTGTTCAGCTGCTTCAGCTACTTCAGATACTTTGGCTACGATGGTGTTCACCTTGTCCTCAAGATTTACGTCCATCTTGGAATGTGCGTCGGTCTTGTCGGTCTTATCGCTCTTGTCCGATGATATTACGCCCTGAACATCGTTATCGCTGTCCGATGATTCATCATCAACTACAACTGCGATCTGCTTAGTCTTGATCGGCGTAGCTGGCTCGGCTGTAACTGGTTCAGTTGTAACCGTCTCAGTCTTGACTGGCTCAGTTGTGACTGGTTCGGCCTTGACTGGTTCAGCCTTGATCGTCACAGCCTTAACTGGCTCAGTTGTAACCGTCTCAGTCTTGACTGGTTCGGTTGTAACCGTCTCAGTCTTGACTGGTTCGGTTGTAACCGTCTCAGTCTTGACTGGTTCGGTTGTAACCGTCTCAGTCTTGACTGGTTCGGTTGTAACCGTCTCAGTCTTGACTGGTTCGGTTGTAACCGTCTCAGTCTTGATCGTCACAGCCTTAATTGGCTCAGTCTTAACTGGCTCGGTTGTAACCGTCTCAATCTTAACTGGCTCGGTTGTAACCGTCTCAATCTTAACTGGTTCGGTTGTAACCGTCTCAGTCTTGATCGTCACAGCCTTAACTGGCTCAGTCTTAACTGGCTCAGTTGTAACCGTCTCAGTCTTAACTGGTTCGGTTGTAACCGTCTCAGTCTTGATCGTCACAGCCTTAACTGGCTCAGTCTTAACTGGCTCAGTTGTAACCGTCTCAGTCTTAACTGGCTCAGTCTTAACTGGCTCAGTTGTAACCGTCTCAGTCTTAACTGGTTCGGTTGTAACCGTCTCAGTCTTGACTTGTTCGGCCTTAACTGGCTCGACTGTTCCGGATGTCTTGATTACTACAACATCATCATCGTCATCCTCTTCAACTTGTGTAGCATCAAACTCTAGTGCAGCTTCGGTCTTCGCAGCCTTCACAGATTTTACGGTCTTTGTGGCCTTAGCAGATTTCACAGACTTCGAATCTTGCGCTAACTGTGCAGATTGTGTAGATTTGACAGACGACGTATCGCTTGTCTTGCTCAGCATCCGAACTGTTTTTTCAAGACACTCGACTAGATCGATAACAGGCTTGTCGGATGTGAAGTCTGGATTCATGGCAAACCGCAGAGTATCTGTTTCCTTGTTGTTGCGCTTAACAAGCTTCGACACGATGAGAGAGTTGAACTCGGGTCCGATGTTCTTGAGAGGCGTGCCAAGTTTCTCAGCTAGGGCAGTTGCGCTGATATCCGGCGTCTCATATATGCAGTTGAGTATGTTCAGCTGGATCAGGTTGCCCGTCACAACATAGCATGCGTCTCCTATCGTCAGATCGAACTCCGCGATAGACTGAGACTGATCGATCTGGATCTTCTTGTGGTAGAAGAGACCGATGTTGGATTGGATGATCTTCGAATAGAACGCGTCAAAGATATCGGCGTACATCTTCAGCGTACTAGTATTCAATACTTTCACGACAGACTTATCTTTCTTGCCGAAGATGTGCCATACGTTTTTCCGCAGAAGCTGGTGCGTCACGTTAGAGCGCTTGAACTGGTCGAAAGATTCGTACGTTCCGGTGTTCTGGATCTCGATGCTCCGGTATATATCGTTCAGACTAGCCGTGCTCTCTACATCGTTCAGACACAGCATCATAGACATGTACGCTTCCGGATTGTTCGAATAGATCGGCATCAACAGCTTCAGCATGAAACTCTCGATCTGGATGTCGGATTCATTGTCCATGATCCTAGACTGCATGAACTCGTTGTACAGCTTCAGCAGATCCTTCTTATTGCTAAGCTTGATGCATAGGCTGACAGTGCGCTGGATCTTTGAAACAATGTTGTCGATCCTGGTCTTGGGATCTGTGTCCGCTGTATCAGCTGTATTGCCTGTATCAGCAGTGTTAGCAGGATCAGCAGTGTTGTCTGTGCTATCTGTATCCATTGTACACAGCTGCCGTATCAGCGTATCTAGATCGTTGATGTACTTCTTCAGAAATCTGGTCGTGATAGACACAGGCGTCAGATCGGCATCTATGTCTGAACTGAAGATCTTAGATCGCATAGCCTTGTCTGTCACAGAGTAAGAGAAGCCGGTGTACGTCATAATCAGACGGTACAGAGTCTGTACGTCTTCGTCCGTCTTGATGAATTTTCTCAAAAGAGAGAAAATGTACAGATTCGATGTTTTGTACGGATACGTGTGGCGGATCACACCATCGTAGAACGCGTAGTCCCGTAGAAGGTTGAACAGGTCGAAGCCGGTTTTCATTTTTTCACTCGTATTCAAATTTGCATCAGCAGACTGGAACTGGAACTGGATCCGATCCAAAGCGCTCTGCAAATAGAACCGTACGGCCGACGATGTTTTGAAGTAAGACGCTCGAAGCTTCGTAAAATTCGCGAATACGAACGTATTTGTTTCAATCTGAGCCGTCACAGTCGTTCTGATATCTGAGCTGACTTTCAACAGGGTGCTGTAGATCGTAGACAGTAAATTTTGCATGCTATGAATAGATCTCATTTGCTTCATGAGACACGTTTCAAACAGCTGCAAATTCATATCTATGTCCGAAACATCCGTACCGCTCAACACAGATTCGATGAGCTGTAGTACAACAGACTCCGGATCATCTGTATGTGTGATGATCGTATCGTAGTCCTTGATCGGATGGATATAGGCATCCGGAACCGCCGTTGTAAAATATTTCACAAATCCTAGAACCTGTGTCGACTGATCCGTGTCTGGTTCTGTAACTGGTTCTGTAACTGGATCTGTAACTTTTGTCTCTGGCTTCAGATCTGTCTTAGGCTGAGTCTTCAGCTTCAGATCTTGGTGTAGAGTTTTAGTGCCCGGCATCGTTGATTGAACGTTGTGTGTTGACTACTTTTATAATGAAATTATACGTATCGTATTTATCAGCCTCATTAAATTTCAACTTTTTGGCCCTGCCCGATAAAAATTGAACCGCGAACTCTATACGCTAAATATATCTGTAGCCATAAAAGCAAATATGTCTACTCATACCGCTCTTATCGATTCTATGGTCTCCATCTTTGGTTCGAGTGAAAATGCGGATCTATTTAGAAACCCGTCTACCTCTGTCGAACTATGCAAAACCGTACTAGCCGAACCGGTCCATTCTGACAAGATGGCAAGCGCAAACTATGTCGTCAGTACTTCACATACATCAAGTACGAGTACGAATTCGGATACGGCTAAAACCAAACTGGGTCGCATAATCAGATCGTACAAGTCAAAGCTTCGCGTACTGAACGGGATACATCGGCTCACGGTGTTTGAAAGCAAGACAACGGATGATATGGATCGCGTACGATCTGAAACGGATCGCGTACGATCTGAGTTGTACTACGAAGAGAGACTGTACACGATATACGATCCGTTACAACCTCAAGCAGTATGGGTCATATGCATCCGAGTCAGATGCTCAGCCGAACTAATGCCGCTCATCGTAGACTACGATCAAAATTACGAGTTTTACACGAAAGAGTACGAGCATGGTATTCGTGTATGCTCTATTTCGGCTACGGCTACTAGTGTCGGTACGCATACACGATACGAGGCGTACGACGCACTTCAAAACGAACACGTTCAGGGTCTGGTCCAAGAATCCGATAAATCTTATGCCGAAGTCCATAAAATTATTTCAAAAATAGATCGAGCGTACAGGGATGCTCTATTGTAATTTATACTGTACGAACTTGCGCAGACTCATGAAGAGTATGACGAGTACAATGCCCCAAATTATGATGCCGGATAACGGTATGCCGCCGTTGACAGGATTCAGCTGTTCGATGTATCTGGATGCGAAGTCTATCATAAAATCCTGACTGAGTACAACGTAAATCGTCAGCAGCAGTAGCGGCTCTATTATGATCATGCCATAGTTGTAGTCGTAATCGTAGTCTGTAATATCACGATCACGAACATTATTACGGTCAGACGCATTTATATCTGATTCTTTCTGTTCAGCATCTTTACCATTGTCAGCCATGTTTTCTATATTTTCATCATCATCATCATTATCGTCATCATTATCGTCATCATTATCGTCATCTGTGTCTAATGCACGAACCCTTGTCTTTTTCTTTTTTTGTTTCTCATTCTGCTCTAAAATTTCAAGAGAGTTCGACACGTCGTTCGCAAGCTCCATGATCTTCGAATACTCCGCATCATCGTTATAGTTATGCGATTGCGATGGCGAATGCGATTGCGATGGCGATTGAGACCGATCCTGACTATGGTTATATCTGTCGGAACTCATAGACTGCGTATCGCTTGGCGCAGTACGTGGTGCTGTAATGGGATACCCGTTGCTGTCTACACCGTAGCCGTACCGGCTGTCTATCTCAACCGGGCCGTACGGTTGTGTTGCGCTCATGCCCATGCCCGTACCCATGCCCGTACCCATACCCATACCCATACTAGTATTCATGCCGGCGTTTGGTCTCCCTTGTTTTTTATTTTGCATAATAGAAGCGATTGATGTGCCGTCAGACTTTGGAACGTACAGACCCGTATTCATATTCATCGGATTCATGTTCATACCCATACCCATCGGATTCATGCCCATGCCGTTCATATTAGCCATACCCATATTCATATTCTGCATCGGGTTTAGTGCCGATCGTGATTATATTATACTTGTACATTTTTAATGGGCTGTGCGTCTCAATGATGTCCGATTACACGCAGCCCGATGCGTTGCAGTATAATAGAAAATATTTGATATTTGTTATTTGTAGAGCCAAAGTCAGGCCATCAGTTCTTCTTGCATGCGCATACGTGCAAAATCGGAACAGTGCAGAACTGGCACTCAAAGTTAGTTGAGTTCGGCATACGGCTGAGATTCACGTTAGATCGTTCACCGCTCAGAATGGCGCGGCGCGTCTCTCGCCGAATGTTACAAACATGCTCAACAACGTTGTAACATGTAGGGCATTTGCCCGAAAGATGCCATGGTGCTAATTCGTCCCGATTGTTCCGACCGAAAAAATCTTCCGACATCCTTTGAGTAGTGTAATCTGAAGCGACCGTATGGATTTTTCAGCGTATCCGAAATTTCAATTTTTCTATGCGCGTATATGCTTATTCAACATTCAGCGATTCGCTAGATATTTGGCGTACCGGTAGATCGGCATACCGCTGCTGCGACAGCTCTAGTAGTTTGTAAAAATTAATGTACTCCGTCGCGGATCCCGGAAGTTTGAGTATATCGTGAGACCTGCTCATCAAAAAGTGTATCATGCTAAACGTTTTATCGGATAGGCTGACAAAGCTAGGCTGCTCATCGAACATCGGCTTTTTCGTCAACGATATAAGTACATCGCCGTACACTGTAGATCCGGCGAGCTCTGACGCGATTTTATTTATTCGATCTGTACCGGTCTCGCGTATATCAATATACATCACAACGATATGGTTGAACACTTCGTACTCGTAGTACCTGTAGTGCTTCGAATAATCCGCGTCCGTCATGATTACGTTCTCTAGAGGCTGCTGTATGTAAAAATAACCGGTCTTGTCTCCTGATGCCGATAATATAATACCGCGATGTTTGAATACGGATTCCAAGTCTCGGGCGAACTGGTACTCTACGATACTTGAGTAATCCATCTTCGACGCGATGTTATATTTGACTATCGTGTAGTCTATTTTCAGCTTGACTATAATGGCATCCGACGCGACGTTCGATGACGTCAGCTGAGATGCGAAGATATTCATACTGTGCGTCTTACTGTACGCCTTGTACTCCTCTTCAGTTATCGTATCCTTGTGCAGCAAATCTTCTAGAGATACGAAGCTACAGAGATACGCATAGTCTCGCTCCTCATACACGTACGCCATAGTGCTTGTGATGTTGTACTTCATCCGCGATGGATTTTGATCGGCGCTATTTGGCTCGGCTTGTGATTCTTGTTGTGACTCTATTTGTAATTCTGTTTGTGATTCAACAAGCTCTAGCGGTACGGATTTGAGTAGGGTGTCCATAACTAGAGCGTTATAGCTATCGTGATCTGTAATATCCCGCATTACACAGATATCCTGATCCTCTAGGATATCCTGTATCTGCTCTAGTACGTCTGTCCTCACACAATCGATGTGCGTGTTGTTCAACTTAATGATCACGGCTTTCATATACGATTCGCGTGATATAAATAAAAAGCCCGACCAAACCCAAGAATGAATACTAATGCGACTGATTGCTAATGCGACTGATTGTCAAGTACCTCGTCTATATCGAAATCGAACTCTAGATACTCGTCGCTATTTTCGTCTGTACCGATCAGGCCGATCTGTAGCAGAGCATCTTTTGCCGCATTTTGTTGGGCGGATCTTTTAGAGCGGCCTTGTCCTTCTCCAAGGAACTGGCCGGTCATCTTATCGTAGACCCTGGTGTGGTATTTCCGTTTGCCATTCTTGTCTTCGAAGTCTTCATCGATGTACCTCAGATCGTGGCGGCATTTGGAATCGATCTTATGATAGTGCTGCATCAGCTTGTCTTTGTAATTATCGTGGGTCCGTATGATCTCCGGTATGTCCTCCAAGTATTCGATCGCCTTGATCACAAACTCTTCTGCTTTCAAGATCCCGGCTTCTAGTAGTAGAGCGCCGACTAGAGATTCGAATACGTCTTCCGTAATAGACGGATTTGTAATGCGACCGTTTACCTGTTCGATAGAGTACCCGATCATCACGAACTTATGCAGCCCTAACTCTTTGCTGTACTTCGACAGAGAGTCCTTCTTCTCGATCTTAGATCTGGTCAGAGTCAGATCACCCTGATGCATCTCCGGATACCGCTCGAACAGATACTTCGCAAGTACGTAGTGTATGACGGAATCGCCCAAAAATTCTAACCGCTCGTACGATTTAATTTGAAGTGGTAGAGCCTTTGCAGCCCGATCTGGTGTAATCGGCTCGAAGTCTCTGATCAGTTTGAGCGTCTTGTTATCTGTTAAGCGATCTACCATATAAGACTCGTGGATCATCGCCGTCTGATACGTCTCGATGTGTCGGATCTTGTAGTCAAACCCGACTCGAAAAAAGACGCTGTTGATGTCTTCCGGTTTGATGTAGACATTCGAATCGTTCATAATACGCAGCCGTATGTCTTCCGGCGTCATAATGTAATCCGGGTCCTCTATCTTCAGGGCGTACGGTCTGCGTAATGTATTCACAGTATTCGACGAATTTTGTGAATTTTGACCGGCGGTATCTGCTTGCGCCGACTTGAGCATTGGCTTTGTTGATTTTACATTTTTTGTAGTTTTAGACTGTTCAGCCTTAGACTGTTCAGCCATATGCTGTACATCCTTTGGTTTTGACGATTTTACATTCGAAACCGATTTCGACCCCGATCCGCTCATGCGATGAGAAATAGTTATAGCATACGGTTTAGAATAAAAATATTTCAATTTTATTGCGCGATCTGTTGAGTATTTATCCGGCTACTATATTATATGACGGATATCAAAGCCGATCATTCGGATGACGCGGATGACAGTAAAACTATAAACCCGGTCATGTCTATCATACCGAACGCGTTGAAGTACTACGATGAGAATACGGCGAAGTACATCGGTATCCGTAAAAAGATCAAGTATTGGATAAAAAGCGCAGATGGTGTAGAGTTCCCTTATTCCGATTCGCCGGAAGAGAATGAGAAGTTCATAAAGATCCGGAAGAATTCGAACCATATGATCCATACGTTTTACGACAAGGATAAGAAAGTTCTATTCAGCTCGCGGATAGAGTTCGTAGGATGGCACTACACGGCGCACAACATATGGGTGTGGGCGTGGGGTGTTCCTATAACAAATAAAGCCGAATGCACGATAATCCGGAACGTATTTCTGTACGCTACTGATCTGAATGCTTTTAACGCGGGTGAGCTCGATTACGAAACATCCGTACTGAAGAACGAACTCACAACATCTAGATCGTTAGTCACTAATCAGATACAGGTAGACATACGATGCGCTCTATCGTCGTATCTCTCTAAAAATCCGCTCATCGTCCCGTACTACGCCCAAAAGAAAGATCCGTCAACCCCGTTCGTAACGTACCTAGACACCGGCGGCGAAGGGCCACCACCTAACGCATATGAAATAATATACTACACGTTCCTTTTGGATCCGCCTGATGTCTAGTTTAATAAATAAAGTACGGATCGTATCTAATAAATAAAGTACGGATCGTATCTAATAAATAAAGTACGGATCGTATCTAATAAATAAAGTACGGATCGTATCTAATAAATAAAGTACGGATCGTATCTA